>WBZS01002153.1_pt1 | contig 12934 bp, 16 predicted proteins | sample 5204201 | NCBI WGS metagenome assembly WBZS01 (sample SAMN12344357, study PRJNA552823) | activated sludge metagenome | biome: Activated sludge suspended growth; feature: Nitrification reactor; material: Wastewater; isolation source: activated sludge from nitrification reactor of wastewater...
GGGTGGCACGATTCGAGCGAGAAGCACGCGCCGTGGCGGCACTTTCCCATCCGAACATTCTCGCCATTCACGATTACGGAATTGAAAACGGCGTTACTTTCGCAGTGATGGACCTGTTGGAAGGCGAGACCCTTCGAAGCGTGTTAGCCCGGCGACGACGTGGCAATATTGGCCTTATCTGGAGATTGCACCGACCCCAAGCTACCGCATTCCCAAAATCCCAAGGATACCGAAGCCTCGCTTCAAACGGCCGTCGACTCTTCGACGTTGGTACCCCCAAAGGCTAGGGATCGCAAGGCGCCGTCCAGATGGAAATCGGCCGTTAGCAGTCTGAAATGGTTTGGGGCTGTGGCTTAATGGCGGCGCTTCTGGTTGGAATTCCGATTGCTGGGATCATTTGGCTCGTATCCGTATTATTCCCGATGATTGAGTCTTGGTCCAAGGCGGAATTCGCAAAGCAACGTCAGTGGGAAGAGGTCGGACGATTTTGGCGACCGCCTCCCGCAAATGCAGCCCCTGAGTTGCTTTTCCCCGGCCAAGTCAAAGACTACAAGTTGATGGCACATAACCTGAAGGCCGACATCGGGGAATTCGATCTCCACGCAGACGGCCGAAGGGCGGTCTACAAAGCACCCTGGGGCACGATCGATTTGTTTGTCTTTCACGCGACGAAGTTGGAAAAGGAAGCATTTTTCCGCCGAGTTTCCGACGTTCTGCAACCGATGAAAAAGTCCGACCACGACGATCAAAATAGCAAAAAAATACCTGGATCTACCAGTTTCGTCGGAAATGCGGATGGCACGTACTTGAGCTATTCCATGGCGTCTGGGCCCACGTCAAATCGGCGAGGCGTCTTCTGGTGGAGTAAAAATTGGTGATTCTTCGCTCGCGGCGGCACCATGTGCGACCAAGATGTTTTCCTTAAAGACTATATCGCGACCTTAAGCAATGCGCAGGAACCCGCAAATGAGAAGAAAATGGTCAATGATGCCGAATTGAATTAGGTCTCCTTTCAAAATGGGTTCATCTTCGGACCGACGCGTTCGCAAAAATTCTTCAGGGTGTCGTCCGAACCCGTTCCCTCTTCAAGTTTTCCTTCGTTTTGTGTTCCGCCCGGTCCATAAAGCCCCGCGAAAACTTTTTCGAAATCGATGTAACACCTTCCTGTCCGTTTCGCTTCTCCACGTATCTACCCATAAACCTTGGCATTATCCCTCTGATTGGAGAAGCATCATGTTCCCTTCGATCCGACGCACCCTCAAGAACTTCTTCCGTGGCATCTCCAAAACGACCTCGCCGAAGAGCCAACGCACCAAGGCTCGCTTGGAACTTCTTTCACTGGAACGGCGGGAAGTGCCGGCCGTGCTCACCAACCTCGGCAATATCTCGACGACCAAGCTGACCTTCGCCAACTCCGTCGAAGGCGATGTGGACGGCATCGTTCGCAACGACACGGTGGTGATTCGCCGATTGGCGACCAATTTCGATAAGTTCGAAGTCCTTCTCAACGGCACGCAAGTTCGAACCTACGACATGACGGAAAGCGGCAGCCTGTTCATCGGCACCAAGGCTGGCAACGATACGATCCGATTCGAAGTCACTCCGGAAAACTACCGGTTCATTCTGAACGGCGGCGTGGGAAGCGATTCCCTCATCGCGGATCGCACACGCGGGAACCATTTCGAACTGAAAACGCCCGGTGCTGGCGTTCTCAATGCTCGCTCGAACTTTTTGGAAATGGAAAACCTGACGGGCGGCGACAGCCTCGATACCTTCAAATTCACCGGTACCGGAGCGGTGGCGGGCGCGATCAACGGCGGCTTGGGGATCGATACGCTCGACTTTGGTAGTATCACGGGACCGCTCTGGGTGAACGCAGCCGAGGGGGGAAATGTCGTCAATCGCGTCGGCAGTTTCTTTGGCATCGAGAATATTCAAGGCAACGGCACGGGCTACATCGCTGGCCCGAACACCGGAGGCGGAAACATTTGGGACCTTCGCGCCGACGCCTCCCGAGCCGCGCGCGGCACGGCCGAACTGACGATCCTGCCCGCGGGGGGCGTGATCACCGCCGCCAAAAAAACGACCGGAGCCGCAGCCCTTGGTGCGATCTCGATCATTCCAGCATCAAACACATTTGTCTTCTCAAAGTTCGCTTCCTTGGTGGGAGGCTCGGTCTCGGATACGTTCCGCTTCAACAACCAATGGCGCAGTAACATCCTGAGCATCAACGGCGCCGGCGGCGTGAACACCCTTGATTTCTCGTCCGCCACGCGAAACACGCTCGTGAATCTCTCCAAGCGCATCGCCTTCTTCATGGAAGCCGACATTCGCGCCGATGTGCCATACATGAATGTCTACAGCATCCAAAATGTGAACACCGGCTCGGGCAAGGATATTCTCGTGGGCGACGCGCTGGCGAATCGGCTGGACGGCGGCGCGAACGACGACTTGCTCATCGGCCGAGATGGTGCGGACGTTCTCCTGGGCGGCACGGGTCGCGACGTACTCATCGGTGGCTTCACCGCCTACGACCTCGACAACAAGGCGATTCGCCGAAAGGTCTCGCACATTGTTCAGGTGAGCAGCAATTCCTTCAAAGTGGTCAACGAATTCCGCACCGGCAAAGTTTCCACCAGCAACGATCGCTTCCGCGACACCCTCATCGCCCCCGGCGGCGACGATTTCTACTACGTCTTCACCCTGCAAGGCACGCCCTACATCGATTCCTTCGACCCCGTCAACGGCGACCTGTTCTTCGTCCGCAACGATTTGCCGGCATAGGGCCCGTGGCATTGAAAATTTGGACGTTGCCATAAATCAAGTGCTTTGTCACCAAAAGATTTTGGGGTCGTCCAAGCCTGAACGCCATGCGAGGGGAAGCTTGAGCCCTCGCCTGGCGCTCGGTCTCGCCAAGGCATGACCCAAAATCTGGACCGTGACAGAGCGCTAGAGGCGAGCGAAGAAAAAGGTGTTGCAAGGGGATGCATCTTAGGAAGGAATTCCCAAAGACGTATTGCTTATATTGGATCCCCTCGCCCTTAATCGTCGGGAGTCACCTGGCCTTCGCGGGCCAAGGCACAGCCGAGCGCCGTGCGGCCCAAAGGCAGATCCGGCCGAGCCAACACCGCTTCGTCAAACGCAAACGTCCACCCGGTCAACTCGCCCACAATGAGGTGGAGCCGCCAACGAATCAACGTCCGCCTCGCCTCGGCCCGGCCCGCCGGATCGTTCGCGTGGGCCGACTCGATGCGCCGCCATTCGTCGGTCATCACGCCGGGCGTGGGCGGAAAAGGCTGCTCCAGCCAGGCCCACGTTTCGTCGTCCCGCGGCCCCGGCTCGACCAAGCGGCGACCCTCGAACGCCCCCAACCCCGGCCAAGCCTCGCACACCGCCAACGCCCGCCGAGCTTCGTCGAGGGCGGCCGAATCTTCACGAAGAAGTAGCAGGGATTCGACGAGATTGAGTCTAGGGAGCGGATCATCTGTGAATTGGTGGAGGGCGTTTTGAAAAATGGAAACAGCGTAAATAACTATCGAGCGACTAAAAACCACGGTTTCCAATGAACTCATTGTAGATAACGCTTTTTGCTGATGGAGGCAACTATATTTCCAAGTTCCACTAACTGAGTGGTACGTTGCGCAATTGCCAGCTATTCCCACTCTATTAAGTGGCCCTTGGAATAGTCTCCGAGTCTTCCCATAAACGATTTTTCTATGGCAACGTTTCTCATCGAATGTAAGATCGAAATGGCATGCCGCTGCCAATCATATTCTTTTTGCTTTAAGCCTATTCCATCAGAAAAAATCGTCGTTCGTAGATAGATCACTTCGGACCCAGCAAGAGCTGCCGTTCTGGCCGACCTTGAAGGGTCTTTTAGAATCATTAACGTTTCAGATATTGCATAAGCTACCCGAACGATCACGGGATGAGTATCCGTATCCGCTTCATCGTCCCCCGATGGAATGATATCGCCAATTCTCCGGTGTAAGGCTTCAACTTCAAGACCATAGGACAGCTCGAAGTTCTCCAAACGGTGCCAGCAAAATTCTTTCCCCATCCAGAGACGGTTTTCAAAGAAATTGGGAGTGGTAAAAAAGACCTCTCCATATTCTTTCATATCGTTAAAACAGCGTTCCGCACAAAGCGTTGCGAAGGCAAAGCGTTGCGGCACATCTAGTGCCGCGAGGTCGGCCTGAATTTCTGATAAGGAAGCCATGATGTAATCTCAATTTCTCCGATTTCAGCTAATCAAAGCCACCCGAAAAGTCAAGATTTCCGCGGAAACTCAATTCACCAGCGCAACTTGCTGTACCGCGCCTGCATGGTTGCCGCGTGGGGGCAATTAACTCAAGGCCCACGACACTTTCGTTGGTATCAGCTTGCCTCAGTAATCGTTGCTCGGCGTGATTGTACTGCGGCGGTGAGTGATTTGGTCTTCGTCCACCTGTGACCCATGCCCCTTCAGGAATTAAGTCGGCCACGGCCTCATGTGGGGCTCGTCCACCGGAACTCGATGATACCCACAACGATCTACTTCCATCTCGATTGCGAGCGATGCCGACAGCAAACGTTTGATCGTCATGAAGATAAATAGCGCGTCCATCGCTTTTACAGCCTACAACAGTCTCTTTCGCGCGATCTCTTAATGCCGCCCGCAATTGCAGTGCCTGATCTCGGATTTCATCGTCAGCAGCGGCTAGCAGGCTCTTATACTCCGCATTATGCGCCCAAACTGAGAAATTCCAATCGTCCGCCCCGACGAAGTAGGTATGGAACTCGGCGACGCGGAGGTTGTAGACGGTTTGGTATTCGCCGGTGTCCAAGAGGTCGTCGACGGCGGTCCATTGGCTGTCGTGGCCGAGCAGGCGGTCGCCGGGCTTGAGGTCGCCGGCTCGCGTCCATCCCTGATTGTAGAGCCAGAAGGGATGCTCGGCCGTGGTCTGGATGACTTGGCCGCCCACGTGCAGATGCACGACGTTGGCCACGCGAACGAAGACTTCCTCGACGACCGCGACCTCCAAGGCCGCCGCCGGATCGTTTTCATCGCGGGTGACGATCTTGTCGCCGACCTGGAACTGCTCAATGAGCTTGGAGCCGATCAGCGGCGAGATCGCATCCCGAGGTCACGACCAGGTGGAGCCGCCAACGAATCAGCGTCCGCCTCGCCTCGGCCCGGGCCCCCGGATCGTTCGCGTGAGCCTCGTCGATGCGTCGCCACTCGTTAGTCATGACGCCGGGCGTGGGCGGAAAGGGGCGATCGAGCCACGCGCGGGATTCGTCGTCCAGGCCGGGCAGGTTGGGCAGGAGCCGTTCGCCGAGGGTGCTCAGGACGGGCCAGGCATCGCAGACGGCGAGTGCAAGCTGGGCTTCGTCGACCGCGGCCGCGTCTTGACGGAGGAGAAGGAGGGCTTCGACGAGATTGAGCCGACGCAACGGGTCGGCGGGCAAAAGCCGCACCGTTCGTGCGAGAAAAGCTACGACGAAAGGGCCAAGCGGTGGGTCGACAATTTGGAGTGCGCCTTGAATCATTGAGGCTTGAGTTACAGTAAAAGATGGATTCAATTAAACCGTCGTGCAACCAATCAGCAAAGCCCCTCGCAAATGCCAGGCCTCCTGATCACAGGCTGACTTGGCACTATTGAGTTTTATCGAAAGAAAAGTATCGAATAGAACGAAATCAACTTGTTGATAACTTTCCTTCGAATCGCTGAACTTCTCGTCGATTATAATCAACCATTGCCAAAAAATACTCATCGAAATTTAGAAACGTATCAATTAATCCTCCGGCGAGCCACAATACTTCGCCATTTTTTTCGCTCTGCGTTTTCGTTAAAACAAAGAGGTCAATGTCGTCTTGTGATACGGCAATTGGAGAAACGTCCGATTCAGAATGGCCCGTAAGGTCGCCAAAATCCTCTATTGACTTTAGTAATCCCAGAGCCCTGAGTTTCCTTGGGCCGCCGCAAAGATCGCTAGATCCAAACAAGTCAACGCGTTGAAAGAACCCCGTCCACCCGTTTGCGTTGGACAAAAATGCCCGATATAACGGATCGAGCGGTTCTCCGAGTTGCAACTCTACTTGTCGAAGCTGTTCCTCGGCAGCGGCTGGCTGTGGAGAATGAAATGGCCATAGCCCTCGCAGGTCCACGTTTTTGATTTGCTGCTTGACTTCGGTGGCGATTCGAATCTCCATAGGCCAATCGATCATGGCAAATCTCCCTCAAATACGAATCGTGTAGGTCTAAATCCGACCGGATAACGCCGTGCCTGCGAGCCCAACTCGAATTGATATGGGCAGTGACATCTTGCCAATACGGCGAAACCGGATTGTTGGTCCAGGTAGTGTCTGGACCATGTCCAACTACGAAAGAGTAATTGTACCCCGCTAATTCCGCTCGATCCTTTTCGGCTGCTGCAGCTGCGGTGGCGTCGGCGCGAAGTGCTCCTTTGGTCGAGACTCGACCAGTAGGTGATAGAAATCCATTTTGTTCCGCCAGATTTCCGTACGCGGCGGCTTCGCGAATCATATTCTCTTCAGCAGCAGTCGCCCCGCCTTTTGGTAATCGAAATACAACCGTTCCCCTCAGTGAGTGACCTGGATTCTGATCTTCTTCGGCAGCGAGCTTAAGCTTCAACTTTTGATAGTTTGAAGAATCATGAGCTTCACCGTAACCCGAATTATGCGCCCACAGCGAGAAGCCCCACGCGTCCGTCCCGACGAAGTAGGTATGGAACTCGGCGACGCGGAGGTTGTAGACGGTTTGGTATTCGCCGGTGTCGAGGAGGTCGTCGACGGGGGTCCATTGGCCGTCGTGGCCGAGCAGGCGGTCGCCGGGCTTGAGGTCGCCGGCTCGCGTCCATCCCTGATTGTAGAGCCAGAAGGGATGCTCGGCCGTGGTCTGGATGACTTGGCCGCCCACGTGCAGAGGAACGACGTTGGCCACGCGGACGAAGACTTCCTCGACAACCGAGACTTCCAAGGCCGCCGCCGGATCGTTTTCATCGCGGGTGACGATCTTGTCGCCGACCTGGAACTGCTCAATGAACTCGAAGCCGATCAGCGGCGAGATCGCATCCCGAGGTCACGACCAGGTGGAGCCGCCAACGAATCAACGTCCGCCTCGCCTCGTCCCGGGCCCCCGGATCGTTTGCGTGGGCCTCATCGATGCGCCGCCACTCCGTGGTCATGACGCCGGGCGTGGGCGGAAAGGGGCGATCGAGCCACGCGCGGGATTCGTCATCCAAGCCGGGCATGTGGATCGACGGCCGTTCGCCGAGGGTGCTCAGGCCGGGCCAGGCGTCGCAGGCGGCGAGTGCGAGCCGAGCTTCGTCGACCGCGGCCGCGTCTTGACGGAGGAGAAGGAGGGCTTCGACGAGATTGAGGCGGAGGAGTGGGTCGGCGCGGAAGTCGTGGATCGCGCGGCGAAGGAGAGTGCGGGGCTCGTCCAGCGATCGGCGTTTAGTGGAATCGGTCTGATACATCGAATTTGGTGCAGTAATCAAAGAAATCCTATTCTGGCAACCGTTGTTTACATTTCGTCGACACTGCAAAAAGCGTTAATCACTTATACGTAATCAAACCCGGTCCAACAGGCCGAGTTAAGTGGATTTGAACTGGGCACCGTTTGAGTCCTTCACGAAAAAAGCTCGCCCTTGAAAACTCGCCACGCCATTTTCATAACCCCCCGCCTGGAGGATATGTAAGTATCACTATCTAATACGATTTTTGGAGTATTCGATTTTTGCGATCGTCTTAATTGCCCCAAATTCCTCAATGTGCTCGCCCACCTTAGCGTCGCGAACTTCTACAACCGCATTTCGGTCCTTCGAGAAAAACCTAGATGGCAAAACCCTGCGACACGTATCGCCGCTTTCAAACGTAATAGTCGCTATTTCGCATTCTTTGACCTTATCCCCTTTAAGCAACGCCAAGAACTCACTGAGATTTGTTGCAACAAATAGAGGGGCACCTCCCTTGATTTCCTTCTCATGATCCCAAAATAAAATTTGCCTCGCCGAACCACGATTCTGAGAAATCAGCAGGAGGTTGTCAAATTCGTCTACTGCGATTGGAAATGTACCACCAGGAATCCGGTCGGCGTATTGTTCCATCGCAAATTTCAAGTCAAACTCAAATGGACAAGCGACACCCAGGAAAAATCGCAGAACCGAGTCCTGGTATGGCTTGTGCCCAAAGGCGAAGTTTCGCTTAGACGGTGAGCCGCCATTTTGACACGCCAAGAACTTTCGATAATCCGGTGGGATATTGGCACCAGAATCACGTTCGAAGGAATCCATGGCTTCTTTGGATGCCCCATCCCTTGGATTTTTGAGTTCGATCGAAAAGGAACCTTTTTTAGTCACGATAGTTTATCCCCGTTGCTGCAACGTAGGTGGACACACCACCAGAATGCCCTACTGCTCCGTGCACATCGGTCTGCACCAGGACCATTCGTCCCATGCCGGTATTGGCATCGTAATCCAGATGGTGCCAAGTAAAACCATCTGGCTTTGCTCTTCCTTGCTGAGTGTTTGCGAGGGCAAAATCTGATTTTCGACTGCCAGTGTATGGGATCGTTTCTATCACAGGATTGCCCTTGGCATCACGCAGGTAAAAGCGGCCAAAATCAGCCTCCCCAGTCCTCGTGTCGAATGCAATCTTGCGAAAGTACGTACCCCCTGTCTTGGAACTCTTGATCTCATACGTCCGCAATTCCACGCCATCTCCAAGGTCCGTGGATTTGCCCGTATATAGATTATGCGCCCACAGCGAGAAGCCCCACGCGTCCGCGCCGACGAAGTAGGTATGGAACTCGGCGACGCGGAGGGTGTAGACGGTTTGGGTTTCGCCGGTGTCGAGGAGGTTGTCGACGGGGGTCCATTGGCCGTCGTGGCCGAGCAGGCGGTCGCCGGGCTTGAGGTCGCCGGCTCGCGTCCATCCCTGATTGTAGAGCCAGAAGGGATGCTCGGCCGTGGTCTGGATGACTTGGCCGCCCACGTGCAGATGAACTACGTTGGCCACGCGGACGAAGACTTCCTCGACAACCGAGACTTCCAAGGCCGCCGCCGGATCGTTTTCATCGCGGGTGACGATCTTGCCGCCGACCTGGAACTGCTCGATGAACTCGAAGCCGATCAGCGGCGAGATCGCATCCCGAGGTCACGACCAGGTGGAGCCGCCAACGAATCAACGTCCGCCTCGCCTCGTCCCGGGCCCCCGGATCGTTTGCGCGGGCCTCATCGATGCGCCGCCACTCCGTGGTCATGACGCCGGGCGTGGGCAGAAAGAGGCGATCGAGCCACGCGCGGGATTCGTCATCCCGCGGCTGCAGCTCGGCCAAGCGGCGATCCTCGAACGCCCCTAGCCCCGGCCAAGCCTCGCACACCGCCAACGCCCGCCGAGCTTCGTCGAGGGCGGCCGTGTCCTCGCGAAGTTGAAGGAGTGCTTCTACAAGGTTGAGGCGACGCAACGGGTCGGCGGGGGAGGCGTGGATGGCGCGGCGGAAGTGAATAATGCGTGAATCTAGAAATGGACGGAATTTTGTGCGATGCGATTCGATCATGGGATCCGTCACAAAAAATTCCCTTTCCTTGTCAGTGCACGACCAAAAGAATCTATGCTAAAATAACATGAATAGTTCTAGACAATCATCCAGATCTATTTAATATTGCCCGGTTCGCTCCAATTCGGATCTGTCAGACCCTCCATTCGCAAAAACCAAATGAAGGCCGAACTCCAGCTCACGGCAATCAATGCCGCGTGGAGTATAATATCGTCGTTTTTTCCGCCAATGTCACAATTCTTGACCGCTGGCTGCGTGGGACGGATTTGGACAGATTTCCATGATGGGTCCACCTCGATACGCCACCCCACGGATAGTGTTTTTCTCGATCAAGTCCACAAGATGTTTGCCAACGAAAACAGGTGGAGACAAGACCGAAACCTTTGGAGAAGAAATCTTTACGAATCGACCTATATCACACATCACTTGCCGAATTTGCTTTGCACCTTCCGCGTTACGGCCCTTTCGGTCTGAAAGGTAGCAGCGGCCGTAATGGCAAAGCTTGTCGTGCGAAATTATGGATCGGTTCCATTCAACACACAAGTTATCTCTGGGAAAGATATGGTACTCGCCTGCCGTACCCACCACTGGAGCGATGTGACCAAGCACGATTTCCTCGGATTCATGAAGGAAGAGCACAAGCTTTTCAAATTGAAAAGAACTGAGCGCAGAGGGGACCGGACTGGGAGCTGTAAATGTCCTTGGAAGGCATCTGAGATCGTATTTCTCAGATAGCATTGAAATGAGAGACGCTTCGTCCTGTGATGACTGCGCAAACTCGATTTGAATTCCCATTTCGTGGTCCCTCAGAGCTTCTGCCTATCACCTGCGGTGATCGGCCACCACCAGTTTCATTTCGTTAAGATCGATTTTAGCCACCCCAATTCGGCTGCAAGTGGGGATTAACAACGGGGGCGGCCATTGGGTTGAATTTGTTCCAGAAGTAAATAGTCTCGCCGTTGTAGTCTTGCGAGTTAAGAATTCGATTGAGATTAACTCGCTCTCGACTGATTGGGTCACCTCTGACATTGAGTTCTCCAATCTGGTGAATCTGGCCAGGCCGGGCAGCGTCCGCAAAAGCGTCACCGTCTGGATGCCGAAACCTCACTTCCGTGTCCATTCCCCGGCTGGCGAGCTCGTCCTGAATCAGGCTGTGCGTTGGCCCGCCTGAGCGGCCACCTGGACTGGGAGTGTCGATACCCACACCATTTGCGCGAGCGAATGTGCGGATCGCCGCTCGGTTCTCTCTCGTATTGAGGCCCCCAGGCAGCACCTTCGCCCAGCCACCTGCTGGAAGGACTCGCTTACCTCCCTGCTGAAGCATCTCGATATATTTCTGTCCGTAGGTAGCCTCTTGCCCGTTCAACGTGTACGCATTATGCGCCCACAGCGAGAACGCCCACGCGTCCGCCCCGATGAAGTAGGTATGGAACTCGGCGACGCGGAGGTTGTAGACGGTTTGGTATTCGCCGGTGTCGAGGAGGTTGTCGACGGGGGGCCATTGGCCGTCGTGGCCGAGCAGGCGGTTGCCGGGCTTGAGGTCGCCGGCTCACGTCCATCCCTGATTGTAGAGCCAGAAGGGATGCTCGGCCGTGGTCTGGATGATTTGGCCGCCCACGTGCAGAGGAACGACGTTGGCCACGCGGACGAAGACTTCCTCGACAACCGAGACTTCCAAGGCCGCCGCCGGATCGTTTTCATCGCGGGTGACGATCTTGCCGCCGACCTGGAACTGCTCGATGAACTCGAAGCCGATCAGCGGCGAGATCGCATCCCGAGGTCACGACCAGGTGCAGCCGCCAACGGATCAGCGTTCGCCGCGCTTCGGCCAGTGCGGCCGGATCGTTCGCGTGGGCCGACTCGATGCGTCGCCACTCGGTGGTCATGACGCCGGGCGTGGGCGGAAAAGGCTGCTCCAGCCAGGCCCACGTTTCGTCGTCCCGCGGCCCCGGCTCGACCAAGCGGCGACCCTCGAACGCCCCCAACCCCGGCCAAGCCTCGCACAACGCCAACGCCCGCCGAGCTTCGTCGAGGGCGGCCGTGTCTTCGCGAAGGAGCAGAAGGGATTCGACGAGGTTGAGGCGAAGCAATTCGTCGGCGGGGGTCAACTGGTGGAGGTCTCGAAGGATTTGAAAAGCGTGCGCCAATGGCTGTGAATTGCAGAACTCGAACTGATTTGAAGTCTTCGTGAGATTCATAACGATCTTCGATACACTCGCAACCGTCGTATGAGTCCGGCTAGACAAATCCCGCGAATTCATCCAAGCGAACCGAAAGACTTGATGCTCTCTATGGCAATGTATGTTTCCGATTTATTTAACAAACACCCTTCGGAAAATTCCCTCGGCCAGGAAATTCGTCACCAGTGTAACGGTGAAATTCATTTCGACCAGCGAAATGCACCCAAAAAGATCGGGTCCTCCATGATTTTCTTGGTGACTTTCCCAGGGTCATATTTGAAGTTAAGTTGCATTACGACCTGCCGAGCCTCCCGGACTCCTTTTTTTTCGGCGGAAGAAACAGCTTTCTCGATGTAAGAATCGGAGTAGCTCAGCTTGCAAATCAGCTCTCGAATAGGAGTTAAATTCCAGTTCTCTGCCGCGATATTTTCTTGGTAGTCCACGTCATAATAATCAACGCCGCATAAATCTCTCAACACATCCTTGTCTTGATCCTCAGTTGTCAGTGACGCCCAAATTGAAACCCATCCACGCGATTCAAATGAAATCATAGCTATTTACCTCAAGTTTGAAGGAAGGCTTTCTGCCCCATTGGCGAGCCATTTTTGTGCCCACGGCCTTAGATTTTCGCGGAATTCGGCCATACTGTTGGAAGAATAAATAATCTCCGACAGCTCATTATGTACAGTGCTCGAATTTGGTGCTTGCGAACCCTTTAAGCCAGTCGAATGTCTCCAACCCTTTGCAACTCCACCTTCATTTAATTCCGAAATAGGAATTGTTGCCTGTCGAAATTCCTCCATCCTAACCCCCCATTTTTTCCACTGCGGCGCGTCGGCAACCTTCAAGTATTCATGATCGCCGCCCGAACCACGCAGATGGGTTTCAATTTTTGCCTTCACTTCCGGGTTTTTGTTTAAACGTTTTACGGTTCTTGCAGATAGCGAGTCAAACCAAGAATCGAATTCACCGTTAGCGTAAGTCGGAACCTCATCCTGTGAAGTAACTAGCTTCCGTTGATACTGGTTATGCGCCCACAGCGAGAACCGCCAATCGTCCGCCCCGACGAAGTAGGTATGGAACTCGGCGACGCGGAGGTTGTAGACGGTTTGGGTTTCGCCGGTGTCGAGGAGGTCGTCGACGGGGGTCCATTGGCCGTCGTGGCCGAGCAGGCGGTCGCCGGGCTTG
>WBZS01002154.1_pt1 | contig 12933 bp, 8 predicted proteins | sample 5204201 | NCBI WGS metagenome assembly WBZS01 (sample SAMN12344357, study PRJNA552823) | activated sludge metagenome | biome: Activated sludge suspended growth; feature: Nitrification reactor; material: Wastewater; isolation source: activated sludge from nitrification reactor of wastewater treatment...
TTCGAACGGCGACCGGCGAAATTTTGGGTACCCCCAATTACATGGCGCCGGAACAAGCCATGGTGACCGGCGTCTCCATCGGCCCCACCGTCGACATCTACGCCCTGGGCGCCATCCTCTACGAGCTCCTTACGGGGCGGCCGCCATTCGCTGGCGAAACACCGTTGGCGACGGTGCTGCAAACGTTGCACAACGATCCAGTTTCGGTGACCAGCCTACAACCGGGTGTGCCTCGCAATCTCGAAACCATTTGCCTCAAATGCCTGCGCAAGGAACCCAATAAGCGTTATGCCACTGCGTCGGAATTAGCAGAAGACTTGAGGAGGTTCCAGCGTGATGAAGCGATTCTCGCCCGGCCTGCGACTCCTGTGGAGAAGATGTGGCGATGGATGCGCCGTCATCCGGTGCCTACCGGATTATTGGCGGCAGCACTGGTGGCGCCTGCCGTCGCCCTCGTGGTTCTATCTTTTCTTTCCGCGCATCTGGTCCGATCTTCAGCACTCGAAAGTGCCGCGCAGCAAGCGGAACTCCTCGAAGAAGCGACCAAGGAATTCGCCCGAAACGTCGAACGGGTTCAGCAGGCAAAATTTACCGTGAACAAAACCGTGCCACCGACACCTGACACGGTGCCCTTGAGTATCCCGGCGACGTTTCTTCACGACGTGGGTGAACGATTAAGTGAAACCGGCAAGACGGGCGTGAAAGTGCGGCAATACAGCGATTATCCGTTTCCCTGGCGGAAAGACGGTGGTCCACGCGACGACTTCGAACGCAAGGCACTCGTACAACTTCGCCTCAATCAAGAACAAAAGGCGGTCCACGAATTCACGGAATTGGAAGGCCAACGCGTCGTTCGTTTCGCACAAGCCCGTGTGATGCAACGTGCCTGCGTCGACTGCCATAACACGCATCCGCAATCCGGAAAAAAGGACTGGAATGTAGGAGATGTGCGTGGCGTCTTGGTCGTAACTCGGCCACTCGACAAAGATGAAACTCGCGTCGGCGAGGCGCTACGGCTCGCGCTGCTCGCGAGCGGTGCGATCTCCATCTTTCTCCTCGGAGGCAGCATCGTCTTGATGTGGATCGATCGCCGACGCGCTCATGCAACCGCATGAGATTTGCTTCCGAGTGAGTTGGTCAATGAATTTAGGCGGCAGCGGTCGTTCGACCTTTCAACGCATCATACAGTAGTTCCACGATGCGCTCGCCCGCCTTCCCTCCACCATAAAGTGTTGGTGCGGCATCTTTGCTCGGTGCGTTGCCCAAAAACAGCTCCGCTGCTTCCACAATGTCGCGGGATTGCTTTGGAGGCACCAAACGATTCCACCCAATCTCGACAAGTTCCACCCATTCCGTCTCGCCACGCAATGTCACGCAGGGGACACCATGGAAGAACGCTTCCTTCTGAACGCCGCCCGAATCGGTGACGATCAGGCTCGCATGCTTCTCCAATGCGACCATGTCGAGATATCCGACGGGATCGATCACGCGAATGTGGGAATCCGAACTCAAATCCAGACCCGCATTCGCAAGGACTTTACGTGTCCGTGGGTGGATCGGGAGTACGATCGGTAGATGCCGAGCGACCGCCTTCAATCCTTCGACGATCGTTCGCAGGTTGGTTTCGCTATCGGTGTTTTCCGCTCGGTGGATGGTGGCAAGGATGAACTGCTTCGACCGAAGGCTGAGGGTTTCCAAAATCGCATCGCTAGTTCGTTGCCCGTAATAGATCGCGGCATCGAACATGACATCGCCCACGAGATGGATCTTGCGAGGATCGACGCCTTCGTGGCGAAGGTTTCGCACGGCTGCGTCCGTCGGCGCGAGAAGCCAAGTCGACACGTGATCGGTCACCACGCGATTGATTTCCTCAGGCATGCGACGATTGAACGAGCGCAATCCTGCTTCGACATGTGCGACCGGTTGGTGCAGTTTGACGGCCGCCAAAGCACCGGCGATCGTCGAATTGGTGTCTCCGTAGACCAGCACGGCATCGGGTTTGACGTCGAGCAGGACTTTCTCGATCGCTTCGAGCATCCGTCCTGTCATGGCGCCATGCGTGCCGCCACCGATTTCGAAATGGAACGTTGGCTCGGGGATGCCGAGTTCTTTGAAAAACACGCCGGACATGTTCTCGTCGTAGTGTTGGCCCGTGTGGAGGATGTACTCCGTGACGCCACCAATTCTCAAGAATTGGCGCGAAACCACCGCCGCCTTGATGAACTGAGGCCGAGCACCAATCACCGTGACGATCTTCATGCTTGATCCCCAAAATGCAAGCCCGCCGCCAAAAGGCGGCGGGGTGTTTTCGATCGTTTGCTCTATGCCGCCATCTTCATATGGCTCGCATGCTTCTGAATGCACGCTTCGATGGTAGGCATGGTTTCACGCGTCCAATCAATCGTGGTGCGAAGCCCGTCGAGCAGCTTCACTTTGGCTTCGAAATGGATTTGATCGCGTGACTTGTCGATCGCGGCGTACCGTTTGCCTGACCGGTCCCAGCTTCGTGCGGGGCTGAAGTCGATAGGCGTGGGATTCTTCGCGATGTCGTTGATGGCGTTCGCAAGTTCGAGAATGGTCGTTTCATCACCGCTGGCCAAGTTGTAGCATTCGCCCACACCGCCGTGGATCGCACAGCAAACCAAGCCACGTGCAATGTCTTTCGCGAAAATGAAGTCGCGTGAAGCGATGCCACCGTTTTCGACCTTTAAGGGCATGCGTTTGAGAGCGCGGTAAACGAAGCTTGGAATGACATTGCGCCACACCGTCGCTTCGGTGCCCCGCCACCGACCGGCACCCAGGATCTCACCAGGACCGTATACGTTTTGGAAGCGCGCTTTCACGACGGGCAGTTTGTACGTCTTCGTGTAGTAGTTCGAGTAGAACTCGCCGAAGATTTTCGACATTTGATACGGTGTGTCGAGCCATAGCGACACGGGATCTTCTTCGGTGGTCGCCTTTGCCTTTTCGAAGGTTTTTTGCGCGACGGTGCAGCCGGCGGAGCTGTAAACGACCTTCTTCAACTTCGCGAAATCGCGAATATGGTCATATAAGCGAAGCGTGGTGTAGGTGTTGTTTTCATGGTCTTCCAAAGGCCGAGCCATGGAATTTTGATTGCCATGAAACGTCGCGAGGTGGAAAACAAAGTTGAGATCGCGCGGCAATTGGTTCAACACGCGGTCTTCGGTGATGGAACCTTCGATGAAATCGACGCGTGAATCGTTGGGAATGTTGCTCGCCTCGGCCGACAGCAGATTGTCGACGACGAGGACGCTCTTGGGATTATCTTCCAGCAGCACCTGCACACAGTTGGAACCGACAAAGCCAGCGCCGCCCACGACCAAACATTTCGATCCTTCGACTTTCAGCATGGGAATCCTTCTTTGCTGTTCTAGACGCGCTCGCCGAATCCCACGCGAGCATCAGGGAGTTAAAAGGCACGTCGCGTTCGCGCCGAGACGCGCGAACGCGAAGTTGGACAACGGAGAGTTACGCGGCCTTCTTGTGGTCTTCCACTTGGCGAAGGTGCGTGAAAGTTTCTTGGATGCCGAAGTGCTGGTAATAATCGATCGCCTTTTGCACACCATAGGTCAAAGGCGTGGACGTTTTCCAACCGAAATCGGCGTTCGTCTTGGTCGGATCAAGGAGAATGGTGAACGCGTCATCCGGGAGACGCGGGCGAACTTCGACATCTTTTTCGAGCTTCATGCCGAGCGCGTTGATGGTTTCATCGAACAGTTCCTTGATCGCGTAATCGCTACCCGAGGAAATGTGATAGGCGCCCTTCTTGCCCTTGCCATCCACGGCCCGCATCACGCAATCGACCAGGTCATCGATGTAAACGAAGTCGCGGCGCGTGTCCATCACGAAGCAAGGCTTATTGTTCGTGAGGCGGTAGTAGAAAGTCGGCAACGGACCAGAAAGGTTTCGGGGGCCGTAGGCGTTCGCCAAGCGGAAGGAAACGAAATCCAAGCCACTGATTTCGATGTATTGTTCGCCGCCCGTCTTGCTGATCGAGTAGCTGCTGCCCGTGGAGCAAATGGGGTGGTCCAGGCGAATCGGTTGCTGCTGAGGTTTGAGACCGTAGCAGAGTGCCGTCTGGAAATAAATCACACGGCGAACCTTGTGCCGTTGCGACGCCTTGACGATGTTCACCGATCCCAGCACGTTCGTCTGAACGTCTTCCACCCACGCTTCTGGATTCTTGTACGAAGCAGCCGCGTGGATCACCAGTTCGGGCATGAATTCATCGAAGCATCGGTCGACCAGTGCTCCGTCGACGATCGATCCCTCCACGACCTTTCGGCCTGGATGACTGACCAGGTTATCACGCCGACCCGTGGCGTAATTGTCGATCACCAGGACCTCATCGCCGCGACCCACCAATCGGTCCGACAGATGCGATCCAATGAATCCCGCTCCACCCGTGATGAGAATGCGCACGATATTCCTCCGTTCGTGTTACTATTGAGCCACAGAGGTTCAGAGACGCTGAGAAAACACCGAGACCGATGAATCTTTCAATCGAATCAAATGAAACCAACTGAATGAACTCTCGGTGTTTTCTCGGCGTCTCCGTTTCCCTGTTTCCCAAGCTTCTTCCGTGATTTACGCAGCGACGGGCATGGATTCGCATGGCGAATTCAGCAACCGACGATACTCCGCATGCTTGTCGACGAATTCCTGGAACCAAAGTTCCAGGGACAACAATCCCCAAATTTTTCGGCCGAACTGCGATTCCTTTTCCATCTCGTTCAGAATGACATCCGAATCGAAGATATCCCGCCCACGGTTCTTTTGTGTATGGAAAATATCATGTACGAAATCGCGTGCTTCAGCCTTGAACCATTCGCTCAAAGGCGTCGGGAAGCCCATCTTGTCCTTACGGTGTAAAATGGTGTCTGGAAGAATGCCTTCTTTTACGGTTTCACGCAAGATGTGTTTCATTTTGCCTTCCTTGAACTTCACGTTCGAAGGCATCGTCGCGGCAAATTCCACCAACGGATGGTCCAAAAACGGCACGCGGGATTCGAGCCCGTGCGCCATGCTCACCCGGTCTTCCACTTGCAACAACGCTGGCAGCAGGGTCTTGAAATCGAAATGCGTCATCGAATCGAAATAAGATTCCTTGCTAACGTTGTCGGCACGAAAGATCTTGCGAAACGTCTCAAATACATTGAACTTCTTCACCATCTCCCAGCGAATTTCCTTTCCCAAGGACGGTGCGCGATTTACAAGACGGAAGTATCGCGCATCCAGGTCTTGGAATAAACCTTCTCGCCAAAATTCCTGAAGGAGGGACTTATACTCTTTTAATGTGGTTAGGTTTGGAATGATCGATTCGTAGGTCACGATAAAGTTGCCGGACCTGGTCGTGCCTTCGATCCCCGCTTTGATGCATTGCTCGAAGTAGGCGATCAAATAACGTGCGTATCCGCCGAAGATTTCATCGCCCCCTTGACCGCCGAGTACCACTTTTCGATATTTCGCCGCCAGGCCTGATACCATGTATTGCGGAAACGAGCCTGGTCCCGCAACTGGAAAGTCGAGGTGATAGATCACTTTTCGAATATTGTCGATGAAGTCTTGCGCCTGAATGTCGATTTCGAAAAGTTTAAATTTCCTGAAATTGGCCAGGTCCCGCGCGTATTTGCTTTCGTCGTACTTTTCACTGATCGTGAACTTGCCCGTGAATCCGTAATACCGTTCTGGATCCGCCTTGGCGGCGATCGAGGAAACGATGCTCGAATCCAACCCGCCGGAGACATAACCTCCGATCGGAACGTCGGCGCGGCGATGCACGTCGACGGAATCTTCGAGCAATTCCAACATTCGATTGCTGAAATATTTTTCCGTGTGATCGAAGTCGAGATTGTAATAGACCTGCCAATATCGACTGATATTTACTTGCCCGTCCTTGACCACGACTTGGTGGCCAGGCATGATTTCGCGAACGTTTTTTAGAAGGGTTTTGCCATTCAGCGGAAACTGAAAGGTGAAGTACTCATTCAGACCTTCGTAATCCACCTCTGGAGATTCAAGGAACGGCAGGAGTGCCTTCGCCTCGGAGGCGAAATAGAACGCCTCGGGCGTCGTGAGGTAATAAAAGGGCTTGATGCCAAATCGGTCCCGTGCCCCGAAGAGCGATTTTCGGCGTTCGTCCCAGATCATGAAGGAGAACATGCCGCGCAGGCGATGCACGACGTCCTCACCCCATTTTTGATATCCCCGAAGGATCACTTCCGTGTCGGAAGCGGTTTTGAATTTTTCCGCTCCGATTTGTTCGCGAAGTTCGATATAGTTATAAATCTCGCCATTGAAGATGAGGCAAAGTTCATTCCCTTCGACCATCGGTTGATTGCCGGTGGCGAGGTCAATGATCGAAAGTCGGCGATGCCCGAAGCCAACGCGTTGCCGAGGGTGAATCCAGGTTCCGACACCGTCGGGGCCTCGATGTTTGATCAGGTCGTTCATCACCTCGATGGAGCGCGGCAAATTTTGGACCGGTCCATTCGTGAGCGAAAAAGCCCCAACAATTCCACACATGGCATCCCTGCCCTTATTGATTCGCGTTTGATGAAAAGCCCCAGGAGTGCATCCCTTGAGCTTTGCTTAACTTTTACCCATGAGCCGTTTTCCATACCTGACCGTGGCGGAACGTATCCGATCCGTCGCTTGATCCATGCGTTTGAGCAATGGAATCCAATTCAATGGCAAACCGCGGACCTGCTTTCGCGTGTTCGAACGCTCCGGTTGGCTTCCCAAAAAGTCGTTGAGAATCTCAGCTAGTCGAGCGTAGGTATATTTACCACTCTCATAAATGTCGCCGTAGGCACGCTCGGCGATCGAATTGAGTAGCTTCGTGTCGCGTACTTTCTCGAGTGTTTCCGTCAGATTCGAGAAATCGCGTTTCAGGGGAATGTAGTGTAAGTCGGGTTTTAGAATCCCGTCGTATTCGCCTTCCATCAAGATCTGCACGGTCTTCGTATAAATAGCTTCATAATGGCGAGGGCTAATCGCATAAAAAGAATAGTCATCCCACCCTTTGGGCAAGAGGTCTTCAAGTTCCTCGAACTTGAGATCTGGATTACTCTTTTGAAGGAATTGAATTTTCGCCTTGAGATTGCCTCGGGGATCCAACGCACTTGAACCCGATTCGGTTCCAATCGTCGTACGGGCCGATGCGAGAAATGAAAACCATTGATCGCTGGTGATCGCGTCTTCGTACCGAGTGGAAATATCGGTCCGCAGAAAAAGTTTCGGTGCCAGTTCGTTCACGCGGTCGGCGATCAGGTGTTTGAGTTGACCCTGCGTACCAAACCAATACGGGAGATGTGCCGCACGATAAACGACGTCGAGCGGGCGTCGATCCATCGGCGTCAAGGTATCCTTCACCCTCGCCGCGGTTTCACCATCGATGTACCCGGTGTAGGTGTGGCGGAACATCGCCCGCGTGTGCATGATCGGATAAAGGATTTTCAGCAAATCAGGCTGCGGAAAGTTCGTGCCGATGCACTGCACGCCCAGTTCATACAGCCATTCGTCAAGGATTTCTGAATGGTCGTACTCGTCTTGGGGGAGTGCGATTTTGAGGCAATTTTTCTTGCTGATCCACTGCGTTGCGGTTTTAAATTCGGGATACCGCCACCACCAGCGCATGCAAAGAAAGGTCGTGTGCAAAAGGATTGCATCCACTTGGATATATTTCATCCAAGGTGGGATCCAGTGGAACGTGTTCCAATAGATGAGTTGGTGGGGAATGTTACTGTACTTGAGAGCCTCCAGGTGATGGCGAATCGCAGGCCGCGGATTGCCATCGGACCAGTAGAGGACCAAGATTGTCTTCGGTGAATCGGCCATCACATCCCCAAACCGCATCGGCGGTGACTACCAAATGACCTCTTCTCTAGCCTCGGTTCCGGTCGAGGCGCGAAAGTCGGCTTTGGGAATATCGTTCTACTTCGCCGCCTGCGATTTACCGTCTTAAATGCGAAACCGCAAGGGGAGGTTCACTCACGCGGCTCGCCGCGATTGATCGGCTACACGATCCTCCGTGGCCGAAGGCACGAATTCGCGTAGCAATTCCAAGTAAGGCCGGGCTTGCACGTCCCAGTTAAAATCTTTGCGTGCCATATCGTAGCTGTTGGTTTTCATTCGCTGCAAGTGCTCGGGGAAATCAATCATGCGTCGAATGGCGCGGACGAAATCGCCGGCGTCGGCAGCATTGAAAGTCTCACCACACTGATACGTTTCGATCCGATCTTTCACGAAATGGGAGTTCGTGGCGAAGATCGCGAGACCCGCTTGCATGTATTGGGAGAGCTTATTGGGGCAGCAATACAAATGATTCAAGTTGGGTGTATTATTGAAAATCTTCACGGGGTACGGAATTACTCCGACATCCGCGAAGGTCGCAGCTTCCACGAGTTCCGTGGAAGTCACCGGCGGCAAGAACTGAACTTGTCCCGCGGCGATCAGGTCCGCGTAAAGCGACTTCAAACTGTCCTTATACGCCGACTCGGGACATCGGATGTACAACACCGCCTTCTCGGCCGGGATGGCGCGCCACTGATCCAGCGTGTACTCGAAGCCACGCCCCGGGCACGCGTTTCCTTGGAGCAAAAACTTAATGGGGTACTGCACCGGCCTGCGATGCGACGGAGCTTTCACCAGGGTCCAGGGCTCCGCGTTCGGCACGGACAAGGTACGCTTCAGACCATATAAACGGCTCATCGCCGACGCCAACTGAGGCGTCACACCGATTACCGCGTCGCATTGGCGAGCCAACTTCCGTTCGAACGCGCTCCAGAATCGGACTTCCGTCGGAACGGAGAGCAAATCGGATTGTGGCGTGAATTCGTGCGAATCGTAAATGAGCGGACAACCAAATTTCTTCTTGACCAGCGTTCCGGCGTAAAGCGCGAAAATGTCGTGGCAAATCACAACGTTCGGGCGTAAAGCCGTAACCAGGGCTCGATTCGCCATGGCGTTGAAGAGCGGTTGTAATCCCCAGTAATATGCGAAAAATCGGCTTGTTCCGCCAATCAGATGGTCGATTCCCGTCGCGAGTCGGCGGAATGGATTGCGGGACCGAGCCGAGCTCACTTGGCTGGTTCCACCTAAATGTTGATTCTCAGCTAAAAATGCTTGGTGTTGTCGGGCGATGTAGCGATTGGTGGTGGCGAGATTTTGAAGGCGTGCTCCAATACTTCCGTAGCCTTTGGAGCGAAAACTCGCTTGTTCACCGATGCTGAAGCGCTCGGTGGAGACAACGCCATCATATTCGACGGCGGGGTATTTGCGGGTCCAAACCGCGGCGAGGATGTCCGTTCGTGCTACCTGAGCACAAAGTTGAGTCACCCAAGCGATACGCGGATCTTCGTGCGGTTCGTGCGGAACCAACATGAGGATTCGCGTCCGTGGATCGCTGCGTGTGCTGGCGTTGGCATCTCGCAACGGATGAATCTTCATGGTTCCTTCCTGACGATTCTGGGCAAATCCTTTGCCCGCCCTTCCTGGTTCGTTTCATCCACCGCAACACACGGGCCTAGCTCTCGTCGCCTTCGGGTGAATCAGTGATTCACCCGACGCACGACGGACTCGGCCACCGCCTGAAATTGCTTACAGCAACGTGATCTTTTCGCGGTGTTCCGTGACGTTCTTGGTCGCGTTGCGCGTGTCCAAGACGTGGGCGGCGTGCTTCACGACCCAACTGTAATCGATGCAACGATGGTCCGTCGCGATGATCACCATCGTCGCTTCGGACAACGTCTCGACGGTCAACGGTGAACATTCCATCGACAAGCCGTGCTCCGAAAAATCGGAGACGTACGGATCGTGATACATCACTTCGACGCCATCATGTTGAAGGAGCTTGATCACGTCCAGCGAGGGCGATTCACGCCAATCGCCGATGTCGCGCTTGTACGATAGCCCCAACAACAATACCTTCGACCGAGACGGGGCGACGCCCAATTGATTCAAAACGCGGCAGCATTTTTCACGGACGAAGTCCGGCATGCGGCGATTGATTTCTCCAGCCAACGCGATGAAGCGTGTGTTGAAGTTGAATTCTCGCGCCTTCCATTCGAGGTAATGCGGATCGAGCGGAATGCAGTGCCCACCCACGCCAGGCCCTGGATAAAACGGCATGATGCCGAACGGCTTGGTGAAGGCGGCGTCCAACACTTCCCACACATTGAGCTGCATGCGATCGCACAATAACGCGAGTTCGTTCACCAAGGCGATGTTGACGGCTCGAAATGTATTTTCGAAAACCTTGACCAGTTCCGCGGCATTGGCGCTAGAAACGGGCACGACATGGTCGATGGCCTGTTGGTAGAAGGAGACGGCGACCGTTTGGCTGTTGGGTCCCACGCCTCCGACCACTTTATTGGTATTTTTCGTGGTGTAACGCGCATTGCCCGGATCAACCCGTTCCGGCGAATGGGCCAAGAAGAAGTCGCGTTCGACCTTCAGACCGCTGGATTCGAGTATGGGCAGCATCACCTCCTCGGTGGTGCCCGGGTACGTCGTCGATTCCAGACTGATCAATTGACCGGGGCGAAGATGGCGAGCGAGCTGGGTCGTCACGCTTTCCACGTATTGCAAATCAGGGTTCAGATTCTTGGTGAGCGGCGTGGGAACGGCAATCACGACCACGTCCATTTGCGAGACGAGGCTGTAATCCGAAATCGCCCGCATCATCCCCTTGCTGACGAGTTCGCGGACTTCGTCGTCCTTCACGTCCGGGATGTAGTTTTCCCCACGATTGATCTGAGCGGCACGTTCGGGATTCTGGTCGATGCCAATGACCTTGAATCCAACCTTGGCTTTCTCGACGGCGAACGGCAATCCCACGTAGCCAAGACCCACGATACCAATCAAAGCCGTGCGATTCGCGATTTTTTCGAGAAGCTGGTTGACGAGCTTTTGAACTTCGGTGTCTTGATCTTCCGAGAGGAGACGCAAGTTCCGTTTGGTCGCCACGGGAGTCTGGTGCGCCTTGATCATAGAATCTTCAGACCGCCTTTTCGCTGGCTGCATCATCCGTTCGCTCCTTCCGTGGACATATGAATACGTAAATCGCCAACCTTGGCGGAATCCGTTCCCTGGCTGCAGTCCCGCTGGACCCAGCGGGAATATACAAGTTGCTTCGGAAATGTCACAAGCCCAATCCGCAGGTTTTTCCCGCGAATGAGTGGACAAAAAACCACTTCACGGCGAACTTCCTCGCCGTCGACTCCGTCAAATCTAGATTATTTTTCCCGTTTTCCCAAACGATTTCAGCAGGATTTCGCCTTCTTCGGCCTTCGCGCCAGGGTGGATTTTGATTCCTCCTCAAAAATGCGCCCGTGCCAGCGAAACCCAGAAAGCTCCTTCACCAGGACCACCATTGGTCTGGGAAACCCGCCAAGACGACGAACCCCCGCCCGTCGCCTTGGCCCCAAAGGAATTTTGGTGCGGTTAAGCCGCCAGCCTACGCGTCAGGCGACCCGTCGATTCATAATACGCGGAAATCGAACGGACGACGCGTTCCCGAACGGTGTTGCTGAGTTCGGGATACATCGGCAACGCCAACGTTTCCGTGGCGGCGCGTTCGCTTTCGGGGTAGTCCCCCACGTGCAAGCCCAAATTCGCGAAGCATTCCTGCAGATGCATCGGCAAAGGATAGTAGACTTCCGTAGTGATTTTATCCTTCTTCAGATGCTCGCGAATCGCCTCCCGATTTTCAAATCGGCAGACGTATTGATTGAAAATATGGCGAGATTGGACAACCTTGGGCGTCTTCACCGGACCACCCGCCAAGCCATACCGATTCATCGCGGCGGTGTAGTAACTCGCCCCCTGTTGACGCATCGCATGCCAGCTGTCGAGGTACTTCAGCTTGACGCGAAGCACGGCTGCATGGATCGTGTCCAACCGGAAGTTACCGCCCACTAACTTGTGGAAATATTTCGGATGCGAACCATGGCCCCGTAGGAGTTTCATTTTATCCGCCAGGGCAGTGTCCTGGGTGACAATGGCCCCGCCATCGCCGAACGCGCCAAGATTTTTCGAGGGGAAGAAGGAATAGCACCCCACCGTGCCGATGGAACCCGCGCGACGACCTTTGTATTCCGAGCCGATCGCTTGAGCCGCATCTTCGATCACCGCCAAATGGTGGCGATTGGCGACTTCCATGATCGGGTCCATTTCGGCCATTTGACCAAAGAGGTGCACCGGAATGATCGCCTTGGTGCGCGGCGTGACTCTCTCCGCGATCAGTTTCGGATCGATGTTGTAGGTGACCGGATCGATGTCGGCGAAGACAGGTTTCGCGCCCAACCGAACGATGGCGCCCACCGTCGCGAAGAAGGTGAACGGCGTGGTGATGACTTCGTCGCCGGGGCCAATGTCCATGGCCATCATCGCCAGCAGCAGCGCATCGGAACCGGAGGAAACACCGATACAGTGTTTGGCGGAGCAATATTCCGCCACCTCACGTTCCATCGCTTCGACGTCAGGCCCATTGATAAAATGGGTCGACTCGACCACGCGTTGGACGGCGGCGTCGAGTTCCGGTTTCAACGCCTGATATTGGGCCTTGAGATCCAACATGGGAATCGTGCTGTTGTCCGCCATAGTCCGTAAAGGCCTGCCAACTCGCGATTCGATTCAGGCATCGATCGTGCCATTCTCGTCTTGCGTGCCGGCGTTCGCCTCCCCCTCCGTTAACAGGTTGCCTAGAAGTAGTTCCGTGGTTACCGCGCGACTCTCGGCCGATGCCTCCGAGTCGCGGTTTCTTCAGCCCGCACGTCGCAAGGTTCCCGACTCTTGCGACGGTATCGTCACGACCTCGCCTCCCCGATCCAGGGAACGTTGGCCATATTCCAAAACCGAAACGACCTGCGTACCGGCGTGTCCATCCGAGATCGGCGTTTGTTTCGTACG
>WBZS01002155.1_pt1 | contig 12930 bp, 11 predicted proteins | sample 5204201 | NCBI WGS metagenome assembly WBZS01 (sample SAMN12344357, study PRJNA552823) | activated sludge metagenome | biome: Activated sludge suspended growth; feature: Nitrification reactor; material: Wastewater; isolation source: activated sludge from nitrification reactor of wastewater...
GTTGTGGATGATGTCCGACTCGCCGAGGGTGCCGATGAGGGCGAGGCGCTGCTGGTTCTCCCCGCCGTACCAGACCTTCCAGGTGTGGCTGCCGCTGACGATCGAGGTGAGCTCGGCGGCACCCGCCCCGCCCATGCCGCTCGCACCGCTCATGCCGGGCAGCTGCGGCAGGCCAAGGTCAGCAGTCTGCACGACCGTCCCCGACAGGTGGTCGAGCCGGGCCCGCTGGAGATCGGCGAGCAACTCAGCGGCCGTCCGGGGAGCCAAGTCGCTGTCGGCCGAGGCCAGTCGGCTGCCCGCGACCGAGGCACCGGCGACGAGGACGAGGACGGCGGCGGGAACGGCCCAGCGGCCGAACCGGGAACGCAACGGTGAAGCGGTCATGGGCCCAGGATGCCTCACCCCACCTGAGAGGACCCTGAGACCGCTGCGGCGGCAAACCGGCCAGAGATCGGGGTCGAGAGCAGCGACGGTGAGACACGCATGTCATCGTGTCCCTATGCGGGTCTTGGTGGTCGAGGACGAACGCGGGATGGCCGCTGCCCTGACCCGTGGCCTCACCGCGGAGGGCTTCGTCGTCGACGTATGCCGCGACGGCCCATCCGGTCTGGAGGCCGCCCGGTTCGGAGGCTATGACGCGGTGTTGCTCGACCTCATGCTGCCGGGGATGTCGGGCTACACCGTCGTGCGGACCCTGCGCGAAGAGGCCAACTGGGTGCCGGTGCTCGTCCTGTCAGCCAAGGACGGCGAATACGACCAAGCTGACGCACTCGACTATGGCGCCGACGACTACCTCACCAAACCGTTCTCCTTCGTCGTTCTGCTCGCCAAGCTGCGGGCCTTGGTCCGGCGTGACCCGGTGCCGCGCCCGACCGCGGTGCAGGCGCACGGCATACGGCTGGATCCGGCGACCCGTGAGGTGACCGTCGACGGCGCGCACGTCGAGTTGGCGGTCCGCGAATTCGCTGTGTTGGAGCGGCTGTTGGCGGCTTCGCCCGCGGTCGTGAGCAAAGAGGAACTGCTCGACGCGGTGTGGGGCGACGCCGCCGAGGGGGTCAATATCGTCGAGGTCTACGTCGGCTATCTGCGGCGCAAGCTCGGCCGCGAGCGAGTCGAGACGGTGCGCGGCGTGGGCTATCGGATCGCGCCGTGACCGCCGGCCCGCGGTGGTTCCGGCGGCTGACGATCCGGTGGCGGCTCATGACGATCGGCCTCGTCGGGCTCGCCGTCGCGCTCGCAGCCGCTGGCACCCTGCTGTATGCCGTGCTCTCGGCAACCCTCACCCGCACGCTCGCGTCGGAGGCCTCTGCGGCGGCCCGCGAGGTGGCCGGGTTGGTCGACCAGAACCGGCTGAGTGATCCGGTCCCGGTGTCGGGGGCGCTGGTGGTGCAGGTGCTCGACGGGTCGTCGCGGGTGGTGGCCGGGTCGCCCGTGGCTGATCGGCTCACGCCGCTCGTGACGGTCGATGAGACCGGTCGCGCGCTGGCCGGTGAGGCGATGACCGTGCCGGGTTCGCGAGCCGGCTTGACCGGGCGGCTGCAGGTGGCTGCGGTCGCTGCCGGACCGGGGACGGCTCGGTTGACCGTCGTCGCGGGGGTTCCGACGGGTGACGTCGATGTGAGTCTCGGGCTGGTCCGAACCATGCTGCTCATCGGCCTTCCGGTCTTGCTGACGGCGCTGGGGGCCGTGGCCTGGCGAGTCATCGGCGCCGCGCTGGCGCCCGTCGAGGCGTTGCGGCTGGGGGCCGAGCGGATTGGCGCGGACGCCGCCGCCGGACGCTTGGCGCATCGACGTCGGCTCCCCTCCGTCACCACCACCGATGCCGAAGCCCCCTCCGACCGGTTGCCTCTCCCCGAAGCCCGTGACGAGATCCATTCTCTGGCAACGACGCTCAATGGGATGCTCGATCGGCTCGACGCGCTGGCCGAGCGGCAACAAACCTTCGTCGACGATGCCGCCCACGAGCTGCGTAGCCCCTTGGCGACCTTGCGCACCCAGTTGGAGGTGGCCGCGCACGTCGGCGCGGGCGGGACCCTGCCAGCTGAGCTGCTCCCCGACGTCGAGCGCCTGGGCCGCCTGGTCGACGACCTGCTTGTGTTGGCACGCTCCGGTGGCGGAGTCAGTCCGGGACGGGTCGAGGCGGTCGACCTCACCTCCCTGCTCGGCGAGATCCTCACCCGGTATGCCGCAGCCCGAGTCCCCGTGACCCTCGCCGAGGCGCAGTTTGCCGGAGAGTCGGCCATCGGGCGCGAGACAGGGTCAGGCCCCGGAGACACGACCGATCCCGGGGCCCACGTCGACTGCACCGTCTTGGCCCACCGCGCAGACCTCGTCCGGGTCGTCACCAACCTCGTCGACAACGCGGTCCGGCACGCCTCGACGAGCGTCACCCTGTCGGTCGGAGCCGACCCGAGCGGGACCTGGCTGCGCGTGAGCGACGATGGACACGGCATACCGGATGGGGACCGTGAGCGAGTCTTCGAGAGGTTCGCACGATTGGACGAGGCGCGCGACCGCGACTCGGGCGGGTCCGGGCTCGGGCTGCCGATCGCGCGGGAGTTGGCCCGCCGCAACGGGGCCGACCTGCACCTGGCCGACGCCCACCCCGGCGTCGTCGCCGAGCTCCGGTGGGCCCCACCCAGTTGAGTGCGGTGGGACGCGGCCTGTGGGCCACGAACCACCACACGCCGCGGTCGCTCGCTCAGCCCTTGAGTTCCGGGAACATGTCGTCGCGCCACTCGGTGCCGCTCGGCTTGATTTCGCCGGCCGCCACCTGCTCCTCGCGGGAGCGTAGCTCGACCCGGCGGATCTTGCCCGAGATCGTCTTGGGCAGCTCCGCGAACTCGATCCGGCGAACGCGCTGCCAGGGCTGCAGATGCTCGCGCGCATAGCGCAGGATGGAACGCGCGGTCTCCTCGTCCGCGGCATACCCGGGCGCGAGCATGAGGTAAGCCTTGGGGACAGCCAGGCGCACCTCGTCGGGAGCCGGGACCACCGCCGCCTCGGCGACCGCCGGGTGCTCGATGAGCACCGACTCCAGCTCGAACGGGCTGATCTTGAAGTCGCTGGCCTTGAACACGTCGTCGGTGCGCCCGATGTAGGTGATGTAGCCATCGGCGTCCAGGCTGGCGACGTCGCCGGTGTGGTACCAGCCGCCAGCCATCGCCTCGGCGTTGCGGACCTCGTCGCCCTGATAGCCGGTCATCAACGCGAGCGGTCTGGCCGACAGGTCGAAACAGATCTCCCCTTCCGCCCCTACCCCCTCGACCCGTTCGCCGCTGATCGGGTCGACGAGCACCACCGGCTGACCCGGCAACGGGCGGCCCATCGAGCCCGGCTTGACCACCGACCCGGGCGTATTCCCCACGGCTGCAGTCATTTCCGTCTGGCCGTAACCATCGCGCAGGGTCAGCCCCCACGCCTTGGCCACTTGGTCGATGACCTCCGGGTTGAGCGGCTCACCTGCGCCGATGACCTCGCGCAACGCGCCCGGCCCACCCGAGAGATCCGCGTTGATGAGCATCCGCCACACCGTCGGCGGCGCACAGAAGCTCGTCACGCTGTGCGTCCGCAGCTGCCCGAGCAGGGCCGCCGCGTCGAACCGCGCGTAGTTGTAGACGAAGACCGTCGCCTGTGCGATCCACGGTGCGAAGAAGCACGACCACGCGTGCTTGGCCCAACCCGGCGAAGAGATGTTGAGGTGGACGTCACCCGGCTGCAACCCGAGCCAGAACATCGTCGACAGGTGCCCGACCGGGTAGGACACCTGGGTGTGCTCGACCAACTTGGGCCGGCTCGTCGTCCCCGAGGTGAAGTAGAGCAAGAGCGGGTCCCCGGGCGCCGTTCCCGGGTGCGGGGTCGGCTCCGCGTCCTTCTCGTATGCCGCCCGCAGATCCGCCCAGCCGGCCACGTCGCCGATGCAGATCCGGCCGTAGTCCCCCGGCACCTCGTCGAACTTCGCCGTCTGGTCCGGGTTGGTGACGACGAACCGGGCCCCGCCGCGGGCGATCCGGTCGATGAGGTCGGTGGCCCCTGCTGCGGTCGTCGTCGGCATGATGATCGCGCCCAGCTTCATCACCGCGAGCATGCAGTCCCAGAGCTGCACCTGGTTGCCGAGCATGAGCAACACCGGGTCGCCCTTGGAAACCCCTTGGGCCGAAAGCCAACTGGCGACCTGGTCGGAGCGGCAGGCCATCTCGTCGAAGGTGCGCGTCTGGGCAGAGCCGTCCTCCTCGACGAGGATGAGGGCCGGCTGGTCGTTACCGCGGGCGATGACGTCGAACCAGTCGCACGCCCAGTTGAAGGTGTCGCCCACGTCCGGCCAGCGGAACTCGGCAATCGCCCGCGCATGGTCCCCGCGCAGGGACAACAACTGGTCGCGGGCCTGGCGGTAGTTCTCAGTGGCGGTCGTCATGGGTCCACTGTGCCCAAGCCCTCACCCGCTCGCTACCGGAACGACTGTGGCGCTGGCGACACGGCATACCCCCCGCGGGAAGGTCACCACGAGCGGGTGGTGACCTCAGCGCAGGGTGTATGCCGCGCGGCTGATGTCGAAGCCCGCCTTGGTCGACGTGTTGGTGCAGTGCATCCCATCGGGCTGTGACGTGCACACAATCGGACCGAACTTCAGGCTGGCGCCGTAGGCGAGGGCGACCGCCTTGCGACCGCTGACGGTGACCACCTGGGAGCCCGGCTTACCGTTCCACCACGCGCCGTCGGAGCCCACGACGTCCGACCCGGCGATGGCGTCACTGACGCACGAGATGCCCGACTTCGCCTCGAGATAGGTGCCGTGACCCCAGTCGAACTCGCAGTCGGCGGGCTTCGGCGGGAGCTTCCAGGTGTGCTCCATGACGTCGCAGCGGATCGCGTAGCCCGGCGCCACGTCGATGGTGAACGCCGCGCAGACGATGTTGCCGGTGGGACTGTCCCACGCGGTCATCGCATGGCCCGTGCCGTCGATCGTCGGCCCGACGACGGCGGTCGTGGTGGCTGCCGCGGGCCGGGTCCCGCTCGGGGCGGCCGCCGTCGCAGCCGGGGCTGGCACCGTGACGACCACCGTGGCGGTCGTCGGGGCCGATGACGTTCCAACCAAGCCGCACGCGCCGAGGGCAGCGCACCAAGCCAGGGCGATACCGAGGCGCAGGAGAGGAATCACGTCCTTGATCCTGGCATACCGACCCGCGCGAGGGGTCAGGAGATGAGCAGCTCGGCGATCTGGACGGTGTTAAGGGCCGCGCCCTTGCGCAGGTTGTCGTTGCTGACGAACAGCACCAGGCCGCGGCCGCCGTCGACGGACTGATCCTCGCGGATCCGACCGACGTAGGACGGGTCGGCGCCGGCGGCCTGCAGCGGCGTGGGCGCGTCGGACAGCTCGACCCCGGGGGCGGCGGCCAGCAGCTCGCGAGCCCGGGCCGGGCTGATCGGGCGCTCGAACTCCGCGTTGATCGACAGTGAGTGGCCGGTGAAGACAGGCACCCGGACGCAGGTGCCGGACACCCGCAGCTCGGGCAGGTCGAGGATCTTGCGCGACTCGTTGCGCAGCTTGCGCTCCTCGTCGGTCTCGTCGCTGCCGTCGTCGAGGACCGACCCGGCGATCGGGACGACGTCGAAGGCGATGGGGGCGACGTACTTGACCGGCGCGCCGAGGTCGACAGCGCGGCCGTCATGGGCCAGCCCCTCGATGTCGCCGGACTCCATGGCGCGCCGGACCTGGGTCGCCAGCTCCTGAACGCCCGCGAGCCCGGTGCCGGACACCGCCTGGTAGGTGGACACGACGAGCCGCACCAGACCGGCCTCGTCGGCCAGCGGCTTGAGCACCGGCATGGCCGCCATCGTCGTGCAGTTGGGGTTGGCGATGATCCCCTTGGGGGTGTCCTTGGCGGCGGCCGGGTTGACCTCCGAGACGACCAGCGGCACCTCGGGGTCCATCCGCCAGGCCGACGAGTTGTCGATGACCGTGACGCCCGCTGCGGCGAAGCGGGGGGCCTGGGCCTTGGACGTCGTCGCGCCCGCCGAGAAGATCGCGATGTCCAGGCCGGTCGGGTCCGCCGTCGAGGCGTCTTCGACGACAATGTGCCGACCCTGCCACGTGATCGTCGAGCCGGCCGAGCGGGCCGAGGCAAACAGGCGCAGGTCGCCCACGGGGAAGTTGCGCTCGGCGAGGATGCGCAGGACGACCCCGCCGACCTGGCCGGTGGCTCCGACGACCCCGACGTTGAGCGTGCGCGGCATACTCATCGGCCCGTCCCTCCGTAGACGATGGCCTCGCCCTCCGCGGAGTCGAGGTCGAAGGCGGTGTGCGCGGCCCGGACCGCCGCGTCGAGCTGGTCGGCGCGGGTGACCACTGAGATGCGGATCTCGGAGGTCGAGATCATCTCGATGTTGATGCCGGCCTGGGCCAGCGCGCGGAAGAGCTTGGCCGAGATGCCGGGATTGGTCCGCATCCCGGCGCCGACGAGCGACAGTTTGCCGATCTCGTCGTCGAAGCGCAGCTCGTCGAAGCCGATCGACCCGCGCAAGGCCTGCAGCGCCTGCACGGCCCGAGGGCCATCGGCCGAAGGCAGCGTGAACGAGATGTCGGTGAGTCCGGTCGCCACCGCCGAGACGTTCTGCACGATCATGTCGATGTTGATCCCAGCATCGGCGACGGCCGTGAAAATGTCGGCCGCCTTGCCGGCCTCGTCGGGCACCCCGACGACGGTGATCTTGGCCTCGCTGCGGTCGTGGGCGACGCCGGCGATGATCGGGGCTTCCATGGTGCTTCCTTCGCCGTAGGGGTTCTCGATGATCCACGTGCCCTCGTGCCGCGACCACGAGGACCGGACATGGATCGGTATGCCGTGTCGCCGGGCGTATTCGACGCAACGCAGGTGCAGGATCTTGGAGCCGTTCGCGGCCAGGTCGAGCATCTCCTCGCTAGAGATGACCGAGAGTTTGCGGGCCGAGGGAAGCACGCGCGGGTCAGCGGTGAAGACGCCGTCGACGTCGGTGTAGATCTCGCAGACGTCGGCGTGCAGAGCTGCCGCGAGCGCGACTGCGGTCGTGTCGGAGCCGCCGCGGCCGAGCGTGGTGATGTCCTTGCTGGTCTGGCTCACGCCCTGGAAGCCAGCGACGATCGCGATGTGTCCATCGGCCAGCGACTGGGTGATCCGGCCGGGGGTGACGTCGATGATCCGGGCCTTGCCGTGGGCGGCGTCGGTGATGACCCCCGCCTGCGATCCCGTGAACGACCGGGCCTCGCTGCCGAGGTCGGCGATCGCCATCGCCAACAACGCCATCGAGATCCGCTCACCGGCGGTGAGCAGCATGTCGAGCTCACGGCCCGGCGGGTTGGGGGTGACCTGGTTGGCCAGGTCGATGAGCTCGTCCGTCGAATCGCCCATGGCGGAGACGACGACACACACGTCATGACCGGCCTGCTTGGTCTCGACGATGCGTCGGGCGACCCGCTTGATGCCCTCGGCGTCGGAGACCGACGACCCGCCGTACTTCTGGACGATGACGCTCACTGACGTGCTCCCGGGGACGGACCTGTGGACCGCCCGAGTTTACTCGGGGCGTCGGCACGCGTTCTCAGCCCGCCGCATCGCGAGACACCCGTCTCGGCTGATGAACACGGCGCGACCGCGGAAGACCGCCGATGGTCAGGGGTGCAGGGCGTCGAACTCGGCGTCGGCGACAGTGTCTTCGTCGGCATCCAAGCGCAGGTGGGCCAGGATCGACTGGAGCACGCGCAGCGACGCCGCCGCCCGCTCACCCCAGGTCGACAAGTAGGAGAACTGCCACCACCACAGCGCCTCGACCCGGCGACCCGCGTCGTAGTGGCTCAAGCCGTGGGCCAGTGCCAGGCAGATCTCGGTCATGTCGTTGGACAGCGACCCCTTGGTCAGCTCGGCCTGGGTGACCGGGTCGACGAGGTCGGCGTAGTCATCGATGCCCTCAAAGAGGTTGGCCAGGTTGTCGCGCAGCGGCTCGACGTCGGCGTCGGGGCCCGGGTCAGGCTCGAACCGCTCGTCGAGCACGACGTCTTGGATGGCTCCGAGCCGTGACCCGGCCAGGAGCAACTGGGCGGTGGCCAGCAGCAGCATCGGCATCGCGATGTCGGGCGAGGAGCCTGACGCGATCTCGGTGACCGTCGTGACGTAGGCCCGGGCCTGGGTCGCGGACTCGTCGGCCAGGTCAGTGACCTCGTCGGCCTCGGCGACGGCCCCGGGAGCTGTGGCCGCGGCTGGAACGGGGGCGGGCGGCATACCGGATCGGTCGGTGTCAGGCATGGACGGTGCGCCGTCCCTCGAAAGCCCTACCCAGAGTCACTTCATCAGCGTATTCGAGGTCGCCCCCCACCGGCAGGCCTGAGGCGAGCCGAGTCACACGCAACCCCAGCGGTGCGAGCGTGCGCGAGAGGTAGGTCGCTGTGGCCTCGCCCGCGATATTGGGGTCGGTGGCGATGATGACCTCCACGACGCCACCGTCGGCGAGGCGGGTCATCAGCTCACGGATGCGTAGGTCTTCGGGGCCGATCCCGTCCATCGGGCTGATCGCGCCGCCGAGCACGTGATAGCGGCCGCGGAACTCGCGGGTCCGCTCGATCGCGGCGACATCTTTGGGCTCCTCGACCACACAGATCGCGGTCTGGTCGCGCCTCGGGTCACCACAGATCCGGCACAGGACCGCTTCGGCGACGTTGCCGCAGAGCTCGCAGAAGCGGATCTTGTCCTTGACCTCGGCGAGCACCTGGACCAGCCGGGTCACGTCGGTCGGGTCGGCCTGGACGAGGTGGAAGGCGATCCGCTGGGCGCTCTTGGGCCCGATCCCAGGCAGCCGCCCGAGCTCGTCGATGAGGTCCTGAACGATGCCTTCGTACACCCGGCCAGACTACGGGCGGCCGCCGACAATCACGCGCTCCCGCGCCAGGACACCAGCGCATCGAGCAAGGGCTCGACCAGCTCGCGCCCGCGCAGCGCATCCCGCCACCGCGGGGGTATGCCGCTTTCGCCGACGACGATGCCCGCCAGGCCACCCGCGATACAGGCCGTCGTGTCGGTGTCATCACCCAGGGCAATGGCGCCTTTGACGACCCGCTCGTAGTCCAGGGCGTCCTCGGACACCGTGAGCGAGACGGCCGCTCGGATCGACTCCACGACGTAGCCACCACCACGGATCTCGTATGCCGCGCCATCGGGGAAGACGTGCGTGACGAGTTCCTCGTGCTCGGGGCTCCCCGGGGGGTAGATCCCGTCGAACGCGGCGCGGGCGGCGGGCCATGCCTGCGAAGGCGGCATACCGTCGAGTAGACGCCGGGCGAACAGGCAGTAGAGCGCGCAACATACCTGGCTGCGCAGATGGCCGTGGGTCACCGACGACTGGGCCGCCGCGTCGGCCACCAACGCCGCGTCCGAGCCGCGATGCCACAGGGCCAAGGGCAGCACGCGCATGAGCGAGCCGTTGCCGTTGGCCCACCCATCGGTTGGGCCAGCACTCGCAGCGGGCGCCCCCGCCCGAAGGGCGCCGATCGCCTGACTGGTCTGGACGCCGATGTCGAACACGTGCCGGTCAACGGCATACCGGCCCTCGTCGGCCCAGCGGACGAAGCCGCGCCCGACGTCCTCGACGTCAAGGTGGCCGACCCGCAAAAGCGACTCGAGCAGGACGAGGGCTTGAGCGCCATCGTCGGACCAGGTGCCCGGCGGGACGCTCGCATGCGCCCGATGGAACCCAGGCGGCGGGACCATCTCGACCTGCGGCGGTGGCGGGATCGCGGCCGCTCGATGGAACTCATAGGGGACCCCCACCGCGTCGCCGACGAGCAGGCCGTAGATCCCGCCGCGGAGTCGATCGCGCACGGTCACGAGGGATCCAGCGTCGGGACCTCGTTGTAGGTGTCGGCGCGCTCCTGCCCGCTGAGCGTGGCAATGGCGTCCATGACGTCGTCGGTGAGTTCGCGACGGGCCTTGCCGGCCGGCATACCGGCGTAGGTCTCGGGGTGGATCGGTGGGCCGAAGGCGACCGAGACCTTGGCCAGCCGCGGCCACGAGACACCGACAGGCTGAATCTGGTCGGTGCCGCGCAGGCCGACCGGCACGACGGGGACGCCCGCGGTGAGCGCGAGCCAGCCGACGCCCGTGCGGCCCCGATAGAGGCGGCCGTCCCGCGAACGCGTGCCTTCTGGGTAGATGCCGAACGCGCGCCCGTCGCGCAACACCTCCAGCGCCAGGTCGAGCGAGTCCTGGGCTGCCCGCGAGGAGTTGCGGTCGACCGGAATGGCGCCGACACCCGCGAAGAAGCTGCGCCGCAGGAGTCCGATGGGTCCGGAGCCGGTGAAGTATTCGGACTTGGCCAGGAAGCTCACCTTGCGCGGCGCAACAAGCGGGATCGCGAATGAGTCGATGAACGACAGGTGGTTGCTCGCGATGATGACGCCGCCCTCGCGAGGGACGTTGTCCACGCCGCTGATCGTGGGTCGATAGAGGATCTGCGTCACGGGCTTGAGAAGCATCGAGCCGGCTCGGTAGAGCATGAGCCAACCGTAGTGGCGCGCCGAAAGGTTTGTGCAGTCCCTGGCCGCGGGGTGGACGCGTGCCCGCAGCCCGGTCGGTCAGGGGGCGGAGTCGCCGAGGACCTTGCCGCCCAGCATTCGCTCGATGACTGCCTGACCGAGCTCGGCGCCCTCTTCGACGATCTCGTCGTCCAGGCTCACCGCGTCGACCTCGCTGCCGTGCGGGTCGGCGGCGGTCTCGGCCGGCGAGGCGACTGTCGGTCCACCGCGATGGTGTCGCTCGTCGAGAGTGCGGCGGGTGGCCTCCTTGGCACGAGCAAGCTCAGCCCGGACCGTCTGCACGTGGCCGGCATGATTGGGCGTGGCGGGGGGCACCGACATCTGGTCGGCTGGATCGGGCGGCGGCTCGAATCCGGGCTCGTCCGGCGGCTCAGGTGGCAGCGGGATCTCGTCGCGCGCGCCCCGGTCAGAGGCGGTCGGCGCTGCCGGCGTGGGGCCGCTGCTGCGGTCTGGACCTGCGGCGGCAGGCGCGGGAGCCGGGACCGTCGAGGTGGGCATCGAGGCGGGCATCGGGGTTGGCATTGCGGCGGGCATCGAGGTTGGCACCGCGGCACCCGTGCCGCCGGAATAGTCACCTGGCCCGTCGCCCCCGCCACGCGGATCTGGTATGCCGCCCGCCGGCATCGGGACGCCCTCCACCCGGGCGTCCAACCCGATCTCGTCGATGAGGGCCTGGCGGATCAGCTCGGCATGGTTGCCCTGCCGGAAGGTCTGGGTCAGGCCGGTCGTCGCGATGCCGAGCACGAGCCGCTGCCCGTCGTAGTCGATGACCTGTGCGTGCGCCGACACGAAGGTCCATGTCGCCCGGCGCATGGTGAAGATCCGGCCCAGGACCTCGGGCCAGACCCGGCGGATGGCGGTGACGTCCAGGCCGCCGGGAGCCAAGGCGGCAGCGTCCGGGGGTGTCCCGGGGAGAGGTCTGGTCGGGGCCGATGGGGCAGCCGCTGGCGCGGCAGACGGTGGTCTCGACGCGGACCCGTCCGGTGGTGCGGCAGGTCGGGCCGATTCTGCGTGCGGAACCGATGACGTCGAGGGCGGTGACGGGGCGGCCGCAGGCGGAGCGACCGGAGCCACCGGGGCCGTCAGAGCAACTGTTGGAGCAGCTGCCTGAGCGACTGCCGGAGCAACCGGCGGGGGCAGCGCGGGGCCCGGGGCAGGGTGCAGGGCGGACGGCATACCCACGAATGGTCCGGCGCCGACGTCGAGGCGACGTTCGATGCGGTCGAGGCGGGCGGCATACCCGCCCTCCCCGGACGCAGCGGGGAGGAGGATGCGGGCGCAGATCAGCTCAAGCTGCAGTCGGGGGCTGGTGGCCCCGGTCATCTCGGTGATGCCGGCGTTGACGATGTCGGCAGCGCGCGAGAGCGTGCCGGGACCGAAGCGGGACTGCTGACCGCGCATCCGGTCGAGCTGGTCCTCAGGCACCCCGCGCAGCACTTGGGCCGCGCCATCGGGCACGGCCGCGACGATGATGAGGTCACGCAGCCGCTCGAGCAGGTCCATCGCGAATCGCCTTGGGTCGTGGCCCGATTCGATGACCTTGTCGACCTGCGTGAACACCGCCGATGCGTCGCGCGCAGCCAACGCGTCGATGGTCGCGTCGAGCAGCTCGACGCTGGTGAAGCCCAGCAGCGCGGCCGCGCCCTCGTAGGTGAGCCCGTCGGCGCCCGACCCCGCGATGAGCTGGTCGAGGACGGACAGCGAGTCGCGGACCGAGCCGCCGCCCGCGCGGGTGACGAAACCGAGCACGCCTGGGGCGACCGCGACGTCTTCCTGGGTGCACAGCTGGTCAAGGTATGCCGTGAGCTTGGCCGGCGGGACAAGCCGGAAGGGATAGTGGTGGGTGCGCGAGCGGATGGTCCCGATGACCTTCTCGGGCTCGGTCGTCGCGAAGACGAACTTCACGTGCTCGGGGGGTTCTTCGACGATCTTGAGCAGGGCGTTGAAGCCCTGCGGGGTGACCATGTGAGCCTCGTCGATGATGTAGACCTTGAACCGGCTTTGAGCCGGGCCGTAGGACGCCCGCTCGCGCAGATCGCGGGCATCGTCGACACCACCGTGGCTGGCCGCGTCGATCTCGATGACGTCGACCGAGCCGGAGCCGCCGCGGGCCAGGGCCACACAGGAGTCGCAGGTGCCACAAGGGGTGGGGGTCGGGCCCTGCTCGCAGTTGAGGCAGCGGGCCAGGATCCGGGCGCTCGTGGTCTTGCCACAGCCGCGAGGGCCGCTGAAGAGATAGGCATGGCCGACCCGGCCGGTGCGCAGCGCCTGCATGAGCGGCTCGGTCACGTGCTCCTGCCCGATGACGTCGGCGAACGTCTCGGGCCGGTAGCGGCGGTAGAGGGCGGTGCTCACGGTCCGACCCTACTTGG
>WBZS01002156.1_pt1 | contig 12928 bp, 14 predicted proteins | sample 5204201 | NCBI WGS metagenome assembly WBZS01 (sample SAMN12344357, study PRJNA552823) | activated sludge metagenome | biome: Activated sludge suspended growth; feature: Nitrification reactor; material: Wastewater; isolation source: activated sludge from nitrification reactor of wastewater...
GGGGGCGCTGTTCCTCGGCCTCGATCGGGTCACCGCGACGCGGATGAGCTTCTTCCTGGGCATCCCGACGCTCATCGCGGCGGGGGGCTTCCAGGCCGTCACCGAGGCGTCCGCCATCGCCGCCCCGGGCGGGGTGGGCTGGGCGGCGACCCTGATCGGGGTGGTGGTGTCGTTCGTGGTGGCGTACGCGTCGATCGCGTGGCTGCTGAAGTTCGTCGCGACGAACGACTTCACCGTGTTCGTGATCTATCGCGTGGTCGTCGGCCTGATCGTGGCCGCCCTGCTGCTGACCGGCACGATCACGGCGGTCTGATGCGGCGGCGCAGCGTCGGTACGAGCGGGCTGAGCGTGTCACGGGCGGGCCTGGGCACCATGACCTGGGCTCGAGACACGAAGCTCGAGGACGCCCGCGCGCTGCTCCGGACGTTCGTGGACGCCGGCGGCGACCTCGTGGACACCGCGCCGGCCTACGCCCGCGGGGAGGCCGAGCGCATGCTGGGCCGGCTACTGCGCACGGACGTGGCCCGCGACGAGTTGGTGATCGCGACGAAGGCGGGGTTCGTGTTTCGCGACGGCGTCCGGGTGGTGGACACCTCACGCAAGACGCTGTTGGACGACCTGCACGAATCGCTGCGGCGCCTTGGCACCGACCACGTGGACCTCTGGCAGGTGCACGCCTGGGGGCGGGCGCCGTTGGAGGAGACGCTGGCGGCGATCGACCACGCCGTGGCCACCGGGGTGGTGCGGTACGCAGGCGTGTCGAACTTCGTCGGCTGGCAGACCGCCGCAGCGGCGACGTGGCAGGAGGCGTTTCCCGGACGCGCGCGGATCGTCAGCGCGCAGGTGGAGTACTCGCTGCTCGCGCGGCGGGCGGAGGTGGAGGTGCTGCCCGCGGTCCGGCACTTCGGGATGGGCTTCTTCCCCTGGTCGCCGATGGGACGCGGGGTGCTCACCGGGAAGTATCGGACTGGAGTCCCTCGCGGATCGCGCGCAGCCACGGATCACTTCGGGTGGTACGTCGAGCCGTATCTGGAGCCGCGGTCGCGGGCCGTCGTCGAAGCGGTGGCCAAAGCCGCCGACGGGCTCGGGCTCAGCCCGCTGACCGTGGCGTGGCTGTGGGTCCGGGACGCCCCCGGCGTCACCGCCCCCCTGCTCGGCGCGCGGACGGCGTCCCAGCTCGGCCCCTACCTGGACGCCGAGGACCTCACCCTGCCGGCGCCCATCGCCGCCGCCCTTGACGACGTGTCCGGCGGACCCAACGACGCCCGCACAGACGAGCCCGGGGCGTGAGCCGCGCGTTTCGACACTGTCCCGGGCCCGCGCTATAGTTGCCGGGCTGTCGGGGAGCCGACAGGCACCCTGTCCGGGTGGCGGAATAGGTAGACGCGCTAGCTTGAGGTGCTAGTGCCCGTAAAGGGCGTGGAGGTTCAAGTCCTCTCTCGGACACCATCGTCAAACCCGTTTTGACTAGGTCTTATTGGCCTGAGTCGAGCGGGTTTCTCCATGTCGTGCAACATGCGTTCAACATAGCTTCGTGGCTGGCGACTCCACCTGCCCCGCTGGCCTGGCAGCACGAACTCAACACCCTCCACGCTGCAGCCCTCGGCCCACCCGCCATGGTGCCGGTCAGGCGGTCCGGGTGGAGGGGTAGCGTTCGATGACGGCAGCGTTGTAGGCGGCGAGCCGGCTGAGGTCGGCGACGAGCTTCTCGATCGGGATGAGGCCGCTGAGGTAGTCGAAGCCTATTCGTCCGCGGTCAGCGGCGGCGATCACGTCCGCGTCGGTCCGGAGGGGTTGGGTGGACATGTGGTCGGTCAGTTCGCCGAAGTAGTAGGCCACGGAGCTTGAGCCGAACGCGGTGCCGATGAGGTCGTTTGCGAACGCGGTGGACTGGGCTCGTCGCTCGGCCCATCGTTCGGTGTCCGGGGTGGTGAGGGGGACGTCGTCGAGGCGTCCGAGGATGTCGTAGGCGGCGACGGTGAGGTCGCCGAACGGGTCGACCCCGCCGAGCCGTTGGAACGCTGCCGTGGTGCCGCCGTCGGCCTTCTCGAGGATCTCCAGGGGGTCGATGTAGAGCATGGCGACTTTGTGGGTGTCGAAGACGTCGCGGATGACGGGGCCGACGAACAAGCTGGCGGGGCCGTGGAGGCTGGTCCAGATGATCCGCCGGAAGCCCTGCCTGATCAGCGACTCGGCCAGGCCGTGGAGGTAGTCGATCGAGGCGCGGACGCTGAGTTGGGTGGTGCCGCGGGCGGACGCCGTGGCTCCGGCGTACAGGTAGGGCAGGTTGTGCAGGACGAGCCCGTCGACCCGCTCGGCCAGCGTGAGCGCGAGCGCTTCGGACAGGGCGCTTTCGGCGTCGAGCGGGAGTCCGCCGTGGAGTTCGGTGACCCCGCAGGCGACGATGACGATGTCGTTGCGGTCGAGGTAGGCCTCGACCTCGTCGTTGGTGCACTTGGAAAGGAATCGGGTGCGCATCAGTTCGTGCCTTTCGGATGGCTGGGGGTGTGCCCGCCGGGCGCATGACCCGGCGGGCACGGGGGGTCAGGCGTGCTTCTCGCCGAGGGCGTGCAGGTCTGTGTTCGCGGTTTCCTTGGCCGACCAGGCGGACGCCGCCGCGATCACCATGCAGACGGCCGCGAAGGTCGCGACGGGCACCCACCCGCCAGCGCCGGGGCCCTGGATCGCGGTCATGATCGCCGGTGCGAAGCCGGCGACGATGAAGCCGAGCTGGGTGCCGAGCGCGGCACCGGTGTAGCGGACGCGGGTCGGGAACATCTCGGTGTAGAACGACGCTCCGACCGCGTTCGCTCCGGTAGCCGTCAACGACAAGGCGAGCAGCGCCGGAATGTAGGCCCACGGGTTCCCGGTCGACAAGGCGGGGAAGAACACGAAGTACAAGGCGGCGGTACCCAGCATCGAGCCGGCGAACACCGGGCGGCGTCCGACCCGGTCGGACAACCGCGCCCACAGTGGCTGGACGACCAGACCGACGACCCCCACCAGGAATTGCAGAACCCAGCGCACCGGCCGGTCAACGACCTGACCAGGCATGGTGACCGGTCACTCACGCTGGCCATCCACCCACCAGCGCCCCAAGAATCGCGGTACAGTGACCGGTCACTACCGCGGCAACCGGCGTCAGGTTGCCACGAGCGGGCTAGGTCAGGCCGAGGAGGTGATCCTGGTGGCGAAGGCGTCTACCTCGATCCGTGACGTGGCCCACATGGCCGAGGTGTCGCACCAAACCGTGTCACGCTACCTCAACCGGCCCGAGTCGCTGCTTCCAGCCACTCGGCTCCGCGTGGAACGGGCGATCAGCGTGCTCGACTGGCACCCCAACCCGGCCGCACGCGCCCTGAAGTCCCGGCGCTCCCGCGCCGTCGGCGCCCTCGTCGCCGGTAACTCGCTCTTCGTCGCCACCGACGGACTGGCCCAGCTCGAGCTGTCGCTCCGCACCCTGGGACTCCGCATGCTGATGACCGGCACCCACGGCGAGTCGTTCGCGGCCATGACCGAGGGCGTCCAACCACTCCTCGACTTCGGCGTCGACGCCCTCGTGATCATCGCCAACCAGCAAAGCGCCGCCGACCTGGCCCGCCAACTGGCCCGCACCCTGCCCGTGGTCGCCATCCAACCAGGCGTCTCCCCCGACGACGGCGTCAGCAGCGTCGCGGTCGACTTCGACGCCGGCATCGCCGCCGTCGTTGAGCACTTCATCGACCGCGGCAGCCACGCCATGGTCCACGTCCCCGGACCCCAACACCTCACCACCGCCCGAGCCAGATCGGACGCCTGGGCGCGAGAACTCGCCGCGCGCGGCCTGCCGGTGCGGCATGTCGCACCGGTCCCCATGACCACCGAAGGCGGCTACCAGGCCGGCGTCCGGCTCCTGACCGAAGGCAGCCCCGACGCGATCTTCGCCGTCAACGACCTCTGCGCCCTCGGCGTCATCGCCGCCCTGCGCACCCACAGCGTCCGCGTCCCCCACGACGTCGCGGTGGCCGGCATGGACGACATGATGGGCTCCGCGTTCACCTCGCCCAGCCTCACCACCCTCACCCAACCCTTCGCCGAGATCGGACGACAAGCCGCCACCCTCGTCGGCCAAGCACTCGCCGGCGAACCACCCCGTACAGTCCGCATCCACCCCCAACTCATCGTTCGCGAATCCACCAGCTGAGAAGACGGCGCTGAGGAACGGCCGGGTCCCAGGACGCACTATGTGAGCTGGACGCGTCCTCTGCGGCCTGGAAGGGATGGTGTGCGCGCGTCGCCGACCACGGCGATGGCCGCGTCGAAGCTCGTGAACGGCGACTGCGCGCCGGGCGTGCGGCGTACTTGCCGGTCGAACGCGGCCGCCCACCCCGGGGCCGGCTCGCCGAGTGACGCGGGCAGGGTCATGCGCCGCACCTGCTGCTGGACGCCGAGAGCGGCGGTGAGCCTGTCCGGATCGAAGGCGAGCTGGTCGACGATGGCGGCCAGGGCGTACAGGTCGTGGTAGCGGGTTGAGGGTCAGCTGTCGTAGCGGTGGACAGTGCGCACAACTTGTCGGCGATCTGGTTTTCGATCTGATACAACCGGACCGAGATTCTGTCCGGATAGCCGGACAGCACCGCCGAGTCACCGCGGGGCACCTCGACCCGGTCCGGCGCGGCGTTGAGGATGGTGTCTCCCGACAGGTCGATGTTGAAGGACTCCACCTTGGTCGTCCCGTCATACACGGCCACCTTGACGCGGGCGACCTCGATCCCCTCCCCGTCCCCGAGGGTGGGATCTCCGACCGCGGCGTTGCCCCGCCGGAGGATCACAGACCCCCGAGGCGGGCCACTTCGTCGGCGATCCAGCGGGCGGCATCCCGGGTGCATACGCCCGGGTCGCTGAAGTTGACGGCGAAGACGCCGGTGATCTCCGACACCCTCGGGACGCCCTGGAGTGCGAGGATCGCGTCCGCCTCTGCTGAGTACTCGTCCTGGGGAGCGCCCGCGGCGATGAGCCCCACCGGGTCGGCCTTCGCCAGGATCAGGATCAAGTCGTCGCGTGTTACGGCCATGCGATCAGACTAGGGCGCGTTCTGATCGTGCTTCAGGACCGGCCGCCCACTCACGTCGCCGGCTACCATCGCGGTTTCGACAGGCCTCGCCGGGGCGGCATGAATCAATCCACGGCATCCACGAGGTAGATCAGGGTGTGGTCGGGATTCACTGGAGCGTCGGTCAGACCGGTCGACAGCAGTACGGAACCCGGAAGCTCCACGCCGAGCCGGTCGGCAATGGCACGGAACTTCGGCGGATGGCCGGCGACCAGGTCGCTCAACTCGCCGGTGTAGTCACGCTCGAGGCCCCACCAGACAGGGGGACGCAGACCGGACGGCGGCCGTCCGACGAGTGCCGGAGCGACCCGGTACCGCCGTGCCGGGTCTAGGCCTGGGAACCGCAAGCGACCGAGCAGGACGGTGTCGTAGGCGTCGACGGCGGTGAAGGAGTAGAGCGCTCGGGACTTGTCGGGCGCGACGACACCGAAGCCGTTCAAGGCGGGGTGGGGGAAGTCGACCCGGACGAGATCGCCGCGCAGCAGCAGGTCGCGGTTGCCCTTGTAGAAAGCGATCCATTCAGCCAGCTCTGAGAGTTCCGTTTCAGTGGCCTTCCGCAGATCCCACTCGATGCCGAGGTGGCCGAACACTGCGGTGGCGGCACGGAAGTTGAGCTCGTGGGTGCGTCCTGTGGTGTGGCTGGTGCCGGAGGCGATGTGCGAGCCCAGGAGTTCCGGGGGAATCAGTTGCTGGGTCCAGCGCATCATCAGCTGACGTTCGTGGGGGTCGATGCAGTCGGACACCCAGACCCGGTCGGTGCGCTGCAGGATGCCCAGGTCGACCCGCGCACCGCCGGAGGAGCAGGACTCGATCTCCAGTCCCGGGTGCGCGGCCCGGATCTCGTCCATGAGCCGGTAGACGGCTTCGGTCTGGGCGTGTACACCGGGGCGGCCGCCGGGCTGGGTGCCGGCGTCGATCAGGTCGCGGTTGTGGTCCCACTTGATGTAGCTGATGGCGTACTCGGCGAGCATCGCAAAGATGGCGTCGCGGATGTAGTCGTAGCACTCCGGGATCCCGAGGTTGATCACCTGCTGGTGCCGCGATGGCACCGGGGTGCGGTCGCCGGTGGCCATCACCCAGTCGGGGTGGGCCCGGGCGACATCGGAGTCGAGGTTGACCATCTCGGGCTCGAACCACAGCCCGAACTGCATGCCCAAACCGGTCACCTTGTCCACAAGCGGGTGCAGCCCGTCCGGCCACACCTCCTTGGACACCGTCCAGTCGCCCAGTCCGGAGTAGTCGTCGCGCCGTGAGCCGAACCAGCCATCGTCAAGGACGTACCGCTCGACCCCAATGGATGCGGCCCTCTCCGCCAGGTCGAGGAGCGGCTGGAGCTCGTGGTTGAAGTAGACCGCCTCCCACACGTTGACGGTGATCGGACGCTGCGCGGAGGGGTGCTGCGGACGCGACCGGAGATAGCGGTGGAAGCGCCGGGCCACCTCGTCGAGCCCGTCGCCGTAAGAGCCATACACCCACGGACTGGTGTAGCTCTCGCCGCGGGCCAGGACCACCTCGCCAGGCAGCAGCAGTTCCCCGCCACCAAGCAGCTGTTCACCGGTGAAGGCACGTTCGGCGTAGTGGGTGTGGTTGCCGCTCCATCCGACGTGGACGCCCCACGTCTCGCCCCAACCGAAACCGAAGCCGGGAACGCCGGCGTGGAGCACGGTCGCCGCGTCGGGGCCGGTGCGGCCCTTGCGGCCCTCCCGCAGATGGGTGCCCACAGTGAAGGCGCGCCGCTGCGGCACGCGTTCCCTGCCCCAGTGGCCGGCGAGGTCGAGCAGTTCGCCCGCGACCGGGGGAACGGGGTAAGCGAGGACAAGGTCGTCGAGTTGGTAGCCGTCATCCCCGGTGTTGGTGAGCTGCGCCTGCGACCGCAGCACGCCGCCAGGCAGCAACTCGATACCGAGGGTCAGGGCGAGTCCCGCAGTCTCGTCCACGGCGTCCACCTCGATTCCGCCGGTACCGCACGTCACGATGCCGAGCTCGCCGGAGCTACTGGTCGCTACGGCGCCGTTCACCCGGAGTTCCGTGGTGGTGAACCTCGGCGACCAGGCCGCACCGCTGCGTGATCCGCGAAGGCCGGGCCGGCCGACCCAACCGGTGTGGTGCTCCGGGAGCAGGCTGACCCGGACGGGCTCGTCGACGATGTTGGCGACGATGGGGTGGATCCCGCCCCGTGCAAGTTCGCCCGCATCGGCTGCGGTCAGGTCGCCGAGGTCCGTGCCCCAGTGGATGATCGCCGGTAGACGTCCGACGCCGAGGTCGAGCAGGACGCACGTTCCCTCCGCCCGCATGAGGACGCTGGTGTTCACGGGCTCGGTCACGATCGGTTCTCCTAGGGATGAGTGGTTTCGCGGGTGAGGACTTCCACCCGGGTGTTCTCGATGCGTGTGGCCGCACAGCCACACGACTGCCTGAAAACGATGCTCGCCTCCAACTGGACGTGGGTGCCGCTGGCGACATCAGGAGCGTCAAGGAGGCTGATCGCCGCGGCCGCGAGCTTGGCAAGGGGCTGCTTGGCGACCGTGAGCGGCGGCCAGCAGAACTCGGACTCCTTCGTGCCGTCGAAGGTGACGATCGCCACGTCCTCCGGCATGCGCACGCCTTGCTGGTGCAGCGAGCGGACGAGACCGACACCCTGTAGGTCGCTGCTGGCGAAGACCGCGTCGACCTGCGGGTCCTGCTCGAGCAGGGCAAAGCCTCCGCTGTACCCGCCCTCGCGGCTGAACGGCACACGGACGATCGTGCCGTCGTCAAGGCCGGCCGAGCGAAGCGCCCGCCGCCAGCCGCGTTCTCGGGGGTCGGGGTTTCCGAAGCCGTGGTCCCCGACCACCAGCCCGATGCGGCGGCGGCCGTGCTCGAGGAGGTGTCGCACCAGCGCTTCGGCCGCTCCTTCGGCATTCGTGCCCACCGTGCGCCGCCCTGGCACAGGTCCGGGGCAGTCGATCAGCACGGACGGGATACCGGCGTCCTGGAGGATGCGACTGCGGTCGAGCCGGGCAAAGGCACTGGCGAACAGCAGCCCGTCCACCTGGCGAGAGACGAACTCGTCCACGATCGCCGCCTCGTCGGCCTCGTCCAGTCGCGAGTCTGCGATCAGCAGTCGCCAGCCTTTGGCGTCCGCCGCCTGAACGAGCTCCGAGGTGTACTCGGCGAAGAAGGGGTTCAGCGCGTCACCCATCACCAGCCCGAGAGTGTGCGTGCGTCCAAGGCGGAGGGCGCGGGCGCTGGCGTTGGGACGGTAACCGAGCAGCTCCATCGCCTCGCGCACCCGTGCGGCTGTTGCGGCAGCAACCGGGCGTGGTCCGTCGTTGACGACGTAGCTGACCACTGCAGTGCTGACTCCCGCCACGCGCGCGACGTCCGCACGGGTGACCGGGGACCGCCGCTGGGCTGTGCGCGGGCGCCCGGCGAGCGGGGTCCCCCCCTCGGATCGATGCCCGGACACGTCAACTCCTTCGTCGGTGATGGCGCGAATCTACACCAATAGATGCGGCTTGCACAGCCTCATTTCGGAAGAAGTCCAGCCTCAAGCTAGCTGGGTTGGCCTGCCTCAGGGCACCTCTTGCCAAGCATCATCTACACGTGTAGCTTCATGCACATCGACGCCGACACCTCCGCCCATGGGAGTGGCCGGCAGTCCCAACGAGGGGAACCTTGATGAGTGCGAACACAATCGACAAGCCCGTCTCCGTAAGACGCAGGCTCGGAGCGGAAGCATCGCGAACCGGCGGTTGGAACGAATGGAAGATCGCCTTGGTCTTCATCGCGCCCGCGCTGGTCGGGTTCCTTGTCTTCTTCGTCTACCCGACGGTCCGGGGCTTCTACTTCAGCCTCACCCAGTAGAACCTCCTGGGCACACCGAAGTTCATCGGCTTCGACAACTTCGTGCGGATCGGCAAGGACCCGCTGTTTTGGAACGCGATGGGAGTGACGATCGAGTACGTCCTGCTGAACATCGGGTTCCAGACCGTGATCGCACTTGTCCTGGCCGCGTTGATGCAGCGCCTCACGCAATCGACCCTGCTGAGAGGTGCGTTGCTGTTGCCATGGCTGATCTCGAACGTGATCGCGGCCATGTTGTGGTTCTGGCTGCTTGACTACCAGATCGGCCTGGTGAACGTGTTCATGGAGTGGATCGGCCTGCCGAAGGTGGCCTTCTTCGCCAACGAGTTCTGGGCCATCCCCACGATGGCGTTCGTGAACGTGTGGCGCCACATGGGGTACACGGCGCTTCTGATCTACGCCGGCATGCAGACGATCCCCAAGTACGTGTACGAGGCAGCCTCGATCGACGGCAGTTCGGAGTGGAAGTCGTTCTGGCGGATGACGATGCCGCTGCTGCGGCCGGTACTGGCGATGATCCTCGTGATCACCGTGACCGGGTCGTTCCAGATCTTCGACACCGTCGCCGTGACCACCCGAGGCGGCCCCGTCAACGTGACCCGGGTGATGCAGTACTACATCTACCAGAAGGCCTTCGGTGAGGGGCAGTTCGGGTACGGCAGCGCCTTGGCCGTTGTCCTATTCGCCATCCTGGCCGTTCTGGCCGCCGTCCAGCTCCGCCTGCTCCGCGCCGGCGAATCCGATCTCGCGTAAGGGACATGGCCATGGCAACCATCGAAGACCGCGCGCTCGCCGACGCACAGCAAAAGCAGCGGCGCCGCAACATCAAGCCGGGCCGGATCGGTGCCTGGGTCGCCCTGATCTTCTTCCTTGCGCTGAGCATCTTCCCGTTCCTGTGGATGATCCGCACGGCGTTCTCCACCACTCGGTCGCTGCCATCCGACCCGACGTCGCTGCTGCCCGTGGACTTCACCTGGGGCGCGTTTCAGCGGGTACTCGGCCTGGGCACGCAGGCGCAGGCCATCGCGGAGGGCGGTTCGGGGGCAGCGGTCGACTTCTGGCTCTACCTGCGCAACTCGGTGATCTACGCGGGCGCGGTGACCGTCGGCCAGGTGTTCTTCTGCTGTATGGCCGCGTATGCCTTCGCCCGGTTGCGGTGGCCCGGGCGCAATCTGGTCTTCGGTCTCTTCCTCGGCGCCCTCCTGGTGCCACCGATCTTCACCAGCCTGCCGAACTTCATTCTGATCAAGAATCTCGGGCTGCTGAACTCCCTGCTCGGCATGATCCTGCCGTCGTTCCTGATGGCCCCGTTTGCGATCTTCTTCCTGCGCCAGTTCTTCCTCGGCATCAATCGCAAGATCGAGGAGGCCGCAGCGATCGACGGCGCCGGGCCCTGGCGGACCTTCTTCCGAATCATCCTGCCCATGAGCACTGCGCCCATCACCACCCTCGCGATCATTACGTTCATCACCACGTGGAACGACTACTTCTGGCCGCTGCTGGTAGGGAACACCGAGAGCACACGGGTGCTCACCGTTGCCCTGGGCGTGTTCCGCTCCCAGACGCCGGCGGGGTCGCCCGACTGGGCTGGGCTGATGGCCGCAACCCTGATCACGGCGCTGCCCGTCCTCATCCTCTTCTTCGCCTTTGCCAGAAGGATCATCGACTCCATCGGCTACTCCGGCAGCAAGTAGCTCCCAACGACCACCGTGAGGGCTACCCCTCACGGCAGACATAGCCCTCCCCGGAGTCCATCAGGGGCGGGTCTCGAGACAAGAACACCTCATCACGACCCAACGGAAGGAACCGTCAACCATGTCAGGATTCTCACGAAAGAAGGCCGGCGCTGCACTGACAGCGATCGCCGCCCTCGCCCTCTCGCTCACCGCGTGCAGCGGTGACGCCCCCAGCACAAGTGCTGGCGCAGCAGGCGCCGTCGCCGGCAAGGCCACCGGCGACATCAACTACTGGCTGTGGGACAACAACCAGAAGCCCGCCTACCAGCAGTGCGCGGACGCCTTCCACGCTGCCAACCCCGATGCCACCGTCAAGATCACCCAGTACGCCTGGGACGACTACTGGAGCGGCGTGACCAACGGCTTCGTCGCCGGCACCGCCCCCGACGTGTTCACCAACCACCTATCGAAGTACCCCGAGTTCGTCAGCCAGGGCCAGCTCGTGCCGCTGGACGCCCAACTCGCTGCGGACGGTGTGAAGACTGACATCTACCAGAAGGGCCTCGCCGACCTGTGGGTGGGCCAGGACGCCAAGCGCTACGGCCTGCCGAAGGACTTCGACACCGTCGCCGTCTTTTACAACAAGCAGCTGATCGCCGACGCCGGCGTCAAGGATGCCGACCTGCAGAACCTCACCTGGAGCCCAACGGACGGCGGCACCTACGAGAAGCTCATCGCCCACCTCACCATCGACGCCAACGGCAAGCGTGGCGACGAGGCCGGCTTCGACAAGGCGAAGGTGAAGGTCTACGGGCTGGGCCTGGACGGCGGCTCGGGTGGTGGCAACGGCCAGACCCAGTGGAGCATGTACTCCGGCACCACAGGCTGGACGTTCACAGACGTGAACCCGTGGGGCAAGCACTACAACTACGACAAGCCCGAGTTCCAAAGCAGCATCGCGTGGATGCGGTCCCTGATCGACAAAGGCTACGCACCCACGATTGAGGCCGTAACCGGCCAGAGCAGCGCTGACATCTTCGGCGCCGGCAAGTACGCCATGATCACCAACGGCTCCTGGATGATCAATCAGATGTACAGCTACAAGGGCATTGAGACCGGGATCGCACCGACCCCCACCGGCCCCAACGGCAAGCGATCAAGCATGTACAACGGCCTCGCCGACTCTGTGTGGGCGGGCTCGAAGAACCAGGCCAGCGCCATCAAGTGGGTGGAGTACCTCGGTTCGGCAGCGTGCCAAGACATCGTCGGCAAGGCTGGCGCAGTGTTCCCGGCGATTCCGAGTGGCACCGACCTCGCACAGGAGGCCTTCAAGGCCAAGGGTGTCGACGTCACCAATTTCCTGGTGCACGTCAAGGACGGGACCACCTTCCTCTTCCCGATCACCGACCACGCCTCACAGGTGACCAACATCATGCAGCCGGCGGTCGACGCTGTCATGACCGGCAAGGCCAAGGCCGACTCGCTCACCGCGGCGAACAGTCAGGTCAACCAGCTCTTCGCCGGCTAGCGCCACTGCTCTGGGGTCGTCCCTGGCCCCAGAGCGGGGCGGCAGTCCCTTGCCGCCGTCCTTGTGGTTGCTGGCAAATGCGTGCGGGTGGTATCCAATCACCGGTGGGCGGCGGCTGGCGCCCACCGGTGTCCCGCCGAGCGAGTCGGCCCGGGCACGAGCGCCATCCCGCCACACCTGCGGGCCGGCTTGCGGGTCTGGCAGCGGATGCAGCCGCAGCGGCCACGCACCGCCCTGCTCCTTCCGGCAAGCAACGGTGTCTCTCCGCCAAGCAACAGCGTCTTGCGCGACACCCACGACAAGGGGAGGGCGGCAACCAGGATGCGGGGCCAGACCATCCACGGCCTCCGGCACGCCAGTGCCACCATCGCCGCCCAGTTCGGCGCCACCATCGCCGCATGCCGCGCCCGGGTCGGCCACACCACTCCCACCATGGCAATGCGCTACCAACGCGTCGCAGCCGACCCCGACACCCAACTCGCCCGTTACATCTCCGACCACGTCACCCACCGTGTACAAGCCTGGTCTCACCTTCGGTGGCAGCCGTGAACTGTTCAGGCGGTTGTTACTGGAGAGGCCTAATGGGGCTGCTCATACCTGTGGCGGGGGCACGCCGTGGTGATGCCGTGAGCGCTGGTTGTTGCGGCCCTGTGGTGCCTCCCGACGCCGTTGTCCCTGAAGGTGACGTTTGCCCCCGTCCGGTTCGAATCTGCCGGGGGCAAACGGCACTTGCGGGGGCGAATGCGTGGGAGGCACCACGGCGGCGTTGCTCAGACCCGGCGTGGT
>WBZS01002157.1_pt1 | contig 12926 bp, 13 predicted proteins | sample 5204201 | NCBI WGS metagenome assembly WBZS01 (sample SAMN12344357, study PRJNA552823) | activated sludge metagenome | biome: Activated sludge suspended growth; feature: Nitrification reactor; material: Wastewater; isolation source: activated sludge from nitrification reactor of wastewater...
AGTAGCTCGGGTCGATAGGGAAGCGCTCCCAGCAATCCCGCGCGGGCGCGTTGGCCACGCGATAAAGTTCCGATCCGTTGCCGAGGGTCCAGGCCAAAGTCTTTACGGAGTTGCTCGGCGAAATCGTCGTCCCAATTCGGGTAAAACGCACGTAGGTAACGAACGTATTCGTCGATGCGCATCCAATCGGGAAGGTCGCGATCTTCCGAAAGGCAGCCGACGCGCGCTAAGACTTTCACCGGTTCCAGCGCGGGATCCATGCCGAACACGCGAACGGTGCCGACGGTGGCGCGAAATAAACCAAGCATATGCTTGATCAGCGTCGTCTTCCCGGCCCCGTTTTCGCCCACCAGCCCGAACACGCACCCACGCGGCACCGTGAGCGAGACATCCTCCAAAGCGACTTTCCCGCCAAACCGTCGGCTCAATTGATGGATTTCCAGGACATTCTCGGACATGGGACGTTCCTTGCGTCGAAAAGCATTGATCGGTGGTGATTACTTCCCGTTTTCCAAGATGCGTTGGCGTTTTCGAACGAGTTCCAGCAAGGCCTCGAAATCGACGTTCATGGAGCGTGCCTCGCTGAGCAGCATGTCGATGCGTTCATTCAGGATTTTGTGCTGTTCATTTCGATTGAGCGGCGAACCATGATCGGAGACATAGACGCCGGCTCCGCGTTTCGTCGTGAGCACGCCGGCCGACTCGAGTTCACGGTAAGCACGGGCTACGGTGTTCGGATTGACGATCAATTGTTCGGCCAACTTGCGAACGGACGGCAGCGCCTCTCCGGGCGCGAGGCGCTCCGCCGCCACCAGGTATTTCACCTGATTCATGATCTGTAAGTAGATCGGTATACCATCCTGAGGTGAAATGCGAATTTGCATCGGAGGCCACTCATAGGACGAGTTCACTGTATTAGTATTCTAATACAGTGAACGGCGATTTGCAAGAGGTCTTCGCGATTTTTTCTCCAGACCGCCCGAAAAAGCTGCGAGCGGCGATACGGCGAGCAGTGGACTGGCGAGCGGCCGACGTGAGTCGGCCGAGGACCCCACGCGGCGGACGAAATCCCCGCAAGTCGCAGGAATTGGAAACGCGAGGGAACACTCGGCCGACTCACGTCGGCCGCTCGCCGGTTCGCCCGTCGGATGTTCGGCCAGTCGCCGGTTTGCCGGTCGGTCGTTCGCCGGTGGGCCGCTTGGCGGACCGCGGGGACCATGCCTTCGCGCGAGTTCTGGTTTTCGCTAGGATAACGCTAACTTGCTTCTGAATACCAAGGCGCACCGGAGGGAACCATGCGTTGCGTTACGATCGGTCCATGGACGTGTGGGGAAGGACATCCCCTGCTTTGGATCCTCGGCCCGTGCGTGATCGAATCCCACGATTTTACCCTGGCCATCGCGGATCATTTGGCCAAGCTGTCTTCGGAACTCAAGATTCCGATCATCTTCAAAGCGTCGTTCGACAAAGCCAATCGGACTTCTTCGAAATCGTTCCGCGGGCCAGGCCTGCATGAAGGCTTGAAAACCCTGGAAGCCGTTCGCCGCAAGACCGGTCTTCCGGTAACGACCGACCTCCATGAAATCACGCAAATCCAACCCGCGGCCGAGGTGGTGGACCTTTTGCAGATTCCCGCGTTTCTCGCCCGCCAAACCGATTTGCTCCAAGAAGCTGGCCGAACCGGAAAACCGGTGAACGTGAAAAAAGGCCAATTCATGGCTCCGTGGGACATGAAAAATGTCGTGAGCAAGCTGGATGAAGTTGGAAATCCGAACCTGCTCCTGACCGAGCGAGGCTCCACCTTTGGATACGGCCAACTTGTCAACGACATGCGTGCCATTCCGTGGATGCAAGATTTCGGTTGCCCCGTGATCTTTGACGCGACTCATAGCGTACAGAAACCAGCGGGAAAGGGAGACCGTAGCGATGGCGAACGGCGCATGGTCCCTTACCTCGCGAAAGCCGCCGTCGCGGTGGGATGCAATGGTGTGTTTTTGGAAACGCATCCTCGGCCCGACGACGCGCTAAGCGATGGTCCGAACATGCTCGCCTTGGAAGACCTGCCCGCACTCATCCGCTGTTGTTTACGAATCCGACAAGCCTTGACCGCGTGAATGTGAACGAAGCTTACGACCGTCGCTCGAGAACGTTCATCGCCCGGAAATCTTTTATGAATTACGTCCGAACTCAGGTCTGGCTGGCCCGGAGCGCGGCCTGTTGTTTCCTTGGTTTCCTGGTGTTGGCGGGATGCGGCACGCAAAAACAGGCGACGAAAAATTCGAACGTTTCGGAAAAGAAAGCGACCGATTCCGTCGGACTCGCCATCGACCTTCTTCGCCATTCGCCAGAACTCAGCCAATGCAAGGACGCACTTCACCTCTTTCAAAATCATTTCGAACAATCCGACTTTCGCAAGAACTTGGCTCTTACCGCGGAGGAGGCGGCGTTTTTCAAAACGAAGTTCCCCTTCAACGAAGAGGATCTTGAGAATCTTCGTTCGACGCCGTTTCGAGCGGCCGACGCGCACTATTTGGAGGAATGCTTTCTCTTTCGCGACATCGCCCAATTCCTGACTCCCGAAGAGCCTAACGTCGTCGCGCCGATCTTCCCAGCCTTCCATTGGGTCTGCCGACACGTGCTGCTCCAGGAACAGGAGATGACGGGGCTTCCACCAGCATTGATCTTACGCCGAGGGTTCGGTGGTCCATGGGATCGTGCCTTGGTTTACTTGGCCCTGCTACGCCAAATGAATTCCGATGGCGGACTCGTGGTCACGAAAAGTGATCCACCTAAGCTCGTTTGGGTAATCGCGACCGATCCGCTCTGGGGAAACCTTCGTCTATTGAATCCAACCACCGGCCAACCTGTCCGGACCGAGAACGGCACCAGCGTCGCCACCTGGAACGACGTGAAAAAGGAACCTGGGAAATATGCCAGCCAAGCTCCGTCGAAAGTCGATCTCAACGAGCTTCAGGTCTGGTTGGTCGCACCACAATCCTCCTTGACCAATCGAATGCGGGAAACGCAACGGATCTTATCGTTGCAAGAAGGGATCAACCTGCACTTCGACGCGAAGCGTGCGTACGATCGCGTGTCCAGCTCGATCGGTGTTCCCGTATCCTTTTGGACGGAGCAAATTTCGCCCGAGCTACCGACGCCACCGTTGCGCGCGTGGACCGAGATGCTGGCAGTCGAGGACGGGGGGACCGACAAAACCGACCGATGGAAACGATATAAGAGCGACCTCGTGCCATGGTCGTCAACGCTGTTGACGTTCATGAAGATCAGGCTTTGGCAAGACTTGGCGGAGCCAGCGCGAAGCATATTGCTTTCCTACGCCGAGGAACTTTACCGCAAGTTCGACGTGCATCCGAATGAATTTATCTTGCGTGGGCAAGTGGAAAAGGCGCGAAATCGCTTGGGCCGAGTTCGCCCGCTACTCGACGACGAGACGCTTTCAACGCTTTTGACGGACGCGAAGTTCAACACGGAGGTGGCGAGTTTTCGAGAAAAGCTCAACGAAGCCTATCATGGCATGTTGCAGGCTAAAGAACCCTCGCAAAAAAATCAGATTCAATCGAACATCACCAACTTCTTCAATCAGGATCTTTACTTCATGACCCTGATCCAAACGGATTTCGAAGAAGACCCGAACCGATTTCGCGATCGCAAGACGGTGCTGACCAAAATTCTGGGCCTTGCGACGCGGGAATACTTGAGCCAACGTTCCGATTGGCACTCGGCGATGGCGTGGCAAGAGATCGCGGAGAAGTACGATCTCGTGTGGGCGAGCAGACCACCTGAAAAGAAGTTCGGCAAGAATTTCAGCCGCCCCAACTGGGTGTTGGCGCGCGGCGCCTGGAACATTTACGTCGATCGCCATGAACTCAGCGAGGCGTCGGTCCAACAACGGCTCGAACCCATTCGCCAACTGGTCAAGACCAACTTTCTACCCGTGGCTTTGGACCTTTTGGAGCGGTTGCACCTCGACCACCACCAATATCTCGAAGGGAAGTTTCAATTGGCCCACGCCCAGCGTCAACTCGATCCCGCAATTGGCCGCAAGATCCTCGAACAGCTTCTCGCGGAAGTTGAGCGGCTGCGAAAATCCTCACCGTTGAAGCAGGAGCTTTCACAATGGGCCGAACGCGGTGGCAATAACGATCCATTCCATTTGCGCCGCCGAACCGAATTCATGCAGCGCACCTGGGCCGACGACGGATACCTGGCCGCCTTTCAAAACCGTGTCGAAACCGAACTGAAACGAAAGGCCAAAGGGTAAAACAAAAACCACCAAGATCACCCGTTCCAAAAAAGGTTTCGCCGGTTCGAGCGGTTGTCCGATGTTCTGCATTCGAACCGCGACCGATACGGAGCTTTGCATACCCCAGCCCCTTGCGGCGGCGTTTTCTGTCGGTCGCGGTTTCATCACTCCGCGGGTGACACATTCGCCATGAATCTAAGATATTGCTCGTAAACGATCGCCTTCGCTAGAACGTTTTTAATCCCTTTCCCAGACTTCACGCGAAGATCCATGCTCTCGTTCGTCCACCGACACTGGTTTCTGGCGCTGCTGGTGATCGGGGTCGGGTCGGCCGTGGCGTTTCCTCAACTATTTCAAAGGCTCACTGTTTGGCTTGAACCTCGCATGGTCATTGGGTTCGCTTTGGTTCTGACGGCGTGGACCATGCCGAGCCAATCCCTCGCCACCGAATTGCGGGCCCCCTGGGCGTCCCTTTGGGCGGTCGTGCTGAGCTACGGTTTCGTTCCCGGCTTGGCGTGGCTCCTGGGGCGCGGCCTGAGTTCGGAGCTTGCGATTGGGTTGCTGCTCATCGCCAGCGTTCCTTGCACGCTCGCGTCGGCCGTCATCTGGACACGCCTCGCCGGCGGGAATGAAGCGACCGCACTGATCGCTGTGCTCGGCACCACCATGACGAGTTGGCTTTTCACCACGGCATGGCTCGCCTTGGCGGTGAACACGGATGTCGAAGTCCCCGCAGGTCCGCTCATGCTGGACCTTCTCGTTTGTCTTGTCCTTCCCGTGCTGCTAGGCCAAGGGATGCGATCGCTCAACACCCTCGCCCTCATCGCGGACCACCATCGTTCTAGCCTTAGCGCACTAGCGCAAATTTGCGTGTTGGCCATCGTGGTTCGCGCCAGCACTGCCGTAGGCACTCACCTCCATACGGGAGAACGCACCCTCGCACTTTGGTTTTGGATCGAATGCATTGGAATATCGCTCGCATTACACCTTGCATCATTATATGTAGGTGTTTTTTCAGCCCGTGCCTGGCGATTCGACACGGGCCGGCAAATCGCCATCGCGCTTTCCTGCAGTCAAAAAACACTGCCTATTTCGTTGTTTCTGTTTGAACGCTACTTCAAGGAAGATTTCCCGTTGGCGGTTTTTCCACTTCTCTTTTACCACGTTGGCCAATTGCTCATGGATACGGTAATCGCGAAGCATTGGCAGCGAACCCTGCACCAAAACGAAAACATTCTTGGGGATTCGGTCACGGCCGGGTAGGATCCGGAGTTGAATCGCTTGGGTATTCTCGCCAGGGTGGAACAAGCAAGGATACCCAACGCGGGGGAGCCGCAACCCACAAGAACCAAGACAACAAGAACCAAATAAGAACCAACTTCAAAAAATCCAATCGGTCCTTGGCGGTTTGGTTTTTTCGTACTTGGATCTTGTTTGGTTCTTGAAACTTCTCCGCAAGCTGGGGAGACGTTTAGAGGCAAGAAACCAAATGCGGTGAGACATTTCGGGCCATCGGCCTCGCGGCCTTTGACCAAACAGCCAGGAGCATCACCATGGGCCGTTTTGGATTGGGTATGTTGGTTTTGCTTTTCGCCGGACCGGTGTGGGGCCAACCACCCTTGCAACCGTGGAAGGCCGGCGTCGCGGATCAGGTCATCACGCCGAAAAAGAACGTTTGGATGGCCGGGTACGCGAGCCGCAAAAAGCCCGCGGAAGGCACCTCACTGGACCTGCACGCCAAGGCGTTGGCGTTCGAAGATGGGCGAGGCGAACGCTTCGTTCTGGTGACGCTCGATCTGATCGGCATCTCCCGTTCCATGCGCGATGAAGTCGCCAAACAGGTTTCCACGAAGTTTGGTCTCGCTCCGGATCGGCTGCTGTTCAACGCTTCGCATACGCACTCGGGTCCCGTGGTGCGAGGTCGGCCCTCGGTGATCTACCAGCTTTCCGAGGAACAGTGGGCGGAGGTGGACGGATACGTACGTTCCCTAGAATCGATGCTCGTCGACGTAGTAGGCCGTGCCCTTCAGGATCTTCGGCCTGCGAAGCTGTCGCATAGTCATGCGCGTGCTGGCTTCGCCATGAATCGCCGACTTCCCTCGGAAAAGGGTGTTCAAAACAGTCCTTATCCCGAAGGACCGGTCGACCACACCGTCCCCGTCCTTCGCGTCGAAGACCCGCAAGGCAAATTGCGTGCTTTGCTCTTTGGATATGCCTGCCACAACACCACGCTCGCGCTGCAAGAATACAACGGCGACTACGCGGGCTACGCTCAGGAATACCTCCAAAAAAGCCATCCGGGCATCACGGCGCTTTTTCTGATGGGGTGTGCCGGCGACCAAAATCCGTATCCGCGTGGAACGGTTGAATTGGCGAAGCAGCATGGCCGAGCCCTCGCCACGGCGGTGGACGCAGCCCTACTTCCAAAACCTCGCCCCATCCAAGGCAACCTGAATGCCTCGCTGGAGGACGTGACCCTGCAATTCGTTCCCCTCACACGGGATGAACTCGTGCGAATGGGCATGTCCATGGATCCTTACGACGTTAGCCGTAGTAAATTGCTTCTGCCCGAGCTCGAAAAAACCGGCCAACTCAAATCAACCTACGCGTACCCGATCCAAGTGGTTCAAATCGGCAATGACTTGACGCTGGTCGCGCTCGCCGGCGAGGTCGTGGTCGATTATTCGTTTCGCTTGCGAAAGGAACTTGGCGAAGGCACGATTTGGGTGGCGGGATACTCGAACGACGTGTTCGGCTACATTCCCTCGGTTCGGGTACTCAAGGAAGGAGGCTACGAAGGCGGTGGTGCGATGCGTTTCACCTCGCTTCCAGGCCCCTTCGCTCCAAGCGTCGAGGAACGCATCATCGAACGTGTCAAAACCCTGACCGCTCGAGTCCGAGCCGCGAAATAGAAACCGGCCTACCAGAGGTCCGTCTAGAAGCTCAAAGCCAATTCCCGTTCTACAACAAAATGACCAAGAAACAATATGTAGGGTGGGTGGAGCGAAGCGAAACCCACCGTCGCCGCGAGTAAAAATCCGCTTTTCCAACATGAAGCCGTGAATTTCTGTTGGTTGGTGCAAATCATGAAGCGAAGCGTTACGTTCGACGCAAGGTTGGGTTTCAGGAGTACCTTCCCATAGGCATCACGTTAAAGCTCCTCGGATGAACCAATGAGTCAACCGAGAACGGAGAACGGAGAACGGAGAACCGAGAACGAAGAACGGAGACGAGTGGCCCAGTTTCCTCACATTCTTCATTTTTCATTCTCCATTCTCGGTTGACTCATTGAAATCAAGCAGAACGGCTTAACTTGATAAGTGTAGAGTTTCACAAGCACCTCTCACCCGTTCTACGCAAAATACCGTGCGACATATTAAGGTACCGCACTTTACCGAGGAACGGCCAACGGCAACGGTCTGGGGAATAACGACAGCAGTTCCAGTCGGGGCCGAAGGTTGGTTTCAATTTTCTCCGCCATCGCTTTCATCGCGGGATCGTTGACGGAATCGTATCCGCCCACGGTCACGATGCTGGAAAACTTCGTGTGTAAAACATAAGCGTCCACCTTCAGCTTCCGTAACGCCTCGGCCATGTTGTGCGCGTTCTCCGCCGCCATGTCCGCTTTGGGAGCGTTGCGACCACCCAGACCAATCGCTTCAAGGAAGCCCGAATTTTTCGTGTCTTCTCGCCCCACGATTTGATGAGGAGTTTGAAACTGCTTGATCGCCAAGGTGTAGGGCTTTTGATTTTTGAGAAGACTCAAAGGCTCATAGGCATTGAGTTTTTTCAGTAAGTCTAAATCCCATTCGTCTTTTTTGGCAACATGGTCCTGTTTCACCGTGGGGTTGCGAACCACGAACGCTTTCTTGAAGGGATTGACGAGCGTTTCCTCCACCTTGCGGAAGGTGCCAGGCTCTTTGTCGTCTTCGTCCTTTCCATAATGAACGCGATCGAGTTTCACCTTATCTGGGTTGGGTGTGGGAAGATTGCGGATCCGATCCAGGTCGCGTCGGGCTGCCTCGTCGGAGGCGTATCCGCCGATCAACACGGCACAGGATTCCTCGAGCCTCATGGTCCGGACGTAGATCTTTTGATTGAACGCCGTCAAATTATTCTCGGCAAGGAATCGAATCTGTTTCTCTAAAAGCGACTTCGCTTTTTCGTATTCTTTCTGCTTATCTTCCGTTCCGTACGTGAAGGCATAGCCGGGAAGTTTGTAATGCTCGCGAAGCTCACGAACGAAATCGTAAGCCATGCGAGGCGAATCGTTTCCAGTATAGCTCGCCACGCTGATGCAATACTTTCCTGCCTGCGGCGTGATTTCCACGGGCTTCAAGATGGACGTGTCCAAAGGCTTCAAGCGTGCGAGCAACGTTTTTGCTTGAGATTCTGACGAAACCCCCATATCGATGCCGGGTGGCGGATTTTGCTGGGGATTCAGATTAAAGAGCTTTTCGACCGAGGTCGAGGCGGGTCCCGCGCTGGGTGCCTGTGTGGGCTGGGAGGGAGGCGTGCCCAGAGGATCCAATAAGGGATTGCGTACGCCCCCAGGCGGTTGCGCACCCACGGTTCCCAAACACGCGAGAGTGCCCAGAACACAGGCGAAGCCAAAAAGAGTTCGGAGCATGGCGAACGTACCTCCAGCGGAAACCACGAATTCAGCGTGCAAACGCTATAGCGTCGATGCTTCGCCGAATCCATGCCAAGTTTTCGAAAAGGCGCGCTGGCGCAAACAAATTCGCTTGGGACGAGGCGAGCGGCCGGTGTAAACCGGCCGTGGAACCCGCGAAAGAATCAACGCGGCCGCGTGCGGCGAAAATGGTGGGAAACCCTAGGATTTCCGAGGTTCCCACGGCCGGTTAACACCGGCCGCTCGCCATTGTTCCGCTCGCCATCATGCCGGTCGCTGCGGTGGCGTTCGCTGTCGCGGTCACGCCAAAACCCAGAAAAATTGGTTGCGCCCAGGCGCGTGCCAGGCGTGAGCCGGCCGGTAAAGAACCCACGCAAGATGCGAAGAAAGGGCCGTGGGTCAAGATTCGTCGAAACCGTTTGCGGCGGGCACTCGCAAAAAAAATCCATTTTTGAAAAAAATTCGAAGGATGCGCGAAGGTGGTGACAATAAGTGGGGGGTAAGAAATCGCAAGCTTGGGTGCGGCCTCATGAGCGACGCGGATCGAACGGCCGAGGAACGCCGACTTCTCCACGCCGCAGCCCGTGGAGATCCGCGCGCCTGGGAATGCCTTTATGAGTCGGCGTTCGATTCTTTGTTCTCCTACGTTCAATGGCGCTGCGGTGGTAGGCGAGATTGGGCGGAAGACATCGTCCAGGAAACGTGGATGATCGCGGTTCGTAAGCTCGACGATTTCCGTACGGAACAAACAACTTTTCTGAATTGGCTTCGCGGAATCGCTTGCCAACTCTCGCGAAACCACTTCCGCAAAGTGCGAAAGCTTCCTCGGTCCCTGAACGAGGGGATTCAGGAACTGCCCACGTGCGTCGAAATTCGGGAAGACCCGGCCGAGCGCATCGCCCAGGCGCTCGCCAGGCTTCCCGAGCATTACGAAAAAGTTCTTCGAGCAAAATACCTCGATCAACTTCCCGTCGAAACCATTGCCCGAGATTTTTCTTTATCCGCCAAGGCTGTCGAGTCGTTGCTGACCAGGGCCCGGTCGGCGTTTCGACAAGCTTACGAGTCGGCCCAGGCGATGGAGGAATCCCATCATGAGTGATCTTCCTAACCCTCTCGAATCGTTTTTGAACCATCCTCCCGATGAACCCGCACCCGCACACGTACGCGAAGCGATCCTCCAACGAACAGCCGCAGAAATCGTCAAACGTCGACGCTCTCTTCGTTGGCAACCGCTCGCGCTTGCGGCAGGTTGGGCGGCGAGCATCGTGTTGGCCTTCCATTTGGGCGGATGGTGGTTCGCGGCTTCCCCTGAACTCCCTGGTCCAAGCGTGGCCGCTCCAACCCAGGTCGAGCCCAAACCGAATCCCACCACGCCCGATCCCGCCCCGCCAACACCACTCCGAGATCCCGTGGCTCTGGAGTGGAAGGCGTTTGACGAACGCGGTCCCGAACGTTCCAAACTCTACGTCGAAGCGGGCCGAAGGTATTTGGCTTTGAACCAAGATGTTGGTAACGCCATTCGCTGTTACGCCCAGGCATTTCAAGATTCGTCCCCGTTAGACCTGCAAACCCTGGAAGAGGACGATCCGATTTTGATGGCTTTTAAACTCAGTCGTTTTCAGAAGGAGATTCGCCGTGCAACGCCCTGATTGGTGGACTTTCGCCTTTTCGAACATGCTTCTGGTGGTCGTTTCCTCGATCGCCTTGGCAGAACCTCCGGTAACTTCGTCGGCAGGCAAAACGGACCCTGGCGTCGTGCCCCCGACAAAATCCAAGAAGGCCACGCCCTCCAACCCCAATCCGCAAAACCCGGCTCCTGGCGCCGAGAGTCCGTCGCCGCCTGCTTTTCCCTCGGATCCGCCGCAGATCCCTCCGAAAAGTACGCCACCCAAGGCGGGGATTCCAGGTGGACCGGCAAACAGTCCCAGTCTTCCTCTGCCGGCCGGCCAACCTCCGACGAGAGATCCCCCCGGCTGGTCGCCGTCCGGAATGGTACCTCCCGGCATGATGCCTCCTGGTGGTAGCAGCCCGCCGGGGATGATGTCGCCTCCCATGGGAGTAGGAGGCATGATCGGCGGCAGTGCTCCACCGAGCAAACGTGCGCGGGACATGTCACTCGAAGAACTGCTGCAAAACGCCGTGCGAAACCATGGCGAGATCTTGGCGGCCCAGGCACGGGCACGCGAAGCCGAGGCGGAGGTGTATCGCATTCGGCAAAAATTACTAAGCCAAATTGCCGTCACGAAACTTGAGTATGAAGCCGCCTTGGCCGTGTACAACGAGACCGAGGAACGTGCGAAATCCTACGAACAGTTGTTTCGGCAAAAATCGATCTCCGGGGAGGAATTTCGCGCCGGTCAATTCGCGAAGCTGAAAGCCAAGGTCGAGTTGGTGAAGGCGGAGTCGAATCTCGGAGCCGTCGCCGGGGTGGTGCCGCCCGAAGCCGGCAACTTCTTGAGCAGTTTCGGTGGGGTGTCAAACTTTTCGGTGCCTAACCCCATGGGAGCTGGCATCCTCCTACCGCAGAGCCCACCGGTGTACTTCGACCAGAAGGGTCAGATCACCATCGGAAGCAACCCGACTGCCGGTCCTTTAGGTGGAATGGGAACGTTGGCGAAAATCGTTGAGGCTTCGCCAGCAAGATCCAAGACGGATGCCATCTCCAAGAAATTGATTCCTGTCCTCGATAAAGAGATCAAGCTCGAAATCGAGGGCGGAATCTCCGCGGTGCTGGATTTCCTTCGCCCGCAATTCGATCCCGTCGAACTCATTGAGATAGGCAAACACTCGGACGTCGAATCGACCCTTCGGTCTCGAAACCCAATGCCAATGGCGGCGGCTTTGCAATGGATCGAAGATCATTACAAGGTTCAGTTCGTATGCCGAGAGTATGGCGTCGTCGTGATCGACGAAAAAAGTTCTTTACCTCCGGGTGCGCTTACCGTGCGAGAGGTGTGGAATCGACATCGTGCCGAAAAAGAAGGGCGATCGCCTCAGCCTTAAAACGTCCGACAAAACCCGTTAACGAGCCGCGACCGTCAGGCCGTTTCGCATTTGCCGGATTCGAAGAAGTCGCAGAACCCACGGACTGCGGCCCGAATCCGAGCGAGCGCGAAACGGCAAGCGGAGTTCTTGGTTGGTTTTCTCAGGCCACTCGCATTCGCGGAGGAGTGCCCCACACCTTGCGTGCGGCGTTTGAAGTGCACGTTTCGCCAGGCCTTTCTTCGTCCTCTCACCGCGACATCGCTTCATCTCGTATCAGCCATCCTGGAAGTCCGCTTCCGAGAGAAGGATGAAATCTTGCTGCTGCAAATGGTGGGCGGCGGTTTCGATGTCATCCACATGGAGCGCGAGCGCCGAGCGCGATAGCGTGCCAGCCATCACGGGATAGGCGTAATTGATGCTCAACTCGGCGGCCAAAAGTGCCTTGCAAATCTGTAGAATCGGCTTATCAACTTCGGGTAACTGCACCACCAACAGGTCGCTTTCCGTGAACGGGAATTTTGCCTGCTGAAAAATTTCTAAGGCACGTTCCGGATCGCTGAGCACGATGCGGATGATCGCGCAGTCGGTGGAATCGACGACCGTGAGCGCGATGATGCGTACGTCGGAACTTTCGAATCGGCGAACGAGGTCGAGCATCGCGCCGAGCCGATTCGCGAGGAAAACATTGTATTGGCGAATGCTGGGCCAATCGCGGCCGCGTAGGGTGGCAAAGCCGATGCCTTCTTCTTCGTCGCCGCCATAGGTCATGTTGGATCCTTTCCAGTGAAACTGGCCGTACTATACGGATCGGTCGCTGGAAAGGTCAATGGGAATGGTGTTTGCGCCCATTTCAAAATTTCCCAACAAAGCCCCAGGCCGAAAGGCCTGGGGGTACTACGACATAACCCCCAGGCCTTTCGGCCTGGGGCTTTTTGACGCTTTTGTGAGGGGCATGGTGGGAAGCTTTTGTGAGGAAGCATCACGCGGCACGCAGCACGAGGCTGGTGTTACTGCCACCGAACCCGAACGAATTCGACAAGGTAT
>WBZS01002158.1_pt1 | contig 12919 bp, 7 predicted proteins | sample 5204201 | NCBI WGS metagenome assembly WBZS01 (sample SAMN12344357, study PRJNA552823) | activated sludge metagenome | biome: Activated sludge suspended growth; feature: Nitrification reactor; material: Wastewater; isolation source: activated sludge from nitrification reactor of wastewater treatment...
GCGCGCAACGACAAGCGGGGTTCCGGGAGATTATTATTCACCGGGCGCCTTCGGCAAAACGTTTAAATTCCTCTCTCCATTCCAACTCGCCGAGCCATCATGGCGAAACGCAAGGCCACGGTTGAATCGACGCCCGTCCCGACGGAGGACCCTGCCGCGTCGTCTCGGCAATACACGGTCCTCGCACGCCGCTATCGCCCGCAACAATTCACCGATCTCGTGGGCCAAGAACCCGTGGCGCAGGCGCTTTCGAACGCGATCCAGTCGGGGCGCGTCGCGCATGCCTACCTCTTCACCGGCGCGCGAGGTGTCGGCAAGACAAGTGCGGCCCGAATTTTGGCGAAAGCGCTCAACTGCGAGAAAGGCCCCACGACCACGCCCTGCGATCAATGTGAAATGTGCAAATCGATCGCGACGGGCGAAGATGTCGACGTCTTGGAAATCGACGGAGCGAGCAACCGAGGCATCGACGAAGTTCGCGAAGTTCGCGCGAACGTTCAGTATCGGCCTCAGCGTGGTCGTTTCAAGATTTACATCATCGACGAAGTCCACATGTTGACGACGCAGGCTTTCAACGCGTTGCTTAAGACGCTCGAAGAACCGCCGTCGCACGTCAAATTCATCTTCGCGACCACGGAAATCAGCAAGATTCCGATCACGATTTTGTCCCGGTGCCAACGTTTCGATTTCGGCGGCATCAGCATCCCGCGTATCGTCGATCGGTTGCGTGGCATCGTCACGAGCGAACAGATGAAGGCGGATGACGAGGCCCTGGAAATCATCGCGCGCCGAGCAGGCGGATCGATGCGCGACGCCCAATCGTTGCTCGACCAACTTTTGGCGTTCGGCGGTGATCATCTCACCGTGGAACGGATGCAATTACTCCTGGGCACCGCGAGCGAAGACCGTGTGGTGGGTTTGGCGAAGGCCATCTTCGCGCGCGACGCCAAGGCGGCGTTGGGCTCGCTTGCGGACGCCGTCGACCATGGCGTGCAAGTGGGTGAGGTGCTCGATCAGCTGATCGATTATTGGCGTGATTTGATGGTGGTTCAGTGCGCCGGCGCGGAGAATCAACCTTTAAGCGTGGGAAGCACGCATCGGCCGATTCTGACGGAACAGGCAAAACGCCACACACTTGAAACGCACCTGGCCGGGCTAGACGTGCTGACGACCACCAAAGCGAGGTTACGCAATTCCACGTTTGGGCGGGTATTGGTCGAGATGGCCCTGGTTCGCCTGTGCCAATTGGAAGATTTAGTGCCTCTGGGTCAGCTGACGCAATTTCTGCTCAAAGAAGGTATTACCATTCCCGTAACTACCGGGCCCACGCCGACTTCGGCACGTTCACCGGCCGCCCCAAGTACCGCCCCTTCGCAAGGTGGTGGTGCCGAAAAAAAAAACTTGATCGCGGTACCTAGCTCATCCACGGTTGCACCGTCCATTCCTTTTCTCGAAAGCAACCTTCCCCAGCTTTGGCAGCAACTTTTATCCAATTCGGGATTTGCGGCACAATCGGCGTTGCGCAAGGTCACTTCGCATGCAATTTTCGGACCAAATATCCTGGTACTTCAGGTGGAACAACGCTATAATGTTGGAGAACGCGGATTCTTGGATCCGGCACACCATTCGCGGATCGAAGCATTTCTCGGAACGCTGTGTGGCCAACCGATCCAGCTTCGGGTCGAATTCATCCCGAATCGCGTCGAGTCGGCGGGAGACGGTGTGGCAGCGAGGTCGCCGGAAGCCTCCTCGCTCCAGATGAGGCAACTCCGTGCGGAAGTGCAAAAGCTGGCCCTGGTCAGCCGTGCGGAAGAAGTTTTGGGTGCCAAAATCATTCACGTAGAGTCTGGTTTTGGCAACGTCGGCAAAAATACAGCCGAGGCGGAAACCGACGAAATCGAGTCCGCTTCCTGAGTGAGAACACCGTTCGTTATTCCGAGAGGCAACCATGTTCAAGGAATTTGGCCAAATCGCCAGCCTTCTGAAGAATCTTCCGCGTATGCAGGAAGAAATGGCGAAGGTGCAAAGCCAATTAGGACAAATCAATGTCGAGGGCGACGCTGGCGCGGGCATGGTGAAAGTGAAAGTAAACGGGCATTTCGAGGTTCAGAAAATCACCCTCAGCGCGGAAATGCTCAAAAATCCTGATAAGGAATTACTTGAAGATTTGTTGATGGCTGCCGTCAATCAAGGAATTCGAAAGGCCAAGCAAGCGGTGGCGGAAGAAACTTCGAAAGTCGCGGGTGGGTTGGGATTGCCGATTCCTCCCGGCGGCTTCAATCTCCCCGGATAAATGCATCGCTGCCAACAAGAAACGCCGAGAGCCAAAAGGGCCCGGTGTTTCCAACCAGCGATACAAGAGGCCTGAAGGAGCCGGCTTTCTCGGATCCCAGACACGCGGCCTGGAAAATCACGTGCAACACACTGTCAACCATGAATCGATCGGCGTGATTCCGCATTTGCTTCAGCGGCTAGGCAAACTTCCTGGAATCGGGCCCAAGTCCGCGGAACGGATTTGCCATTATTTGCTCTCCGTCGATTCCCAGGAAGTGCTGGAGCTTGCGGAAGCCTTGCGAAACATCGTGGAGAAGGTTCGCCCTTGTGAACGATGCTTCAACCTGACGGAAGGAAAGTGGTGCCGAATCTGCCTGGACGCTCGGCGTGACGCGACGGTGGTGTGTGTGGTCGAGCAATCCAAAGATGTCATGACGCTCGAACGCGCGGGAACGTATCGAGGTTTGTATCACGTGCTTGGCGGACGTTTGGCGCCGCTCGATAATATTGGCCCCGAAAAATTGACGATCGATGCATTGATCCACCGCATTTCTCAAGGGGAAATTCGGGAAGTGATCATGGCCACCAATCCAACGCTGGAAGGCGACGGGACCGCCCTTTACATCTCGAATTTGCTCGCGGAATCCGGCGTGCGGATCACGCGCATCGCGCGGGGGATACCGTCGGGATCGAACCTCGATTACGCGAATCAGCAGATGTTGGCCGACGCCTTGGAAGGGCGACGAGGATTTTGAGCGGTTCACGCGTGACGCATGGTCCGAGCCTGTGCGCCAGCGAGGGATACATCGACGAGATCGTCGCTGGTGCACTGGCTCGGAAGTCGAAGCAGTAGGCTCTCCAGACGCTACCGCGGCCTGGCTAGCCCAAGATGAAAATTCACAGAACTTTGAGCGGAACGCAATTGGAGGCGGACGCCTATGCAACTGAATACCAGTTTGTCTCATCGGATGGAGCAAAAGCTCATCATCGCTCCCCGGATGATTCAATCCATGGAAATCCTTCAGTTGCCCATCATGGCCCTGCAGGAACGCATCGAACACGAACTACAAGAAAACCCCGTACTGGAGATGCGTGAAACGACCAAAGAGGCGGGAAGCGATGAAGACGGCGCGACGGCCATGGAAGCCGAGCCGATAGAAACTGCCGACCGCCAAGAAGAACTCGTGATCGACGTCCGCGGCGACATGGAACAAGATTTCGATCGCCTTGATGCGATCAATAAAGACTGGGGCGATCATTTCAATGAAGAATCCCGCCCTTCGGTGAATCGTGTTTCCGAGGAAATGGACAAAAAGCACGACGCCATGGTGAACATGGCTTCACGGCCCCAATCGCTCCAAGATTACCTTCTCGATCAAGTCGGCTTTCTCGACAGGCCGGAAGACCAACTCAATTATGTACGCTTGCTGATTTCGTACGTCGATGACCGAGGGTACATCACCACGCCGCTTTCGGACATCGCGCTCAGCGTCCAAAACATGGTGTCGGTGGAACAGCTCGAAGAAGCGTTGTATCGGCTGCAAAAATTTGATCCGCCCGGCGTTGGCGCGCGGGACTACAAGGAATGCCTGCTGCTACAGCTTACTTCGGAAACGCCCTACCGCGACCTTGTCCGCTCGTTGATTCTGAACCACCTCGAAGATATTCAGCACAACCGTTTGCCGATCATTCAACGGCGAACGAACGCCTCGCTGGAAGACATCCATGCCGCCATCGAGGTGCTCAAGCATCTCAATCCGAAGCCGGGAGCGCAGTTCGTTTCCGAACATATCCCCTACGTGGTTCCCGATATCGTGGTGGAACGTAGCGAGAACGGCGATTTCGACATTCGCTTGCTCGACGATTGGACCCCCAACATTTACATCAGTAAACGTTACCTCGATCTTTATCGCGATCGCTCCGCCGACCCAAAAGCACGGGAATTTCTCAAGCGAAAATTCCAGTCGGCGCAATGGCTTATCGATGCCATCGAGCAGCGGCGCACGACGCTTCTCAAAGTAACGCGAGCCATCATCGAGCACCAACGTGCGTTCCTGGACCGTGGCCCGGAACATATCGAACCGCTCAAGATGCAGCAGATCGCCGACCTTGTGGGGGTGCACGTCACCACCGTCAGCCGGGCGGTGGATGATAAATGGGTGCAAACGCCACGTGGTATCTTTCCGCTCAAACGATTTTTCGGAGGCGGCACTCAGACCGCGTCCGGTGAAGAAGTCGCGTGGGAAACGATCAAGCAAAAGCTGCTGGAAATCATCGGCAACGAAGACAAAAGCGAACCGCTTTCCGACGAAGACTTGATGAAAAAGCTGGAAGAAGCCGGCTATCCGATCGCACGACGCACCATCACGAAGTATCGCAAAATGCTCAGCATTCCTTCATCGCGCCAGCGAAAAGTCTGGACCGATGAACTCATGGAAAAAACACAACCAGGCGGCACGCCCTGAGTCACGGAAAACGCCTACAGTAGCATCCGTAGGTCGAGTGGAGCGTACTCGCGCAACCCCATGAGCATCAAGTTAAGGTTCCGCGGATGAACCAATGCGTCAACGGAGAACGGAGAATGAAGAACGGAGATGGACAGCCTATATTCCTCAAATTCTTCATTTTTCATTCTCCGTTCTCGGTTGACTCATTGAAAACCAGCGAGATGGCTTAACTTGATGCCTGTGGGAGCGTACTCGCGCAACCCACCATGGCTTCGACGATCGTGCCTTGACTCGGTGGACGCGACAAAGGGCACTACGTTGCTCGGCCGAAAACCGAAGTTCAGGCCACGGTGGGTTACGCGAGTTTGCTTCACCCAACCTACGCAGAACTACCTGCATGTTTTCAATGCATTGGAGAATTGCTGCTAAGGTCCGACGAAAAGCACGGTAGAAACATGGCCTTTTCACTCGCCTCGTTTCTAAACGAACTTCGCACGCAGGAAACGGAAATTCGCCAAGGCGGCGGTAAGTCGGCGATCGCGCGCCAACACGAAAAGAAACGCCTTACCGCCCGGGAGCGCATCGCTCGCCTCCTTCATGGCGAAAACGCGGCCCTCCTTTCTACCGCAACCTCATCGCCTGGCGACGTTCCATCGGCACCAAACTTCCTCGAGCTTGGTTTGTGGGCCGGGTGGAAGATGTACGCCGAGTGGGGTGGTGCTCCCTCGGCAGGCGTGGTGACCGGCATCGGCACGGTCGCGAACCGGCGCTGCATGATCATCGCCAACGACGCTACCGTGAAAGCCGGCGCGTTCTTTCCCCTGACGGCGAAAAAGGTTCTCAGGGCGCAACGCATCGCGCTCGAAAATCGCCTTCCGCTGGTGTACCTCGTCGACAGTGCTGGCGTGTTCCTTCCGCTTCAAGATGAGGTCTTTCCCGACGAAGACGATTTTGGCCGAATCTTTCGTAACAACGCCGTGCTTTCCGCCCAAGGGATTCCGCAGTTGGCCGCCATTCTTGGTAACTGCGTGGCGGGAGGCGGGTATCTTCCCGTCCTTTGCGACAAATTGCTAATGACCGAAGGGAGCGGCCTGTATCTCGCAGGCCCCGCGCTCGTCAAGGCGGCGATCGGGCAAACGGTAACCCATGAAGAACTCGGCGGCGCCCACATGCACGCCTCCGTCAGCGGCACGGTCGATTTCGTCGATCCAACGGAAGAAGCCTGCCTGGATCGCCTGAAAAGGCTCGTGGGCATGTTGCCCGCGGACGTTCAGCATGTCGACTTCTCCCGGTTGCCCGGCAAACCGGCGGAAGAAATCCCACGCGTCTTTTCGGGCCAGCCTCGCCAGGAATACGACGTCCGCGATTTGCTCCCCTGCATCCTCGATGATGCTCCGTTCGACGAGTACAAAGCCGAGTTCGGTCCCACCGTCGTCACCGGGTACGGCCGACTCGGCGGAGTCGCCGTCGGCATCGTTGCCAACCAGCGAAAGCGCTGCAAACTTCCGAACGGCCAAATCCAGTTTGGAGGCGTTCTCTATGTCGACTCCGCCGACAAAGCCGCTCGCTTCATCATGGATTGCAATCAGTCGAAAATCCCGCTGGTCTTTCTTCAAGATGTCAACGGCTTCATGGTGGGACGAGATTCCGAACAAGCGGGGATCATTCGCAACGGCGCGAAGCTGGTGAACGTGATCGCCAACAGCATCGTTCCCAAACTGACGGTGATCCTTGGCGGATCGTTCGGCGCGGGCAACTATGCGATGTGCGGTAAGGCGTTCGACCCGCGTTTTCTTTTTGCCTGGCCGACCGCCAAGTACGCGGTGATGGGTGGGGAACAGGCAGCCTCGACGCTTCTCGACGTGCAGATCGCCGCGTTGAAACGTGCCGGCCACGAACCCGATGCGGCCGAGCTTCAGGAATTGCGCGAGAAAACCGAACAAGCGTACCTCGAACAGATGGATGTTCGCTACGCCGCCGCCCGCCTGTGGGTCGATGGCATCATCGAACCCGCGAACACGCGTCACGTCCTCCTCACCGCGCTCGACGTCGCATTGCGGCACGGAAACGAGCAACCGTTCCGCACCGGCGTCTTGCAGGTGTGATCAGGGAGTGCCGCCGAAAGGAACGCTTTTCGGTTCTCCGTTGGCTTTTTGGATTGATTCTGGGCCGATTTCTTCGTGCCGATCGCCATCTCCGCTCACTTTCCCTCTTCTCCTTGCTGGGTCCGCACATAGATTGTTGCGTATCGCCACACGCTCCCGGAGGTGCGCTTTGCTGCTTTATTTCAGTTTGACGTTATTCGCCAGCGCCACGCTTTTGTTCCTCGTGCAACCGATGATCGGCAAAATGATCCTCCCGCGGCTAGGAGGCACACCCGCGGTTTGGAACACCTGCATGGTGTTCTTTCAAGGCGTGCTCTTGATTGGCTATGGCTACACTCACTTCGTAAGCACCTACTTGGGCCGGCGGCAACAGTTGGTCCTGCAAATCGCCTTACTTATTTTCCCCTTTCTTGTTTTGCCTTACAGCCTGGGAAACTGGGCGCCTCCCACGGAAGAGAACCCGATCTTCAACGTGTTTTGGCTCCTCCTGGGCATGGTCGGGTTGCCGTTCTTCGTGGTGTCGACCAGTGCTCCGTTGCTGCAAAAATGGTTCGCAACCACGGGCCATCCTGCCTCCAAGGACCCGTACTTCCTTTACGGCGCCAGCAATTTTGGCAGCCTGTTGGCACTGATGGCGTATCCCAGCGTTGTCGAGCCGAGCTTGCCCGTTGATGGCCAATCGCAAATGTGGACGTACGGCTACGCGGTGCTGGCCATTTTCGTTGCGGGTTGCGCGCTCCTGGTGGCACGGTCGCCGGAAATGAATTATGAACCCGCACCCGAACCCACGCCCGCTCCCGCCCCGGCGCCGGAGGTGGCCAGCGCCGAAGGAAAACCGCGGCGGTTTCGGCTTCAGGAAACCGGGGGCGGCACCCTGCCGACGCAACCAAAACCGGCAAGTGCGTTCGAGCCCGATGACCTAATCACCTGGCCACGCCGATTGCGATGGATCGGCTTGGCGGCGGCGCCTTCGAGCCTCATGCTCGGCACCACCACCTTCCTCACGACCGATATAGCGGCCATCCCCTCGTTCTGGGTTTTGCCTCTCGGACTTTATTTGATCACCTTCATCTTGGCTTTCGCGCGTTGGCCCGTCGTGTGGACGCGCACGCCTCATACCGTTGTCCTGTATCTTCAACCGTGCTTCCTATTGCTGCTCCTGGTGAAAATGCTCACGCTGGTGGCCGTGCCTACCGTGGTCGAATTCAGCTTACATATCTCGTCCTTCTTTTTGACCACGCTCATGTGCCACGGCGAGTTGGCGAAAGATCGGCCTAGCGCCAAAAAGCTGACCGAATTCTATCTTTGGCTTTCCGTGGGTGGCGTGGTCGGCGGGTTGTTCAATGCGTTGATCGCTCCCATGTTCTTTTACGTGGGAATCATCGAATACCCGATCGCGATGGCGTTCGCATGCCTGTTGCGTCCGAATATGACCGAGGCGGATATGAATGATTCGACCTCCGTGAAGCCGATGATCCCGGGCGACAGCATGGCCAGTCGTGCGACGTCGCTTGGCTACGTGCTCGACGTGGCGGCGCCGATCCTCTTCGGCATCGCCGCCTACTGCCTGACCTTTTGGGGCGAGAACAAATGGCTGCTCGAACGCCGATACAATATCACGTTTTTGCTCATTGCCGTGCTCGCCATGTCGCTACGTCCGCTCCGGTTCGGCCTGAGCGTGGCGGCGGTCATCTTCGCGGTGATGGTGTATGATCGCGGTTTCGAAAACCTCATCTTCGAAGGGCGAGGATTCTTCGGCCCCGTCCGCGTGCGCGAGTACCATGCCGACGAAGGTCGGATCTATCGCACGTTGATCCACGGGGGCATCAACCACGGGCAACAGATTTACGAACCCGCCTCGGAACGGCGCAGCCCGATCACCTACTTCCACCCGACCAATGGCATCGGCGAGGTGTTCGAATTCCTGGGAAAAAGTGATTTTCGCTTACCAACGTCGATCGTCGGCTTGGGGCCCGACCCGTGGAGCCAACTGGTCAATCTCCATTCCGAACCTGCCTACGCGGTCCTTGGACTTGGGACCGGAACCTTGGCCGTCCACGCCAAGGCGTACCAACATGTCGACTTTTATGAAATCGACCCGATGGTGAAACGCCTGTCCTGGCCCGATAAAGCCAGCGACCCTCCCGTGTTCACCTTCGTGCATGACGCGAGGCTTCGCCATGCGAACATCGACATCATCCTGGGCGATGGGCGTTTAAAAATCCAGGAAGCGCCGGACAAGTTTTACCACATCATCTCGCTCGATGCCTTCAGTTCGGACGCGATTCCGGTCCATCTTTTGACGGCGGAGGCGGTGGATTTGTATTTGAGTAAACTGACCGAGGGAGGAATCCTGGTCTTCAACGCAACGAATCGGTACGTGGAGATTCAGCCGGTGTTGGCGGCGATCGCTCTGGACCGTAATCTGGAGTGCTTAACCTGCCCGGATTACGGAGATGCAAAAATTCCGGAGAAATATGGCGCGGACTGGGTCGTTCTTCGTAGAAAAACTCCGAACGGTTTCACCAACGGTGGCCCGCCCCTGCGTGAACGGTTGGACAAAGGCCGGGAACCCGGCAAACGGCGCTGGGAAGACGTGCAGCCCCTGGAAGGAAGAATCTGGACCGACAGTTATTCCAACCTGCTCAGCATCATGAAATGGATGCGATAACGGGAAACACGGGTCCATAACGTTGACATCCGAGCCAAAGCGCGTGCGAGGGAGACTGCGACAAATTCCCACGCCGGCGTTCTGGTTTGGTTGTCGATCTATTTGATCCGTTGATGGAATCCAATACGAAACCTGGCGGATTCGGTTGGAAATAGATGCTGTGACTCGTCCTAGTGCGTTGTCCAGACTAAATTTTGGGGTTGTGGAGACCCACGGGCCTCTCGGCCCGCGGCTTTCTTTGCTAATTACAAAGCCGTGGGCCGAAAGGCCCACGGGTGAGTTCTCCATAACCTGTAACCCCAAAATTTAGTCTGGACAAAGCACTAGGTGGATGAGGCAGGCGTTGAGAGCGATCAAACGGGTGAGCGGACGGTGTGAAACGGCTGGTTCGGCCGACAAGGGGTAACGACCGGATCGTTTATTTGAAAAGATGAAAAAGTTTCGGGCGGCTCATACTCTGTCACGGCTCGGATTTTGGGCTTGCGTTGCCGAGCCTGAGCGCCATGCGAGGGCTCAAGCGTCCCCTCGCGTGGCACGCAGGCTTGGACGACCCCAAAAACTTTTGGTGACAATGCACGAGTGGGTTTTCACGGCCGGTTTACACCGGCCGCTCGCCAAATAGTACACCGGCCGCTCGCCGAAGGTTTATGCTGGTCGCTCGCCAAATACTTCCACGGATCGCTCGAATACTCGGGTAAGAAACGCTGCCGAGGAAACCGATTTTTTCGCTACCGGTCAATGTCTGAGTCTGTAGAATGGCTCTTTCGAAATAGACGGACCGATGCCAGTAACCTGGGAGGTGGCCCTTGGCCCTGATGCTGTATGCCGCGACGCTCTTCGTGAGCGCCTTTCTTCTTTTCCTCGTCCAACCCATGATCGGGAAAATGATTCTGCCCAAGCTAGGCGGCACACCCCAGGTCTGGAATACGTGTATGCTTTTCTTTCAGACGGCCTTGTTGCTGGGGTATGGGTACACCCATACCGTCAGCACCCGCCTGAAGCCAAAAATGCAGGTTTTGGTGCACGGCATCGTGTTGCTCATTCCCTTCGCATTCCTGCTTCCTTCGCCCTTTAATCTAACGACCTTCACCCCGCCGACGGGTGGCAATCCGATGTTCGCCACGCTGGGAATCTTGGCAGCCGTGGTCGGCATTCCGTTCTTGGTGGTCGCGACCAGCGCTCCGCTTCTGCAAAAGTGGTTCACCTACACCGGCCATCCCGCCGCGAAAGACCCCTACTTCCTTTATGGTGCGAGCAACTTGGGTAGCTTGCTCGGGTTGGCTTTCTACCCGATCGTGGAAGAGCCACTCTTCGCGCTCCGCACGCAAGCGTGGATCTGGTTGGGCATTTACCTCGCGCTGGCGGCATTGATTGGCCTTTGTATCGCCTTGATTTGGCGTCCCGTCAGCAGCGGCGCCGCCGACCATGTGGACGACGCGCCTGCAGCCCCGACCGAACCGAACACGGCAATCGCCTCGGGAGCGCCGGTCCAAAAAACCGCGATCACCCGCAAGAAAGGGATCCGTTTGGCGGCTGGGGATGTCGCCAGCGAAGCCGAATCGACTCCCGATGTTCGCGGCACGGACACGGTCAGCTGGGCTCGCCGAATCCGCTGGATTTTGCTCGCGACCGTGCCTTCCAGCTTGATGCTTGGCGTTACCACCTACATCTCCACGGACCTTTCGCCCTTCCCAATGTTGTGGGCGATTCCGCTGGCGCTGTATCTGATCTCGTTCATTCTGGTCTACATGAAAGCGCCGTTCGAATGGACGTCGCGAAATCCCTCCGATTTCACGCCTCATTCGCTCGTGCTTTGGCTGTTTGAACCGCTCGGCATCATCGTCATGTGCTTCCTGCTGATGCCTGGGACGGGATTCAAGGCTTGGGGCGTGTTGGCCGTCTTCGCGGGCTTCATGTCGGTGGCGCTCGCGTGTCACGGCGAACTCGCGAAGGATCGCCCTTCCACCCGCCATCTGACCGAGTACTTCCTTTGGCTTTCCGTGGGTGGCATGCTCGGCGGCGTGTTCAATGCCATCATCGCCCCCCTTATTTTCACCGGCGTTTGGGAGTTCCCCATCACCTTGGCGCTCGCGTGCTTGGCTCGGCCAATCTTGGCGGACAGCGGTTGGTTCGAAGGGCTTCTCTACTCCGCGTTCCCCAACCTCGAAGGCTGGGCTCGGGAACGAAGCAACGAATACGAAAAATCCACCGGCAAAACGCCCTCGAATCGCACCTTCGTGCTCAACTACGGCGTCGACATTCTGCTCGGTTTGTTCATGCTCGGCTTCGCGGTGTTCATGTCGACCACGCTCGTCAATTGGGGCGGTACATCACGCGACGACAATGTCCTTTACCGCATCGTTCGCCTGTTCTTCGACAAAAACTCCGCGCCCGTTTGGCTCGACCCAGCTCGTAAGATCGTGATGTACCTGATTCCCTTGGCGATCTGTTACTTCTTCAACCATCGCCCACTCCGCTTCGCGTTGGGAATCGCCGCCTTCTTGTTCGCCAACCTGTACATCGCTTCGGATCGCGATAGCACCACGCTGTACGCGGGTCGCAGCTACTTCGGCGTGCTCCGCGTGCTGGAAGATCGCGAGTTTCCTCGCAACGTGGAAGAGGCGGAACAACTTGGCATCCTCGAAAAAGGTCCCGACGGTCGCCCCCGCTATAAGGACGGATTCGATGGTTACAAGTACACGTACTTGATGCATGGCACGACCTATCACGGCCGAAACTACCTGCCACACCCAGTAGCCGCCGACGTTTCGCGATTGGCGACGACATACTACCACCGCTACGGCCCCGTGGGAGTCGCGATGGAGCGGGCGAATTGGTTCCCCGGCCAGCAAAACACCTACTGGGCGGACGTGCGTATGCCCGCCTCGGAAATTGGCCACCTGGTCGGTGCGACCTCCACGCTGACCAACTTGCCGATGGGTGCATGCGTCAATCTCTTTTCCGACACGCCGTTCGCCACGATCGGTTTGGGAACGGGCACGATGGCGTCATACGGTCGGCCTTTCCAACACGTCGTTTACTACGAAATCGACGAAAAGATCCGCGACTGCTCGCTGCCTCCCACGGGCAAACGAACGTTGTTCACCTTCTTGGAAAACGCGGTCGGACGTGGAACCGGCATCGAAGTCATCATGGGCGACGCCCGCCTTTCGATGGCTCAGGAAGATCCCAAGAACTCCACGATGTATCTGTGGAATGGCAAGGATGAACCTTACGTTCGTATGCCCGAAGGCAAGTTCTCGCATTCGCGCGAGAAATACTACAAGTGCATCGTGGTGGATGCGTTCAGTTCCGATGCGATTCCCATTCACCTGTTGACGAAACAGGCGATGGAACTTTACTTGTCGAAATTGACCGACGATGGCGTGCTTTGCGTGCACACCTCGAACCGGCACATGGAT
>WBZS01002159.1_pt1 | contig 12917 bp, 11 predicted proteins | sample 5204201 | NCBI WGS metagenome assembly WBZS01 (sample SAMN12344357, study PRJNA552823) | activated sludge metagenome | biome: Activated sludge suspended growth; feature: Nitrification reactor; material: Wastewater; isolation source: activated sludge from nitrification reactor of wastewater...
CGGCCACTCGGGTGTCAACCTAACGTGACCGAGGTTAGAACGAATTCCGCGTCAGTTTGGCCCGCGTTCGATGGCGGCGTCACCCCGAAAGAAAGAAAAATAGGCAAAATCGACACGAGAGATCGTTGATTTCAGCGTTGATATTGGTTAGACTCGTAATCGAATTTAGCGACTCTTCGTAACTTTGTCACCGTTTTACCTACGCCCCCCTATTTGCCGAGGATTTCTCCCATGAAACGTGTCTTGTTGATGGCCCTTGCATCCGTTGCCTTTTCGTTGCTCGCGGGGCAAGCGTCCGCTCAAGCTCCTGCGGTTTCGATGGAACAAGCTTTGACCATCGCCCAAAAGGGTGGCAGTGGTTTCACGCTCATTTATGGCCGGTTCGAAGCGGGCGGCCTTTGGGGCTTTTATTTCATGACGGCTGAAGGGATCTTGATCGAAAAAGAAGTGAGCGGAATCACCGGGCAAATCGTGAAGGATAAGGTCGTTCCTGACATCAAGAAAAAGCCAAAAAACACCGTCGACCCCGACCCGAAAGTGATCAACCTCCTGCAAAACAAAACGCTCACGAAGATGCCATTTAGCCGCCTACTTGAAATCGCCGCCGAAAACGGCGTGAGCCCGGTGAACGGTTTCAATTTGAGCAATCAAGGCAACCAACTCGTGGTCACCATCTCCGGAGGCAGTGGGTCCATCATCTTGGATCTCACCACCGGCCAGATCGTTTCCAAGAATTAACGCTCTTCATCATACGAGTCTGGAGCGATCACGATGGCTCGTATTCGGCGACGCGTTGGATTTACGCTGGTGGAGTTGCTGGTCGTCATTGCCATCATTGGCGTGTTGATCGCCCTCCTTCTTCCTGCGGTCCAACGCGTTCGCGATGCCGCAAGCAGGGCGGAATGCCGAAACAATTTGAAGCAACTCGCACTAGCCGCGCATCACCATCACGACACTTCGAAGAAATTCCCCCAAGCCTACAACGAATATTGGAACCTTTGCGAACCGCAGGACAAACCAACTTCGCCCGATCCTCGGCCTCGGCAAAGCTGGGCGGCGTTGATTCTGCCTTTCGTTGAACAAGAAGCCTTGCGAAATCAGGGGGTCGCAAGCTACCGAAAAACACCCATCTCCACGTTTCTTTGCCCCTCGTGTTCCCATCTGAATGTCTCCCTCGGCGGCAACTTCAAATACCTCGGCAAGGAATTCGGGATGACCTCCTACTTGGCCGTGGAAAGCAGCCTCTACGAGAAAGGGCCATCGAAAACCTATCTGAACCTCGCTTTTGGAGGCCCCAAAGATGGAGTGATGACGCGAAGCGGAGAGGTTCGGCTCACCGATGTGACGGATGGGTCCAGTAGTACGTTGCTCATTGGTGAACGCCCCCCTTCTCCAGCGCCCGATTTGGATTGGGGTTGGTGGACCTGGTCGGCGTACGATTCCGCGTTGGCGGCTGAGGATCGCCGAATGATGGCGTTTGGCACTGGGTGCGGTGGGGTCGGGCAGTACCGCGCTGGGACAGCGTACGACATGTGCGACACCCATCACTTTTGGAGTTATCATTCCTCGGGCGCGAACTGGGCGTTTGCGGATGGATCCGTACACTTTCTTACGTACGACGCTCAGCCTATCCTCATGCGCCTCGCCTCCCGCAACGGCGGCGAAGCAATCAATCAGCCTATTCCCTAAGATTTCTTCGACATATGTCGGACGCGGTTTGATTAACAGCGATGTCCCAGTTCTTTTACATGAAGCCTTTCGGTACTAATGCGTTGTCTACAACATCTGATCGGCTTTGAGATTTCAGCAACGCGAAAACGTGTCACCGGAGCAAACGGCCCGCAACTTCCAATCGGTCATGGGAAATGCGTTACCACCATACTGACAGATCTCGGCTGCGAAAACGGATGATTCATCCATAGCACAAAAGAATCGGCCCGATGCCCAGGACCTTAAGGAACGAACCATGAAGCGTTGGCGGCGAGTTGCCATCCTTGGAATCGTGCTGATCGCTTTGACCGGTTTGGGCGTTCACCTTTATTCGTCATGGTCCGGGCAGAACGAAGTCCTCGCGATCTCCGCGGAGTTGGATCGTACGGAGCCCGGCTGGCGTTTCGAGGAATGGATTCAACGGATCGGTGGAATTCCGGACGAGGAAAATTCCTTGCTGGTGATTCATGCGCTTCACGCTAAAATTCCTAAAGCCTTTGTCAACGACCTATCGGATCCGTCCTTCAAGCCCTGGGATTGGATCAATGAATGTGCCCCAAATCACCTTTTTCATCCCGACTACGGCAACGCGATGTGTGAACGGCTCGGGAAGATTCCAGAGCTTGATGAACTCGTGAACAAACTCGCGCGAACGCGGAACGGCCGACATACGTACCCAATCGCATCGAATCCATTGCTTATCTTGTTGCCACACTACGACGTGATGCACCGAGTCACGGTTTACTTGCACTACGAATTCCTTGATGGCCCAAATGGAAGAACGGCCGAGGAAATGCTCGTCTATCACGATGCGCTCGTGAACTGCTCGCGGGTTTTTCGGGAGGAGCCCTTCTTGATTTCGCAGAGTTTTCGCAACGGTAGACTTTTCGACGCCAGCCAATGCCTGCAGCATCACCTGGGAAAGTACGAGTTGCCCGAAGAAGCCCTACAGCGATTGCAACAACAATGGGTCGAGGAAGAAGCTTATCCCGCACTCAAAGTTGGCTTCCGTGGGGAGCGGGCGTTGCTTGATTTGTTTTACCGCAATCTCGCCTCTGGAAAAATTACCTACACGGAGATTGGCCAACTTCCCAGTATGCTCAACCGCCAAACGTCGTCGAAGTGGCTGCCGATGCCCGCTCTCGGTTTTTACTTGAGCGCTTCCCACTACGCATCACACGCCTTCACCCTCAAGTTCGAAAATCGTCGCCTGACCGTCTTGGAGAAGCCTTACGCGGAACAGCAGAAGTTTCTCAAAGAATCGCACCGTGAATTTGAATCAGCCCCGCCGCTCGCGAAGTTGCATGATCTTTCGAAGTTTGTACCCATCGATCATTTTTTCCATCAGATGGCACGACAGCGAGCCGTGGTGACGGCGATCGCGGCGGAACGCTATCGCGTACGGCACGGTAAATTTCCCGAAACCTTGGACACCCTGATACCCAATTATCTTCCCAAGTTGTACCTGGACCCGTACACCGATCAACCGTTCGCTTATCGCAAAACCGCCGATGGCGTGGTCATCCATTCCAAAGGCCCCGAGGGAAATTACCAAGGCGATTTCTTTGATACCGTTCGCAAGGAAGGGGTCGAAACGAATTGGTCGAACCGAATGTTGGAATTCCGTCTCTGGGATCCAGGCCATCGGCGCCTCCCGCCGCTGGAGAAAAAGAACGATGCCGAACCATGATGGCGCGGGCCGAGGGAACGAGCGATTTTGGTTCGCCGGCTCGCCGTGGATCATGAAGCAACATAAGGACCAGTGACAAAACGAGCCGTGACCGCCATGGAGCGAGGCTTGCATGTAGCGTCCATTCGGACGCGCTCCCTCACGGTTGCCGCTCGTTAAGGGGTTTTGTCAGACGTTTTAAGGACTCAATCGAATGAAACGCCTTCGGTGGATACTCGGTATCGTGGCGCTCACCCTGGTGATCTTGGGCGTATGGGCGTTCGTTCAAGATTGGAACGGGCGGCATCGGTTGCGCGCCGTCTTGGCGAACCTGGATGCCACGGAACCTCGATGGCGGCTGAAAGAGTTGGATGACGACCACGCTTCGCCGCCCGACCATGAAAATGTGATCGTTGCGGTGGCGGCGATCTCGCGCAAAATTCCCCAGGGTTGGTCTCATGACCCCAACCGCCCGGAACGCTCCCTCGATGAGCTTTTGGAAGGAGGTTCACCCAATCGCTTGATCGAATCCGCGGTCGTCGACGAGCTTGCCAAACACCTTCAAGACATCCAAAACGTCGTCACGGAAGCTCGACAACTGGATCGCTTTAGCACGGGGAAGGCAACGATCAACTGGGCGCCGGATTTCATTTCCACGCTATTTCCGCACATCGATCATAACCGGTCGGTGATCCACGTTCTTCAATTCGAGGCCATCTTCCAGGCCAATCGAGGCGATGCCGAATCGGCGCTGAAAGCGATCCGTGCCGCAATCGCGGTACTACGTGGTCTCGAAAATGAGCCAGCTTTGATTTCCCAGATGTTTCGTGCCGGCCTTCGTGACCGTCTATTGGGCACGCTTCATACGCTCTGCAATTTGACGGAAGGAAGCTCCGAAGACCTTGGTGATCTGCAGATGAAACTCGAAGCCGAGGGAAAAACCGACTTGTTCAAAGTCGGAATGCGGGGTGAGCGGGCCTGCATCCATCATTTCTTTCAGGCTTTGGAAGACGAAAAGATTTCAGTCCACCACCTCGGCAGTCTGGTTCAGTTCGAAAAAGCATCGCTCCTGCCGCCAGCCGTGGATGGCGCCCGAGCAATGCTTTCTCGCCACGCGGCCCATGCGTTTTTGTTAGACCGAACAACTCAAGTCCTGAAGACTGCGGACTTACCATACCAGGAACAAAAGGAGATTCTCAACAACCTCATTGAGGCGGCCAAGACGGGATTCCCTCCGATAGCCGAAATTTGGCTGCGGAACCATCGAGTCATCGCCGAACGTTTTCGACGCAACGACGCACGCCTTCGCACCGCCATGGTCGGGTTGGCTGCGGAGCGTTATCGCCTCAAACATGGCGCATGGCCGAAACAGTTGAATGATCTTGTGCCTGCCTACCTGGAACGCGTGCCGATCGATCCCTTTACGGAAAACGAGCTATCGTATCGTCGGCTCGAAGATGGCATCGTGGTGTATTCCGTGGGTCCCGAAGGAAAGCACGACGGATTATTCTTCTCGCGGAAAGTGGCGACGCACCAGCCGCCGGGATACGAAGACCGCTCCCTCGAATTCCGCCTCTGGAATCCCAACCATCGCCGATTGCCGCCGGAAGAGAAAAAGGAATAGAGCGAATCTCGCTTGCGGGGCAAGCCCGCCGAACCGCGAGCGACGGAAGCAAACCTCCCGAGCACTCCGCTTGCCGTTTCGCGCTCGCTCGAATTCGTGCCGCGGCTCGTGGGAAATAGCAACTCGTATAGATTCTGCGAGCGCGAAACGGCAACCGGGATTTCCGGTAGATCATGGTTGGCCGCTTGGCCTGACATTTACGCAACTTTTTTGAAGTGTTTATTCCATACGCAAAACGACGGGTTCGAGGACGCCATTCATGAGGCGGAAGTCGAACCAGGTGCCTTGCACGGTCGCGAGGTCTCGGCCTTTTTCCTTGGCGAATTTCGCTTCGGCGTCTGCCATCTTCTCTTCGCGTTCCTTGGGAAGCAGCATCGCGATCATCCGAGGAGTGCCGCTAAGTTTGAGTTCGTGGGCTAAGGCTTTCACGGAGCGATCGTCGGTGTTGTACCAGGTGACGGCATCCTTGTATTTTGAGAAGGGTTCTTTACTTGTTTTTACGGGCCTTTGGCGAAGGTCACTGATGAGGCGAAGATTGTTGCCCGCGTCGGAATAGGCGAGTGTGACGCCGATGGCGGCTAGCTTCTCCGCGTGCTCGGCAGCATTGCCGCTCAAGTCGAATCGCCATCGACGCGCGAAGATTTGCTGTTTGGTCGCGCCGCCGGGCGTGCCACCGGTTCCGGTTCCTGGTCCCTTTTTGTTCCCGCTTCCTGTTCCCGCGCCCGCCAATCCCTTGCCGCCGGTTCCCTTGGGCGGTGCGGTTCCACCGGGCTTGGCCACGACCGCGGTCGGCAGTTTCTTTTCTTCCACTTTTTGATTCGCGATTAGGTCGGCGTTGGATTTCAGTTTGTCGAACTCCGCCCGGATGGACGGATCGATCAATTCCGAGGCCAAGTCTTCCCCCGGCATTAAGGTCGGCTCATTCATCGGCATCGGTTCAGTCGAAATGGTTTTCGCTGCGCCGACGACGGGTGAATTCGGCACGATTTCGGTGTTTTTGGGCGGTTCCTTGCCATCGGGGTTTTCGATTACCCCTCCGCCTTCGGGATTGCCATCGGCCGTGCCGCCTTCCACTTCCACCACGCCGAGCGAAACGGGTGGCCGGGGCTGAAAGCCCGGCAGCACCAGCCAAGAAAGCCCGATCATCACCATCAATCCTAGTACAAACGCATGCAGGAAAAACGAGCCCACTGCCGCGTAGGGAAACTCGTACCTCGAAGAATACTTTTGCCAAACCGTGTTTTCAGGCGGAACTAGGTTTTTGGTCGATTTGGTTTCTGAGGTCGCAGCCATCGGCGGGCTCCAGAAAGAGATGCGATCGAGAAATCGCGCCACCTATACTGATCCTGAGTCATTTTACCGCGACCTGACCTACCTAGGATAGCCCATGAACCAGAATCTTCTCGCCTTCGTCGGCGACATCTACGAAGACCTCGAACTTTGGTACCCGAAGTTACGAATGGAGGAAGCGGGCTTTCAGATGACCTTGGCAGCCGAGGAATTTCGCACCTTCGAAGGTAAGCACGGTTACCCGGCGACGGCGAACGCTCTCCTTTCGGACGTGGCGTCCGTTGATTTCGTCGGCTTACTGATTCCGGGCGGTTTCATGCCCGACAAACTCCGCCGAAACCCGCACGTCCTGCGGTTGACACGGGAATTTCACGAGCAAGGTAAACTCGTCGCCTTCATTTGTCATGGTGGCTGGATTCCGATTTCCGCGAAAATCCTGAAAGGAAAACGTGCTACCGGTTCGCTCGGCATCAAAGATGACTTGGAAAACGCCGGGGCGATTTGGGTGGATGAACCGGTCGTGATCGATGGGAATCTGATTTCGAGCCGGACGCCAAAAGATCTAGCGCCGTTCGCCCGAGCCATGGCAGACTTTTTAGGTCGCACCTGAACCATCGCGAGCCAGGCGGCGTGTGGATCTGAAATATGAAATCCGACAGCCAAAATCGTGTTTCGGGATTCAAGCTGAAACCACGGATTTCACGGACACCACGGATTATTCTTAAGCCATCTTAAGATCCGTGAAATCTGCGCAATCCGTGGTTCAACGTACACCAGCGATCGCTTCAGCTCTGCTCAACGTGCAAGCCGAAATGAACGGTGACGCTTACGAATTCGGCACGAAATAGCCTTCTGCGAGTTCTCGGCTCAGCAACTGATTCAACCAGTTAGCGATCGCGGACGCATTGGCGGCAAGGTTTCCCTGGGCGAAGGCATTTCCATTCGCTTGGAATCCAATCAGGTACACCGTGGTCCCAATGTTCTGCACCACGTTTTCATTAAAGAGCGTCGACGTTGCACCCTGATCACGCACCGAAGCAAAATCGTTGAAAAGTCCCGCCCAAACACTTCCGCGATTTTGGACCAGGTAATTGCTAATGGCGACGACATCTTCCTCGCTAAACGACCCATCCGCGGCAACGAAGGTGTTGCGAATCGCGTCGATCAGGAAGACGTTCATGTCGTCCGCCGCCTTCGCGCCCACATTGATTTGCGTTTGACTCAAGGAACCTTGCAAACCCGTGTCATTGGCGATCTGATTGACGATTTGATCCAGGCTGGTTTGGCTGGTGCCTTGCACCGGTTCCACCGTCTGTTCGTTCTTGAGGGAGCCATTCGCCAAATCGGCCGCCAAAAGCGAACGCAGCCAAGAGCCTACCTGCGACACCGTGGTCCCGAGCTTTCCGGATTCATTGAGGAACCGATTTTTGCTAATTCCAAATCCGATCTGAAAGATTCCTTCCGCGACGGCATTGACAGCATTACGGCCCAGCAAGAACGTGGAGGCTCCTTTGTCTTTCACTTTGTGGAAGCCGCTACCGCCCTTGGTTTTGTCGTTGCCGTGAAGTTCGGTCCACAGAACCGCGGAGTTCGCGGTGAGGTAGGCACTGACGGTTCGCACGTCATCGTTGCTCAGGGCGTTATCGTTCGCCACGCCTGTTGCCTTGATCGCCGAGACGATGAGCACGTTCATGGCATCGGCGGCACGTGCGCCTGCGGTGATGGCACTGGTGGCGAGTTTCCGATTTAGCCCCTTATCCTCGGCGATGATTTCAACCAGTGTATCCAATCCCGTTCCCGTGGAGGGTTTGATGGAGGTGTCGATCTGATCATTCCGCAGACTCGTTCCTGCCAAATCTTTCGCCAACAAACCGTTCAGCCAATTAGAAACCGATTCCAGATTTTTGCCAGGATGACCTTTTTCGTTTCGAAAGAATGTGCCATTGATCTCAAATCCCATCTGGTAGACGCCTTCCGCGACCGCGTCGACGGCATTCCGGGAATATAAGCGTGACAGTGCACCGTCACCACGGACTTTGTGGAAGCCGGTTTCTATTTTCCACGCGTCTCGGCCATGAAGGGTCCGCCAGGCACTTGCGTGACGGGCACGAAGGTAGGCATTGGCGTCGCGGAGATCGGCGGCATTCAGTTCGCCGTCGTTGGCGATACCCGTCTCGCGAATGGCGTCGACGATCCATTGATTCATTTGGTTCGCCGCCTTGGCGCCTTCGGTGATGTCCGCCGCCGACACGCGTCGCCGCAGCCCCGTGTCGTTGACGATGATTTTCACGAGCTGATCCAAACCGGTGCCCGTGGTGCCGACAACGGCGACGGGCGCGGGTAGAGGCGGCGGAGCCCACTTGAAAACCGCTGGCATGACGAGCGTTTCGAGGTTTTCCACCTTCAGGGAACTCGATGGACGAGAATCGCGATTCTTCGAAAAACGCGGAATCCAACGCGTAAAAATACTTGTCCGCATCATGATGATGCTCCTTCGCAAGGAGGAATGAAACCATGTACCAAAAAAATCAGTATGAAACCGAGGTACGAGAGCGTGCGAACGCGGCCCGATCGAAGGGCGACGTACAGGGAGGGATGATGCGGACGGGAGGTAGCTTCAAATCCCCACAACCCCTTGGCGACCATCCATGGCGCGTGTGGGCAGGGAATGAGTGCGAGGGAATGCACCAACTACGTGGAACATAGCTCGAAAAAAAAGAAGAAGCAAAAAAACCACACGGTCCACGAAAAGATGCCGCGGAACAGACTCACGCCAGGAAGCGGAGAAAACAAAGAGAAGGAATCGAACTATTGCGGAGGGTTCGCATACTGGATTTGTCCGAGCCTGAGCGCCAGCGAGTGGATGGGGCGGAACTCTCGCTTGCGCTCAAGCTCGGACGACGTATGCGATGCAACCGTTCATTGCTCTAATATTCGCCCGGGATTTCCTGGGCGTTCATGGTGCAGAGGGCGGAAAACGTGGGTATCGTGACCGATTGCGTGACGAATTGGACATGACCATCCGCGAAGAGAAAATTCCCACCACCGGAGTGGAAACTATAAGGCTCGTTGTCGTTTTTCTTGTTCATGGCATACGTGCATCCACCAGCTGGCCCGCACCCCTCGGCGGATCCGTCGGCAGCGGCACCGTCGAAACTGAAGGGCCCTTCACTATCCGCCCATCCAATGCCTTGGTCGTTGCTGAGGGAAGGATTGGCCGTTCCATTGCGAAACACCAAGGGCCTCGCTGCACATTCCACGACCATGATGGTGGACGATGTCCCATCCGTGATGAATACCATCTTTGATCGAGAATTCCGCGACATCACGGAGAAGCGATTGTTCGCGTTGTAGATGGCGACGGGTAGGTGTGGATTGATGGAGGCGGGCTGCACGCCCATGATCGCCTCATAATCCGTTGGCGCGATCGGATTGGTAAAGGTCATCGCCGGGCGAGGTGGCTTCGCGATTGCGGACAAAACTTCGATCCGCTGGGGCACGCTCGGGCATTGGTACGTTTTCACCGGAACCGCCGCCGAGGTGGGATTCGTTCCTTCCCACCAGTTGGAATTGAAATCATAGAGTTTTTGCAGGTTCGCCTGTTCGATGTAGGGAAGCGTCAAAGGCCGCCAACCGACGTACTTGCCCGCGGGATTTCCCGGCCCGGCCGTGGTCCACCCCGAGGCGGGGAAAACCTGATTCGTGTCGTGAAAGCTGTGCAGCGCAAGCCCAAGCTGTTTCAAATTGTTTTGGCATTCGGCACGTGCCGCCGCCTCCCGCACCTTCTGAACCGCCGGAACCAGCAGCGCGATCAAGATCGCGATGATGGCGATCACCACCAGCAGCTCGATCAAGGTGAAGCCAATACGGGGACGTTTCATAAATATCCTTTTTTTAAAAAAGAGCCCCTAGTCTACCCAATCACCACGAAGATGCAAGGGAAAAGGAACGCTGCTTGACCGAGTTAAGATTAGACATCAATCGCTCCGTTCAGACCTTTTCATCAGGGAAGGTTCTGTGCGTTGCGTTCGCGGCGAGATGACCTAAAATGAAAGAAAAAATGCCTTGTTCAGAAGGAACACCATGGGCTGGAATTTGCGGCATGAAGGCTCGCCCCAATCCGTCAAGGAACTTTCGCTTCCGCAGGTCGTGGAAGGATTGCGTGACGGCATCTGGGACGTGACCGACGAGATTCAAGCTGCTGGCGAAAGCCAATGGCGGCGGATCGAAGAGCATCCCGCCTTGGCGGAGGTCGCGGAAGAACTCGAGGCTCCGCCACGTCAGGTTCATCAAGAAGCCACCAGCCTCGATATGAACGCGCTCATCGATGTCTGTCTGGTCTTGCTGATTTTCTTCATCATCACCACGTCGTATTCGAACATCGTGCAAAAGGTCGTGCCGGTGCCCACGGTACGGGCCGAAGGTAAATCCGGCGCCGTGCAAATGATCAAGCCGGAGGAAGTCCGCACGCGCATGATCCGGATGGAAGCGTACCTGGAAAAGGAACGCATCATGATTCGGGTGGAAGGGCAGGCGGCCGATGTCCTTTCGTCGGATGGAAAGACGATCGTTCCTCCCAAGCTCGGCGAGGTATTACGCCCCTACATCCAGGGGCCGGACCGCAAGAAGGAAATCTTACTTGATGCCCGCGAGATCACGTGGGAAACCGTGGTGCAACTGCAAGACGCCGCCCGCTCCGCCGGTGTCCAATCAATTCGGTACGTCGCCAAAAAGAAATAGATTCCGAGCGAGCCCCATTGTTTGAGCACTCACTTGGCAAGCCAAGTTACGTGAGCATCGACTTGGCGAGCCAGGTTGCGTGAGCACCTGGATACCTCGAAAGCCCAATAAAGCCGAAACTCTGATTTCAAACAATTGTCAATCACCAAATTCCAAAAACCGGCCTGCTTCATTTTCCCTGTTCGAACATGAGATTTGTTTCGAACTCGGAACGTGATTCATGAAATGGGTCAACCTTCTCCGGACGCATACTCGGCCCTGCTCGCCTTCCCATGGCGCATGAAAAAACTCGCAGGCTGGCGCGGTTTCGGGAGGCCAACCTGCGAGTTCTTTTTTGGATTACTGCTTCAACCCTGGTGGAAATCGAAATCCACCATCGGCCGAGTTAGGCCAAGATGCCATGGACGACATCGCCCTGAACCAGTTCGCGTGGTTGGTTCAGGTGGTTGTACATGATCGAGTGCGGATCGAGCCCCACGCTGTGGTAGATGGTCGCCAAGAGGTCCTTCGGGTGGACGGGCGATTCCACCGGTGCAGACGCGGTATTGTCGCTTCGGCCGAACACGATGCCTCGGCGCACGCCCGCACCTGCCGCCAATGCCGTGTAGCAATACGGCCAGTGGTCACGGCCGTTGGCGTCGTTCGAATTGCCTGAGGTGCTTACGCCTCGAAGTGGGCTTCGGCCGAACTCGCCGATGGCGACGACCAACGTTTCCGCAAGCAGGCCACGTTCGTCGAGGTCGGTGATCAACGTGGAAAGGCCACGGTCGAGCATCGGAGCGGATTGACGCCGCATACGATCGGGCAAGCCTACGTGAACATCCCAGCTATGGTTGTCGGAATTCGCGACCTTCGGCCAATTGACTTCGACGACTCGCGTGCCCGCTTCCACCAGGCGGCGCGCCAACAAGCAGCATTGACCGAACGTGTTCAAACCAAATCGTTCGCGAACGTTTTGACTTTCTTGACTCAGATCGAAGGCGTTACGGGTTCGGCCTGAAAGGACCAGATTCAACGCCTGGCTGTAGTACGTGGGTAGATCGTAGCGAGCGACGGCGCGTTCGAGTTCGGGCATGCCCTGAGCGATCTGGTCGCGGAGTCGGCCTCGGCGTTCCAGTCGGTTCGCGGAGACTTCGGGGCGAAGCTGCAAATCGTCGACCGAGATGCGGTTCATCTTGGCCATGTCCATGTCGTCACCCGCGGGGAACAGGTAATACGGGTCGAAAGCTCGGCCCAGGAATCCCGCAGTGCCACCTTTGTTGACCACGTTCGATTCTTGCAGCGGGCGGGGCATCATGACGAAGGGAAGCGTCGGCTCGGTCGGCGGCTTCAGGCGCGAGATTTGGCAACCAAAGTTCGGGTAGTCGCGAGGCGTGGGAGGTTCCAGCTGACCCGACGGGCTCACGGCGTCCGCTTGATATCCCGTCATGATCTGATAGATCGCAGCCGTGTGATTGAACAGACCCACGGGCGAATAACTCATCGATCGAATCAACGTCGTTTTATCGAGCACGCGGGCCAGGTGAGGCAACAACTCCGTGACGCGCGTCCCTGGTAGAACCGTGTTGATCGATTCGAAGGGCGATTTCACGCGTTCGGGGCAATTTTCCTTGGGATCCCAGAGGTCGAGGTGGCTCGGTCCACCTTGAAGGTAGATCATGATGACCGATTTGGCCCGGCCAAAACCAGGGCCTTGGCTTCGCGCGGGGGCATCGCCCGGAGCCGCCTTCGCCTGTTGATTCATCATGAGGATGTCGCTGAGCGTCAGGCCCAGCATGGCCGATCCACCGACCCGCAACAACTCGCGGCGCGTCATGCCGTCACAGGTCGCTTTTCCTTGTTGACCAGGAATCACCAACATGAAGATTCTCCTCGAAGGATGGA
>WBZS01002161.1_pt1 | contig 12905 bp, 14 predicted proteins | sample 5204201 | NCBI WGS metagenome assembly WBZS01 (sample SAMN12344357, study PRJNA552823) | activated sludge metagenome | biome: Activated sludge suspended growth; feature: Nitrification reactor; material: Wastewater; isolation source: activated sludge from nitrification reactor of wastewater...
AGGCCTCGCCGAATAGCTGCGCCTGCCGGTTCGAGTTGTGCGGGCAGGCCGCGCACTCGGACTTGTCGAAAGGCGCATCGCTCAGTCGCCGGGCGAACTTGCCGAGGTTCTCCTTGAGCGCCTGTACCGTAATGTTTTGCGCGATGACCTTCTCTAGCGTGCTGTCCTGATTCGCCGGGGGCACCGCCGCGAGCAGTTCGGCATGCCCGAGCAGGATGCGTCGTTCGGTCAGCGCGTCGCGCACTTTCTGTGTACAGGCCATCAGCGCCAGCCGCCGTTCCAGCGTTTCGACCGACCAGCCCATCTGGCGCGCGGCTTCTTCCTTGTCGCCGTCGAGATTGAGCACGATTGTCTGGCAGGCTTCGGCTTCCTTGGCCGGACTCATCGGTTGGCGCTGCATGTTCTCGATGGTTGCCAGAACCAGCGCCTGTGCATCGGAGACCTCTCGCAGGATGTACGGAATCTCGTACTCGCTGCCGAAGGCCTCATTCGCCGCGCGGAAACGCCGTTCGCCGGCGATGATCTCGCACTGATCCTCGCCCGCGACGGGGCGGATCAGGATTGGCTGGATGACGCCGTGTTCCCTGATCGACGACACCAGGTCAGCCCAATCGGCCGGCACGAGCGCCTTGCCGCGCGGGTTGTTCGGATTCGCCCGCAGCCGCGAAAGGGGAATCGTCTGTTTCGCTGAATTCACTGTTTTGCCTCCATTCTGTTGTGGCCGTGTCGCCACCAATCCATCTTCTCGCGGGATGACGGTTGTTCAACCGGCCTTACGCGGCGCGGCGGTGACCCAACAGCAGCAGCCAGTCGTTGGCCGGGTCGCCACCGGCACGTGCGATGCACTCATCCGGTATTACGGGGGCACGCTCGACGCGGCAGGCAAAGCCCTTCGCCTCGAGAATCTCGATGCGCTTGGTGCGTCTTTGGTACTCCACGTCGGTCATCAGGATGATGTGTTCCTCGCGTCGCGTGCTGTGCAACAGGCGCCCGAACCGCTGCAGGCTCTGCGCCCTTGAGCCGCCGAGAAACGACAGGTCCACCACCACTTCGAGGTCGGGCACGTCGATCCCGGCGTCGCCGACCCGACTCATCGCCACCCGAGGATTGGCCGCGATCACCGCCAACGGCTCCGTCGTTTCGGAGTAGATGAAGGGCATGCCATAGCGCCGCTGCAACTCGCGGCCGTCCGCGATGGCCTCGCAGAACACGATGGACCGCTTGTTCTCGGTCAGCCGGTTCGCCAGCCGGTACTTGTGTTCGAGGTCGCGGACAAGCAGCACCCGGATCGGAACGGTCGGCAAGGTGCCGTCTGCGACATAGGGTGCCCAATCGGCGCCGACTGCCGCCCCGGTCAGCTTGCGAATCCAGTCGGCCCGCTGATCCTCACGAATCGCCGAAGCCGACTGCCCCATCCGGAACTCGCACGGCACGAATGCATGCTGGTGGGCACGGTTCGACGGCAGGTGGTGGCTCTCGTCATAAAGGCACACCACATAGCGCTCGTCCTTGAACGCGTGGCGGGTGGCGTAGCTGTAGATGTCGATCACCGAGCGGCCGCGGCCGTTCGCTTCACGGATCGTGACCTCGGTGTGCAGCGGCTTCCAGTGCTTGCGCACAACCGTACCCGGCGCGTAGGCCTCGAAGTGCGCCACCCACTGGTCGCGCACGGCACGCGTGTTCACCATCAGCATGTGACGGCCGCCGATGCGCGTCAGCGCCATCGCGCCGAGATAGCGCTTGCCATAGCCCGGCCAGCGTTCGCTGCTGACCGACCCGTTGGCGAGAAAGGCCTGAAAGTCGGCTTCCTGCATCGCGGTCAGTTCGTAGCCGAGCAGGTTTGGTTGCAGGCGCGCCGGATCGACGCCCGATACCTTCGGTACGCCAAGTCCTTTGTCGAGCAACTTCCCGAAGATGCGCGCCGCCCGGCCCGGATTGCGCGAGGTTCCGAAGGCGTAGCGCATCAACTCGATGTTGTCGAGCTTGCGGCCGTCCGCCGACAGGAACTCGCCATGCTCGAAGCGCAACCCGAGTTTGTCGGCCAGCATGGCAAGGCTGGCGGTCTCGTCCGCGTCGTCGGCGTAAACGCCCTCGGGCGCGAAGCGGCTGACGATGCACCCGCAGCGCGGGCAATTGGGCGACGTTTCGTAGATCGGCGCGAAGAAGCGGAATCCGCCCGCGTCCGCGCAGGACTTCAGCGTGTAGCGGTGTGCGGTCTCGGTCAGCCGCACATGCTCAGCGTGCATCGTCAGCCCGTTGGGTGTCGGCTTGACCATGTCGGTGAAACTCGCCGAGTCGCAGCGTACTTGCTTGTAGCGCGGCGGGTCCGGCAGCTTCGCCAATTGCAGGATGCCGCGCGCGTAGGCGCCTGCTTGGCGGTAGTCCACGGCGTCCGGGTGATCGCGCAGGAAGGCATGAAGGCTCTCGACGGAGACGCGCGTGATCGGACTGACCTTTCCTTGGCGCTTTCTGTGCCACGCCTTGAGCCAGCCCTTGGCGATGAATTCGTGCCAGTATCGATGGTCGAGCCGCAAGAGCGATTCGAGGTCATGTATCGTCAGATCCGGGCCGTCGTAGCGCCCGATGTTGAGCCGCTTTTTGCGAAGGGTGACGCTGAGCACGCTGCGGCCCAGGTGCTTCGCCACCTCCTGCGGCGAACGCTTGTGCCAGTTCTGGCGAATCCAGTCGTCTTCCTCGCGCCTCCAGTTCTTGCGTACTCGCTGTGTCTTGTAGCCGCCGCGCCTGGCGGCGTTGATGATGTTGTGGCGCTTGACCTTGCGGGCAGCGTATTCGCGTACGAGCGCATCGATCGTTTCCGGGCGGCCGTCATAGCGCGCCGCGATGGCCTTGCACTCGCTCGCGCTGAACAACGCCGGCTTGCCTTGTCGGGGTCTGGTCATGGGAATCTCCTGTTCTCCCGATCAGGCTAAGTCCCGTTCGCCGTTCATCAAGTGCGCGCGCGTCAGACGCCGTGGTCGGTGCAGGTATCGCGCGGATAGGGCGTGGTGCCGCGCGGCGCAAGCGGATTGGCGTGCGCAGGCCCAAGCCACCAACCAAAGGCGTAGTTGCCCGGATGGCGCACGCGCCGGAACGCGCCCGACTGCAGCGCACGCGCAACATATTCGGCGCCATCCTCGAACGGACGGCGCGCCGGTGCGCCCATGGTGAGCAGCTGGCGTTCCGCATAGCTCGCGCCGCGCTCCCCGTTGCGCAGCTTGCTCAGGGTGCGCTCGTTGATGCAACGTCCGTCGTGCCCGAGCGTCAGGGTGCGCGCGCTCGACCGGCCGAGATAGACGCCGGAGAATGCCGCGTAAATCGTGCCCCGATGGCCGGGCTTGAACACCTTGCCGTCGGCATCGCGCCGTTCCATGGGATCGGCATAGCTCAGTACCGCCCGCACCGCCGGCAAGGCTCGCCGAAGCAGCCGGAAGGCCCGCCCGAGGGTGAAGGTCTCGCCGTTGCCCGGCACGTCATCGAGCAAGGCGAGCCGCCCGATCTCGACGCCTTGGTCCGGCGGCACCCCGCCGAACCAGGCCGGGATGCAGGCGTTCTGGATCGGCACGCTAAAGGCGATCACGCCGACGAGTTGTTCGCGCTGGAACGCTGACGGCTTGCGCCACAACCCCACCTGCAAGCGCGACGCGACATAGGTTCCGGCGTAGTGCGTTTGCTCGATAAAGCGTTTCGCGTCCTGGTAGCCGATGATGTCGACCGCGTATCGCGAAGGGTCGAACGGCTCGCCGGCTGGCCGGTAGCTGGTTCGCCGGCTGTTCCAGCGCTGACACGCTGAGAACAGATCCGCGATCGGCAGGCCGTGCCGCACGGCCGTCGCGCAGCTCATGCCGGCACCGTCCCAACCTGCTCGCGCTCGTCCAGCAATTCTTCGAGCGCCGTCCGCAACGAGTGATAGTTGATCTCGGTCAGCGATTCCAAGACCCCCGCTATCGCGGCCTCATCCCACGTCTCGGGCACGGCGACACCTTCCCAATCCCCTCGGGCAATGATCTTCGTGCGGGTCGCTTCATCCCAGTCGTCTTCCTCAGGGTATGCCTGGCGCAGTAGTGCCAACGCGTCGATCTGGTTCGTCTCGCAAAAGCGCAGATACAGCGTCAACGCCGCCGAACCGATCGAACCGTCGCACGCCTGCCCGGGCTGGTAGGGTCTCGCGCTTAAGTAGCCGCTATCCAGTGCGCATTGCACGCACTCAGCGTCGCTGGGTCGCCGCTTGACTCGATTCAAGACGTGCCGCACGCCGCCGGGCACCTTGACGGTGACCTCGTATACCCATTCTCCGTTCCGGCTGTCGTGACCGAGCCAGATGGCCCGCTGGCTGTCTTGATCGTCCAGATATGTTTTGAACATAACGCCGCCTCTCTCCAATGTGAGGTTCCATGATCTCCCCCCACGACGATCGATCAACCCGCACGCGCTGCGCGTTGCGCCTCGGCAAGGACGTGCGCTTGCGTTCCATCGGGCAACCGGACAAGAACGCGACGTCCCTGCGCGCGCAGCACGGTGGTCCAGTCGTCGGCATACGCTCTGCTGGAGAACGCGCGATTGACGCCGTCAAACCGGACCGAGTCGAGCACTTGGCCCGCCTGCGTCTCGACCCGCACCGTTCCGTCGCCGGCAGCGAGAACCGATACCGGCCCGTCGAGTGATGTTTCCCGGTGCCAGGACTGGTCGCGCGGCAGCTTGAGAAACAGATCGCGGATCACCGGCGCCTGGTGGAACCAGAAGATGCTGGTGAGCGCGTCGCTGCATGCTCTGGCGATCGCCCAGCATTCGTCGGCATCGCCGAAACTCTTGGCGCTGGCGACCTGCACATATCCGGTGTCGGAAAGAAACAGCCCGACATGGATCAAGCGGCCTTCGTTCGCGCCGTCGCAGGCGTAACAGGCGGCGTGGTGGATCGTCTCCGGCAACGCGTCCTCTCGCGCCAGAAACGGACCCATGTCCGGGGAGCGCTTCGGGACATACCAGGATTCGATCCCGTTCTGCGGAAACAGCGCGTTGACGTGCCATTCGAGCCACGCGGCGAGTTGTCCCGCGGTGCCGTGGTGCAGGTCGGTCGGTTCGGTGTATCGGAATGCTGATGGCTGCATCGTTCGTCCTCTCGTATGGCGTGGAAAGGATCGCGCGGGAGTTCGCCGCATCAAGTCCCGGCCGGCGGATCAGGCTCTTGACGGCCGCATAGCGGAAATGCGAGACTTGATCGTCGTTTCGGGCCTCCGGCCCACCCCCCTCCGTCTGGAGGGTTCCGCGTCGCAAGGCGCGGCGTCGCTGGCGTTAACAGCCCTGGAGTATTGCCGCCGGAATCGGTGGCGTTGTGCAGTCCGGCAGGGCGCTCCGCCCTGCCCTAGTCACTGCAGCTGAGCCGTTCGCGGTTCGGCTCGATCCCATGCCGGCGCGCGTCGCCGGATTCATGTTTCTTTTCGCCCCTGCGGGACCTGCCCGCGTGGGCCGCATTCCGTTCGGGGCTGACAACGGAGGTTTGCCATGTCAGTAGCCGATGCGGCTGTTGCCAACGAGTTCGCCCGCTTTTTCTCGATCAAGCATCACGGTCTGGTTTCCTATCGCCGTGACGGGCGGATCCTGATCCAGCGAGCCGGCGATAGGGACTTTCGCCCCTTTTTGAGGAAGAAGGACGGGGTGCCGATCGACCAATGGATCGCCCTCAAGCAAAAGGAAATCGCCGCCGTGCCCCGCTGGTGTTTCGAGGTCACCGAATTGCCCCGGATGGGGGAACTCGAGGAGTGGGCCTCGGAGAGCGTCGTGGATACGCCAACCGGTCACGCCGTGGAACCCGACGGGATCGGACCCGATGGCGTGCCGAGTTGGCTGCGCTGTCTCGGACTGATTTGAGCGCTTAAAGGAGAGTCATCCATGAGCGTATTCAATCCGCATCAAGCCGTCCTCGAGTTTCAGTCCGATGTGACGTTTCCGCGCTTCTCCATGAAGCGCGGGGAGCGCTGGGGCTTCGTGGCCAGCGGCAAGCAAGCCGACTGGCTTGACCGCATTGCTTGCGGACAGCGCTTCGATTTCGCCGGCGGCCAATGTCTGGCCGAGGACGTGCTCCTGGTCTATCTCGGCCCCGCCGACGTGGACTACTCCTACGCCGTGGGCGATGTACGACCGGACGTCTGCGGTCGCGCACCCGGCAGCATCCACCTGACCAGCTTGACGGCTCCAAGTTGCAGCGCGATGTGCGGCGCAGGCGTCGTCGAGGAGCGATCCGACCGGATCGATGTGTCGTGCGCGGCGCTTCGATATGTCGACGTAATCTCGAGAGTCTGCCCGGACTGTCTGGCGTCCTATTCGGCGAGTCGGCCAGCCGACGAGCGCGTGCCGGTGTGGCTTCAGGACTGGCGCGCGCGGCAATCCCTGGCTACGCCGATGCCGGAGCCGAGCAAGACGCCCGACGCCGATGCACATGAGAACCATGCCGGAGCAGCGGATCTCGAGGCCGCAGGACACCGGCTGGCACTGGAACTCCAATGCCTGCTGATGGACTGCAAGGATCTGCCGACCGTGAGCAAGTGGTGCGATTCCGCCCACGAGGCGCTGGCGCAATGGCAGGCGCTGACTCAACAAACACACGTCAGTCCGCTTGGCATGCCCTGACACCTGACCGGCGTGTTCGCATAAATCCGCCCGGGGCGCCGCCTCGGGCTTAGTCAACCAACCCGCAACGGGGAACCTACCCCGTTACGGGGCGAGGTGCCTCCGATCGGGCAATCGAAAGGAGCACAAGTGAGCAATCGGAAAGACCAAGCCAGTGAGTGGGTACGCAGCGTCGCCCGCCGCCACTTGCCGGCAACAGCCCGCAGGTATTCGCTTGCCGTCTATGTCGGCGAGCCGACCGTGAACACAACAATTGGCATCCGGATCGATCTGCGGCCGGTGGAAGGGAAAGTCGTCGAACTGACCGACGAGTGGATCCTGCTCAAGATCGGCCGAACGGCCGATCTGTTCGTGGTCGCCCGCGATCTGGTCGATGTCGTGCCGGCGCTCGGTGCCGTCGTGCGAATCACGCCGTACGCGAGGCGCGGTTTCGACGGCCGGCGGCTCGATGCGCCGACCGAGCAGATCGCGGACGGCGGTCTGCGTGTCCAGTCGTACATCCTCGGCCAAAGCTGTTCGCGCCTGCCGATCGACAAGGCGTCGCTCAAGTCGCAGTATCTCCGCGACATGATCGAACAGGTCGAAGCGCTATCCGCCGGCGACGGGATGCGCCGCATGTCCCAGGTGCTGGTCGACGCCGGTGCCTGGATGCATCCGGTCGAGTTCGTCGATCCTGATGACCGCGACATCATTGCAACGCCGCCGGCGCTAAAGTTCCGCGTCGCGACGGCCAAACATGATGGCGGGTTCGAGATCCGCTACGACCGTGCGGCCGACACCTACGACCTGTTCCTCACCGGGCAGGACGGCGGGATCGTCAAGCAATTCGAGGGTGCGTTGTTCGACGATATGGCCGGCATTGCGGTTGACTGGCTGGACGACGGATCGTGGCGTATCGCCAGGGTCGAAGTCCTCAAGCCGGCACCGCGCAGCAAGGCGGCCTAGGCATCGCCTGCCCCAGGGGAGACCCCTCCCTTCGCGTCGCCCGGTGGTTCACCGGGCGACTTCCTTTCGTGCGTCCGGACGGCCGTGTGCGGTCCGGACGCCCTTCTTTGGAGTTTGAGACCATGACCAAAAGTGTGTCATTGACGGTCAATACCAAGCGCTTCGTCGAACGCATCCTGGGCAAGTTGTTCGAGCACCCCGGTCGCGCGTTTTCCGAAGCGATGCAGAACAGCCGTCGCGCCGGCGCAACCGAAATCCGTTTCCTCGTTACGCCGGATCCGGATGACCGTTCAACAAGCGTCGTGCACATCGCCGACGACGGTTCGGGAATTCTCGACTGGGGCAAGTTGTTGTCTGTCGCCGAGTCGGGCTGGGACGATGCCGTTGTCGAGAAGGAAGATGCGTTCGGCATCGGCTTCGCGGCCCTCTTGTTCAGTTGCCGCAAGCTGGTCGTCCGCTCGCGCGGCCACGAACTCAGCCTCAACCAGGCCGACGCCGTCAAAGGTGTGCGCTTCGCGCTGCTCGAATCGAAGCTTGCGCCCAGGACCGGGACGGTGATTCGTCTGGAGGGCTGCATGCTCGACGTCGCTGCAGCGACCGCCAAGGTGCGTGAGTACGCCGCAGGTTTTCCGCTGCGTGTGTTCCTCGCCGACGAAGAACTGCCCGCACTGAATCGGCTGGATCACACGTTTGTCGACCTCACTGTCGGAAAGGTACGGTTCGCTTGCTTCGGCGCCGACGGCGCCTATCCAGCTCACACGGTGCGCGCCTACTACCAGGGTCTGCCGATTTCAGTAACGGTGGGCGATGGGTACCGTTCCTCTGCCCCGTCCATCGTCGTTCACGTGGACGAGGCGGCATTCCCCGCGACGGCACCGGATCGCGCCGGCTTGTGCGACCCCGACGGCTTCCACAAGGCATTTGTGGCGGCAATCCACCAACACTGGGAGAAGGCGCTGCGCGAACTCTTCAAGACGGTCCCTGCGTCCGAGTTCGTCGAGCACTACTGGCACATGGCCAACAAGTTCGGTTGCGCCGATCTGCTGGACCGTTGCCCGCTGCTGCCGGCCTGTGTGCTCTCCGATGTGGAAGAGTTCGCCTATAAGCGGGAATCGGACGACTCGAACTTTGTCTGCTATGACCGGAGCGTCTCGCGTGCCGATGTCGAAACCGGCCGGGTCACCCTGGTCGGGCACCCGCTCGACGAGGAGTCGGAGGATGCTTTCGCCCTGTTCACCTTGGCCCATCAACAGAAATGGGTGTTCGTCGACAAGCTCCCGCCGGGACATTGGGCGCGCAGGCATGTCGTCTCGATCGAAGACTGTGACTCGGAAGAGGGACAGGCGGTGCCCGCACTCGTGGTCGATGTGTCCTACGCGCCGACCAAGACGTTCCAGTTCGATGGCGAACGGGTGTCGCCAACGGTCTGCCTGGTCGATCGCTATGCGATCGCCCTCAAGGATGAGGCGGGGTGTATCCGCCACAGCGTCGAGGTCGACGGGTGCGGGCTCTATCGCGAGGGCGTGCTGATCGTTCCATCGAAGGATTCCGGCTCGATGCTCGTCAGGCAGATCTCATCCTACTTCGACGAGAACCACCACGACCTGGGGGAGTTGTACGAACGCGACGATGCCGCGCTGCAAGACCTGATCGCGGAGTGGCGCGGCCGCTCAGCCGGAGCAACCATCGCCACGGTGTTGAATGCGCATTGCGTCGCGGCCAAACCCGGGATTGCCGGAACAGTATCGCTGCTCATCTTCGGGCAGCCCGGCAGGCGATCCGGTTGTAAGGCAGTGACGCACGTGATCGAACTGTCTGAATCGGCAATCGCCGAGTGGATGGCGCGGTTCCCACAGGAGGCCGCGCCGTTGACCGAAATCCGTGCTGCACTTGCCCCGCTCATCGAGGTTCTCGACGTGCCGGCTACGCACGAGAAAGACTGAGCACAGTTGGATCTTTTTGCCACCCCCCGTTTCACACCACGAAGCGGGGGGTGTTTCGTTTCGACTCGCGCAAAGCGCATCAAAAACCCATGCGTACCCCCTTGGCAAGCGCACTTGCGCTGCCTATACTCGAATCGAGTTGTCGGGGATTCGTCCCCTCCCTTCCTTCGGGTAGGGTCCGCCGCAAGGCGGCGTCGCTGGCGTTAACAGCCCTGGAGTTCGACCACGCCACGTGGTCTGTCATTAACCCAGAACGGGAATGTTGTCCCCGTTCCGGGCCGACGTTCCCGTTCCTCTTTGGAGAACGTCGATGTACGAGCTTTCCCAACTCGCCCCGGTCCCGATCGAGGAGCCGTGCGCGCGAATCGACTCGGCCGATTACGGCACCCAGTCGACGGTCGAGTGCGGCGTGTTCCGCCGCATGCTGGAACGGCTGTTCCCGATCCCTGAAGAAGCCGACGCCTATTTTCTCGTACAGCAATTCCCCCACGACTTCGGCGTGTACCGCGAGGTCTGCGTGCAGTACAGCGGTCAGGAGGGTCATGCGTACGCCACGCGCGTCGAGAACGAACTGCCGCAGTACTGGGACGAAATCGCTACAGCCGAACTGAGCTGGTACCGGAAGAAACTGAACTACCGGCAGGCGGTGTCGGCCAAATCGCTTTCGTGGGATGACGTGCCCGAGCCATATCGCGGCATTCGTCCCCCCGGGAACGTGGTCGAGCTCGAACGGCCTCGCCCGCTGATCCTGCGCGTCGCCTGACCCCTCATCGGTGCCTTGTGCATTGCCGCCTCGCGCGGCACGCGCTCGCGCGCCAAACCAGGAGCAAGTCATGTCAACAAACGAGTCTTCGCCGATTCTGATCGGCGACGTAGTAACCCCCTATGGGCTTGTCCGAGCCATTCAGGGGAAGTACGGCAACGGTGCGACGGCGATCCGGTTTCAGCGTCCGGACGGCGAGCCGGCCGGCACCCTGTCCGTCAATGTGCCGGAGTCTGCCGGTGAACTGGCCGACGATGAGTTCTTTGCCAAGACGTACAGCGAGAACGCGCCATTTGTACAACCGGTCCTCGACAGCGGACTGTTCGAGGACACCGGCAAAGCGGTACGCGCCGGCTACCTCAGTTTTCCGGTGTGGCGTGTTCGCAAGACGCCGGGGGAAGTGTCGCAGCTTTCGGCGGAGGGTGCCCACCATGGCTCGCCAGCGTAGGCCGATCCCGATCGACAAGCGTCCGCTCATTCCATGGGACTGCCTGTACGACAAGGCGCGTCCAAAGGGTCCCGGCGTCATGATCTTCTCGCCGGATCACCTGGTCGTGGAAGTGCCGAAGGACAACCGGGGCCATGTCCGGCTGACCGACTTCGACGATGAGCCTTACACCGTCAAGGAAGTCAGGCAGTTCTTCGATACCTGCCGCTACCATGCGTGGGTGATCGATCTCAACGAGCGCGGGTACTTCAGCGCTCATGTCGAGGATGCAGCCGGAACCATTGTCTTTTCCTGCAACAACGAAGAGGACGACGGCGATGGCGGCATCGTTCGCGGGGAACTCTGGCTCACGGTGGATGGCTTCATGCGGCATATCCATGACGTGGCGGGCCTGACCCACTACCTGCGCGACATCGCCTGTATCGGATCGCTCGATATCGTCGTCGGCGAGTTGGATTTCCAGCACCGGGTCGATTCCCTCGAAGCCAGGCACCTCGGTGCCGGTCGCCGCGATCGGTCGAACGTCTTCCGTCCGGCCGCCTAGGCTGCCGCACCATGGCCAGGCCTCGGATCCGCGAGGTCGCCAGACAGCTGCAACTTGCCGGCGATCTCATTGAGCTGATCGAGGTCCGAGTTCCCCTTCGACAGCGCGAATGGATTGGCTACGTGGTTCACTACCAGTCCTACCCGCTGGCCCGGGGTTGCCGGATTCCAAAAGTGTTCTTCTCCGATCGCTTCGACGAGATGTCCGCCCTGGCCGCCAACGCCGGGCTGCGGTTCACCATCGCCAGAACGATCGCGCACTGAGGCAACCCGTTGCCCTCGATCGCACAGCAAGCGCGCGTTTGCGCGTCGTCCAAACCGGGGCGGCCCGTTTTGCGGCCGCTCCATTTCATCCAGATTGGAGGTTCCTGTGTCCCAGACAGATCAACCGATCGACAACCGGATCGTGTTCTTCCTGACGATCCAGATCGACGAAGAAGTCTATGTCCAGCCATTGGGCTTTACGCGAATGTTCTTCAAGTTTGCTTTCGCGCAAAACCAGGAGGCCGCGCTCGCGCTGGGCGAACGCTTCTGCCAGGCGCATAGCCTGACGGTCCGGCGCATCACGCTCTCGCGCAGCCTGCAGCAGTCGCTCGATCTGTATCTCTTTCCCGAACAGATCCTGCGTGACCGGCCGCTTGCTACGCAATGGCGCGGCGAGGTGGTGGTCGATCCGTCCAACATTTCGCAATTGCTGGATCTGGGCGCCACCTGCGAGGCTCACCTGCGGGAGCACGTGTACATGTTCGTTGCGCCGGAAGCCGTGGCAGTAAGGATCAACGACGGCAGCACGATCGACTGCATCGGCCAGTTGAAGCCCCGGGTGGCCTCGCCGGCAGAGGCAGAGCGGCAGGCCGTGGCAACCGCACCGTAGGGTTGCGCGAACTGCATCGAAAGCGGGCCGGGTTACGGCCCTTCACCACTCCCCGAGGGGCGCCTATCCCTCGGGGATCGGTGCCCCTCGATTTCCAGGAGATCATCATGTTTTCTGAACGCACTGAGCACCTGACAAAGCGCGGCGGCACGTTACCCTCCGAGGCGGCCGTCGCCGGCATGGCGGCGAACGATGCCGCTGAGAAGAGCACGCGCGAGAACGTGCGCACGCGGTTCGAGCAGATCCTCGCATCGAACGGCGGGTCCGCGGTCGGCGTGGAACTGGCCTGTCAGGGGCCGAACGGAAAGCGCTACTGCGCAATCCTCGAGGAACCGGACACGTCGGGCCGGGGCCGCATTGTCTACTTCGATGCCGAGGCATTGCATCCGCACCACTCGTATGCTTCGCCCGCTGACGCGCTCGAACAAGCCCTCGCCGAAGGGTATGTCGAGCGCGCAGACGGCACCATGGATCGTCTTGCCACAAGCGAGGCCTGGCGCCGCGGGTTCGCCTATAGCGCCCTGGTCGGGCGTTATGCTCGACGCGAGATCGACGCGCATCAGTTTGCCGCTGAAGTTCGCAACCTCGGTTGATCGCCGGCGGCCTCATCTCGGACCTTCGACCTTTTTCCTCCTTCGCGCCCTGCCCGGATTCTTCCGGCAGGGCGTTGTCTTTTGGGGTGCGTCAGACCGCATGCCGGGGGCCGATTTCCGTCGATGTTCCGGCCGCCCGCGGGCTGCGAAGCCGAAACACCCGCATATGACA
>WBZS01002162.1_pt1 | contig 12905 bp, 11 predicted proteins | sample 5204201 | NCBI WGS metagenome assembly WBZS01 (sample SAMN12344357, study PRJNA552823) | activated sludge metagenome | biome: Activated sludge suspended growth; feature: Nitrification reactor; material: Wastewater; isolation source: activated sludge from nitrification reactor of wastewater...
GCCAGTGGCGCACGAGTCGATCAAAAATGAAGTTCTTTATGCCTGAACGCCGCCACCAGCTATATCTCGCAGACATTCTGGATTCGACGCGCGCAATTCAGTCCTATGTTCGAGACGTTGACTTCAAAACATTTATTGGTGACAGGATGCGTTGTGCCGCCGTCATACGAGAATTTGAGATCATCGGACAAGCAGTTGGAAAGCTCCCTGAAGCGATCAAGAGCGAATACCCGGCCGTGCCTTGGCGAGACATCAAGGATTTTCGCAACCTATTAGTTCATGAATATTTCGGTGTCGATCTTGAAATCGTCTGGAATGCGATAAGGATAGAACTCCCTATACTTCTGGACGTAACTCAAACGATCCTGAGCGATGGTCAAACAGGAGAAAAGGACGGCGATGCCCTCTGATATCGCCATCTCCGTCCGTAATCTCTCCAAGACCTATCGGCTCTTCGGACATCCAGGCGACCGCATCAAGCAGTTCTTCAGCCTGGGACTCAAGCAATATCACCGCGAATTCACTGCGCTGAGGGATGTTTCATTCGACATCAAGAAGGGTGAAACGGTCGGCATCATCGGCCGCAACGGCTCGGGCAAGAGCACGCTGCTGCAACTTGTTTGCGGCATACTGAAGCCCACCTCGGGAGCGGTTGTAGTGCAGGGTCGAGTCTCCGCGCTGTTGGAGCTCGGCGCCGGTTTCAACCCGGAGTTTACGGGCCGAGAAAACGTCTATTTCCAAGGGGCCGTGTTGGGTTTTTCAAAGGACGATATCTCGCGAAGATTTGACGCCATTGCAACGTTCGCCGATATAGGTGAATTCATGGAACAGCCAGTGAGAACTTATTCCAGCGGAATGTTCCTGCGACTGGCCTTTTCTACAGCCATTCATACGGACCCCGACATCCTCGTCGTAGACGAAGCGCTGGCTGTAGGAGACATAGACTTTCAAGCAAAGTGCATGACGGTGTTTCGCCGCTTTCGTCAGCGTGGCGTTACTGTCCTGTTTGTTTCCCATGACATGAATGCGGTCCGGTCACTATGTAGCCGGGGGATATATTTGGATTGTGGCGACCTTATCGAAATCGGGTCGGCGAGCGAGATTGCCGAACGCTACCTGAGAGAGATTCGTAGTGCTGCAAGTTCGTCTCGTCAAGCTTACGCACCCGGGGAAGTTGGATGTCAGGACGACTCTCAATTCGCCGAGCGGGTAAAGGCCTTTCGTCAAGGGACGGGCGAGTCGCGCGTCACAGCGGTTGAGTTGCTGGATACCGAAGGTCGCGTATGCAGCAACGCCAATTTCGGCGAGGCCGTAAGAGTGCGATTGCACATGCGATTCTTCGAAGCATGTGAAGTTGCAGTGTCGTACTACTTGCGCGACGACAAGCACCTGATTATTGCAGGAAGTACGACCGTCCTGGAAGGTTACGGCCTTGTCAAGGGCGGAGCTGGCGACCGGAAGATCGTGGAATTCACTACCAGACTTCCTTTGGTCGACGGCACCTACAATATTCTTGCTGTTCTTTCTGTTCCCGTCGTGCCCAATCGTAGCGCGCGCTTCGTTGATTTTGTCGAAAACGCGCTGGTATTTGTTGTGCAGGAGCGCGTGCCAGTCAAATTGTGGTCCAAGGTGTACGTTGAAAATTCTGTGGCGGTAATGGATGCTTAGAACACTTCGCAATTTCATACGAGGGGGTCGGAAGGGGAAGAGTCACTGTTCGGTGTGTGAGCGCCCAGTAGGCTCCTTTCTTCCTTTGCCAGCGTGCTACAGGGAAGCTGCGGAAAGACACGGTTTTGTTCATTTTGGTTTGGGTGAGACGATCAATTTGGTTGAATATTCCTGCCCACACTGTGGCGCCTCTGACCGCGAGCGGCTTTACGCGTTGTTTCTTGACCAAGCCGTGGGGTCAGCATCGGACAAGCAGCCTATAGGGCTTATACACTTTGCGCCAGAGTCCGCGCTTTCCCAGCGCATTCGTCGGCTGGGCAAGTTTGATTACCGGACCGCTGATCCCACCATGGGCAACGTCGATGATCGTGTTGATATCACCAACATGTTGGCATATCGGGATGAAGAGTTCGACTGTTTCATCTGTTCGCACGTGCTGGAGCATGTTGCTGACGACCGCCGTGCGTTTGGCGAATTGTGGCGAATACTCAAGCCGGGGGGCTGGGGTATCCTGATGGTGCCGGTAATGACTCATTTGGAGCGTACACTGGAAGACCCAACAGCCAATACGGAGAGCCAGCGCTGGCGATTGTTCGGCCAAGGCGATCACGTGCGTCTTTATGCAAAGAGGGATTACTTATCCAGGATTCAAGGCGCTGGCTTTATCGTGAATGAGATGGGGGTCGAGCACTTCGGCATCGAGACTTTTGATCGGTGCGGCATTACTCGCCGCAGCGTGCTTTATGTCGCCAGACGACCTTATGATTAACGTCACCAAGACCTTCCTCCCCCCCCTTGAGGAATATGTCAGTTACTTGGAGCGCATTTGGGCTTCCGGCCAGATCACCAATAACGGCGAATTGCTCAGGGAACTAGAGCAACGGCTAAAAGATTTCCTGGGAGTCAAACATCTGTTCTTTACGGCCAACGGAACCTTGGCGTTGCAAGTCGCCCTACGCGCCATGGACATCAAGGGCCAGGTGATTACCACGCCATTTTCCTACGTGGCAACCACGGGCGCACTGTTATGGGAACACTGTGAGCCAGTATTTGTGGACATTGGTCCCCGAGATTATTGCATCGACCCGGGAAAGATCGAAGCAGCAATTACGCCCGAGACGGAGGCAATTCTTGCTGTTCACGTTTACGGTTGCGCCTGCGAAGTGGACGCCATCGCCGCCATAGCACGTCGACACAATCTCAAGGTTTTGTATGATGCCGCCCACACCTTTGGTGCCCGTTTGAACGGTCGGTCTCTAGCAAGCTACGGAGATGCCGCAGCCCTGAGTTTTCATGCCACCAAGTTGTTCCACACCGGGGAGGGCGGGGCCGTCGTGACCGACAACGACGATTTGGCGCGCAAGATTCGCCTATACCGGGCATTCGGTCACATAGGGGAGGACTACTTCTCGATCGGTATCAATGCCAAGAATTCCGAACTGCATGCGGCGATGGGTTTGTGCATGTTGCCCAGAGTGCCGGAACTTATTGCGATGCGTCGCGAGCTGGCGTCGGGCTATGATCAACAGTTGCACGAACTGCCGTTGGTAAGGCCACAACCTGCGGAAGGCCTTGAACGGAATTTCGCGTATTATCCCGTTGTATTTCCTTCCGAAGCCGCGCTGCTGAGCGCGCGAGCTGCGCTGGCAGCAGCGAATATCGGAACGAGGCGATATTTCTTTCCGCCGCTGAACCGTCTTCCATATGTCCAGGGCGACTCCTGTCCGCTGGCTGAGGCTGTGTCCGCGCGCGTGCTTTGCCTTCCACTATCGCATGCAATCACCAGCAGTATGCAGCGAGAAATCACCGACATGCTTAGGGCTTGCCTTCTATCATGAAACTTGCCGTGATGCAGCCTTACTTCTTCCCTTATATAGGGTATTTTCAGTTAATGGCAGCAGTGGATCGACTGGTCATTCTGGATGATGTGAACTTCATCAAGCAAGGCTGGATAAACCGGAACCGAATTCTCGTCTCATGTTGCCCCACCCTGTTCAGCCTTCCGATACGGCACGCAAGCTCGTTTGTGCCGGTTTACGCCACTCGACTTGTGTCAAGTCCAATTGGTCGCCGGAAGTTCCTCAAGACTGTCGAACAAGCATACCGCAAGGCGCCTCAATTTGAGCACATTTACCGACTTGTCAGTGAAGTGTACGATCCGAATATTGAATTCGTTGGTCAGCTCGCACTGAACAGTATTCTTGCTGTCGCCCAACTCCTGGGCGTTTCGACCGAAATCGTTGCCACATCCCGGCTGTACGGTAACAGGGAGCTGAAGGCTGAAGAACGGATACTCGATATTTGTCGGCGTGAAAAGGCTACAGAGTACTTCAATCTTTCTGGCGGCAGATTGCTTTACAAGCACAAATCGTTTGACGATGCCGGCATCAAATTGCGATTTCTGCAGCCAAGGCAGACGGCATATCGCCAGTTGGACTGCCCCTTCGTTCCATCGCTATCGATAATCGACGTGATGATGTTCAACGAACCATCTAGCGTCCGCGAAATGCTCAATCATTTTGAATTGACGTGAAATGCTGCCGTTCCGTATAGTTTCCATCCACGGGGCTCCACGCTCGGGAACATCATGGCTCGGGCAGATTTTCAATAGCCATCCTGACGTTGCGTTTCGCTTTCAACCCCTATTCTCGTATCGCTTCAAGGGAGCGATCAATCCGGAGTCATCGAAAGCGGAGACCGAACGGTTTTTTCACGAACTGTATGCTGTCGATAGTGATGAATTCATCCTGCAGACGAAGCAACGAAGCCGTGGCGTTCACCCAACAGGTATGATCAAACTTCCTCGGCCGTCACATTTGGTAATGAAGGAGGTGCGATATCATTATGTCATTGAAACTCTGCTAAGTCAGATAGAAGGGATCAAGATCATTGGCATAGTACGGAACCCTTGTGGCGCAATTAACTCTTGGCTCAAAACCCCGCGCGAATTCAATCCGGCCTGGGATATGTGGAGCGAATGGAGGGTGGCGCAAAGCAAGAACCAAGGCAGGCTGGAAGAATTTTTCGGGTTTGATAAATGGATGGAGCTGGCATCGCTTTTCTTGTACCTTTCGCAAGAATCCCCGGAAGCTTTTCACTTGGTTCGCTACGAGGATCTGGTGAGCTCTCCGCTTAGCGTTACAGAAAGACTATTCAGTTTTTGTGGCCTGGAGCTACCATGTCAAACGGCAAGCTTCCTCGCGTCCTCGCAAACTACGGAAGTGGATGACCCTGATACTGTGTTTCGAACACCAGACGTTGCGGAGCGGTGGGAAAATGAGCTCAGTCCAGATATCCGGGACGCCATTCTGTGTGAAATCCGTGGGACTGAACTCGAGGTCTTCTTGTAGCATGCCGCAGGTTTCCGTCATACTTTCTTCCCTCAATCATGCCAAGTATCTTGAGGCAGCGATCGACAGTGTGTTGAACCAGACCTTTGGCGACTTCGAGTTTTTTATTGTTGACGATGCTTCTGATGACAACTCTTGGGAGATCATAAGGAGATACAAAGATCATCGTATTATCGCAATGAAGAATTCTAGACGTATGCGAGGAGCCTATGGCTTCAATGAAATTATCAGTAAGCATGCTCGCGGCGAGTATATAGCTATCCACCATTCCGACGATATGTTCCTGCCGCAGAAGCTGGGGAGACAGGTAGCCTTTCTTGACGCTCACCCAGAGATCGCGGCGGTGTTTACACGGGCCGACATCATTGACGAAGAGGGCGCCCCGTTCGCTGATCCCGACCATTTCTACGCGTCTATCTTTCGGCAGCAGAACCGCACCCGATTTGAATGGTTGCGACACTTCTTTCTTCACGGAAACTGCTTATGCCATCCGAGCGTACTGGCTCGTCGCTCAGCCTATCTAAGCGTTGGACTTTATGATCGTCGCCTGGGGCAACTCACGGATTTCGACTTGTGGATCAGAATGTGCCTGCAACACGAAATCCACATTTTGGATGAGCCGTTGGTCAAGTTCCGCGTTCGTGCCGGTGAAGCAAATCAGAGCGGCCACAGGGCTGAGACAATGGTGCGCGGGAGAAATGAGTGGATGCAAGTTCTACGCAACTATTTGAAGATTGAGAATGAGAAGGACCTGTTGAGGATTTTCCCGGACACTCGCAATCGCTATCCCCTAGGCACTCCTCTTTCTTACCAGTTGGCAATTCATGCGCTTGATGTGGGCGGGGATACGCAACGCGCTTTCGGCCTTGAGCTACTTTTTGCTCTGATGTTGGACGAAAGGATGGTTGCAACTCTCGACGGGTATGGTTTCCGCTATCTAGATCTCATAGAGCGGTCAGGCCAATATGACTATTTTGGTAACACCGACCTATACCGGGTCGAGTGTGAATCCCGAGCACTGAAGGCTGAATTGCGTCGCGTAAAGAATACTTTTTCCTGGCGAATAACGAAACCAATGCGTTTTTGTACTAAGGTAGTGTCGAAGATCTTGCGCGGGGTAACTCAAAAGGCATGAGCTCTCAACTTCGGTCCCGCATGTATGACTTGACAGCGACACTAATTCAATCAATCGCAGCGTTCGCCCGGCGGAGGAATCGGATCGCCCTGATTCGGCTGGCCTTTAGAGTTCTTTGCAGACAAGGCTGGCACGGATTGAGGCGAGAGCTTCTAAGGTTTGCACAAGTTCACGTGACATACGAGCAATGGATTGCGCTTCATGATACTTTCAGTGCGGAGGATCAAAGAGCTATCCAGAAGCATATTTCTGCATTCGGTAGCCGCCCCCTGCTTTCCGTGCTCATGCCTACTTACAACACGCCGGAACGATGGTTAAGGCGTGCCATTGAGTCGGTGCGCAGACAGCTCTATCCGTTCTGGGAGCTATGTATTGCTGACGATGCTTCAACTGACCCGCATGTCCGCGCCGTGCTGGAAGAATACAGACATCTCGACCATCGCATGCATGTCATCTATCGTGAGTTGAATGGGCATATTTCCGCAGCCTCAAATTCCGCCTTGGGGCTTGCCAGTGGTGAGTTTGTCGTTTTCTTAGATCACGATGATGAAATGCCAGATCACGCGCTCTATATGGTTGCTAACGCACTGAATGACAATTCTGAATTGGATCTGCTTTACAGCGACGAAGACAAGATTGATGAATCAAACCGCCGGTACGGACCCCACTTTAAGCCAGACTGGAACCCAGATCTCGTTAATGGGCAGAACATGGTCAACCACCTTTGTGTATATCGAACGGCACTTGTCCGTAGTCTCGGAGGGCTTCGTGAAGGCTACGAAGGTGCGCAGGACTGGGATTTGCTCTTGAGGATAAGCGAGTGCATTCCCGCCTCGCGCATCTGCCATATACCGTATGTTTTGTACCACTGGCGCGCCGTTTCAGGATCAACTGCTGCTACTGCAAACGAGAAGCCTTACGCCTTTCAGGCGGCAGCGAAAGGATTACGCGATCACCTCGAAAGAACTGGACAGCAAGGACTAGTGTTTCGAACTGCAGGGGAGTATTTTCGTATTAAACGCGTAACCCCCTCTCCCGCGCCTCTAGTTTCCATTGTAATTCCGACTCGCAATGGTCTGCACCTGTTGCGGCGTTGTATCGATAGCCTACGAAAAAGAACACGATACCCGCGTTATGAAATCTTGATTGTCGATAACCAATCAGACGACCCGAAGACACTAGGCTATCTGGAGCAAGTCTCGCGCGCTGAGGATACTCGAGTGCTTCGTTTTGATTTCCCATTTAATTACTCAGCCCTAAACAATTTCGCTGCTAGGGAGTCTCGTGGAGCATATTTGTGCCTTATGAATAACGACATTGAAACCATTTCAGAAGACTGGCTAGATGAGATGGTCGGACAAGCAGCTCGCCCTGGCATTGGTGCCGTTGGCGCAAAACTTTACTATCCTAACGAAACAATTCAACATGCGGGCGTAATATTGGGCTTGGGTGGAATCGCTGGCCATCCGTATTCAGGAACTGAAAGGCACTCGTTCGGTTATATGGCTCGCCTCATGCTTGTACAGAATGTTTCTGCGGTAACGGCCGCGTGCCTCGTGGTTCGGAAGGATATCTTCGAAGAAGTGAAGGGCCTTGACGAGGTAAATCTCACTATTGCATTCAACGATGTAGATTTCTGCTTAAGACTCTTAGAGCGTGGATATCGAAATCTGTGGACACCTTATGCCGAACTCTACCATCACGAATCAGCGACGCGCGGTCCAGAAGATACACGGGAAAAGCAATTACGTTTCCAGAGGGAAGTCGCATATATGGAAGCGCGCTGGGGCCATGTGCTCGAGTACGATCCAGCACACAATGTCAATCTAACTCTAGAAAATAGTTGGCCAAATCTCGCGTCAAGGCCACGCAAGACAAAGCCATGGTGCTCGCAAGGGGATCGCATTCGACGAAAGCACTCGGCAGGAATCAATCCTTAGGCAGAAGCCACCGTCGTCATGTTTGAGCCGACCAATATATCAGTTGCTATGTGCACCTGTAATGGCGAGCGATTCCTCGCTGAACAGCTGTCGAGCCTCGCAAAGCAAAGTTATCTTCCGGCCGAACTGGTGGTGTGCGATGACGCATCAGAGGATTCCACCTGTCGCATACTGGAGGTGTTTTCCAATACGGCTCAATTTCCCGTGCGCCTGTATCGCAACCAGAGGAGGCTGGGTATCAGGCAGAATTTCGAGCAGGCCATACGCCTTTGCAAGGGGAGTGTAATTGCCCTTTGCGACCAGGATGACGTGTGGATGCCAGAGAAGCTGGCGCGTTTCGCGCAGGTCTTTGCCAATGGGGCAGACTGGATTTGCTGCGACGCAGAGGTGGTAGATGCGACGCTTTCGCCGCTAGGCTATACCCTGTGGGCGCGTGTAGGCTTCAATCGGAACCAACGGATACGTGCAACGGACGGGCGGTTGTTCCAAGTCTTGCTCAAACACTACGTAGTCGCCGGCGCAACCGTGGCGTTTCGAGCTGAACTTCGAGAGCAATTACTTCCCATACCAACGCATTGGCTCTACGATGCCTGGGTAGTTGCGATTCTGGCCGGGACGAAGAAACTGACGATGATCGACGAGTGCCTGCAGTTCTACCGCCAGCATGGACACAACGCAATCGGCGGTGAGCGACGCAGTTTTCTGGGCGACGTGCTGAGTGCTCGGAAGGTAAGCCGTCGCGATTACCTCGAACTGGAGTTTGCTCGCTGGCAACAACTCGCCGAACGACTCGAGAGCGTCAATGCCCCCGAGTGGGTGATGTTGCGATTGGCGGGGAAGCTCGGCCATCTGGTAAGGCGCGCCGAATATCCCGGTTCTCGCCTATTGCGAAGCCCCCTCGTGTTTTCCGAAATCACCCGAGGCGGCTATTCCAGATTCTCACGGAATTGGGGAAGTGTTGCTCTCGATCTCTTCAATAAATGAGCCTCAGGTACGGCAGGGCGGCAGCAGTTGCTCTATTTGATCTCAGGCGGTCCATGCTTCACTAGCATTTCCAACTTCCAGGGCATCGCGCGGAAAGGACCAAGGAACGATCGAGTTGTGATTTCCTTGATGCCCTGGATTTCGTTGCGCAGCGCTACAAGCCGTTCCCGCTCACGCCACACTGCCGGCAGCAACGGGGCGTAGATTACCAGCCAAGCGCTTGGACTGCGTTTGATGAGTGCAAGCAGAGCTCCTTCCAGGAAGATGGTGGCGATATGCAACGGCAATAGTGCGAGCAGCATTGAAGTTGGATAGGTAAGTAGCATGACAAACGTCCTATTGCGCTCCGACAACGCACGGCGTCGATAGGTTGTAACCAATTTCCCCTGCCGCACCTTCCCTCCGCCAAAGCTTTGCCCGACATGATGGCGATAGCCTGAAGTGCCTATCGCGTTTACCCGGTGGCCTGCCAGTCGTGCACGACAGCAGAGATACAAGTCTTCGCCAATGCTTCCGAACCATTCTGGAAATCCGCCGAGTTCCAGCCAAAGCGTTCGTGGAACCCACAGGCAGGCACCCATCACCATTCCTACTGCGCTTCGCCCAGGATCTTTGTTGGGTACGGGGTTGAGAAACGGGTCGAGCAGGCTGCCGATGTCGATCAGCTCACCGGTTTCGGCATTGTATTGTGGAACGCCGAGGATGGCCGGCCGGGCAAGCCGTTCAGCCTCGACGAGCAAGGTCTTCAGGGCATCCGGGAAGAGCGCTGCATCGTTGTTGAGCAACAGCAAATATTTGCCGTTGGCTTCGGCCGCCATGCGGTTGTTGGCGATGCAGAAGCCCACGTTTTCCGCGCTTTCGATCAGCCTTACATCTGGGTATTCGTTCCGGATATGGGCGGCAGAGCCATCGCTGGAGGCATCGTCATGAATCAGAATCTCGATCGGGATATCACCTTCCTGCTGCAGCACCGAGCGCAGGCACTCGTCTATCACGTCGATGCCATTGAAGTTGGCAATGCAGACCGAAACTATTGGTTCGTCGCTACCTGCGCGGGAACGGTTCACGCGGCAAACTCCATGCTGTGAAGCGCGCTCAATGGTACTGCGCTTATCCCTTGAGCCAATGGCCAGGGCTCGCCTTGGCCGTGGCACACGACGTAGAGATGCTCCAGCTTCAATGCCGCTTGCGCTGAACGCATGGACGGCGTTGCTTTGGGAGAGCGGGTCAGTTTAGCTTCGAACCCCAGCCGGCGACCGTTGCGCGTGATCATTAGATCCAGCTCCGCGCCGGAGTGGAGCGCCCAGAAGAATACCTCGTCTCGCCGGGCATTGGTGTGTCGAATGATCTCATGCAGCGCGAAGCCTTCCCATGACGCACCACACTTGGGATGCGCCAATAAATCACGCTCTGTGGCAATTCCCAGGAGGCTGTGCAGAATGCCGGTGTCCGTCAAATAGACCTTGGGAGCCTTGATCTCTCTTTTCCCCTGATTGGTGTGCCATGGGCGCAATCTCCAGGTCATGAATGTGCCCTCGAGAATATCGAGATAGCGCGAAACGGTCTTGTCGCTAACTCCCAAGGATCGTGCAAGTTCGCTCCCGTTCCAGGTTTGGCCATGATAATGACCGAGCATGGTCCAGAATCGACGCAAGGTCAGGGCGGGGAGATGGATCCCCAGTTGAGGTAAATCACGTTCAAGATAGGTGCGGATGAAGGCTTCACGCCATGCCCGGCTGGCATCGATATCTTCAGCCAAAAATGCACGCGGGAATCCACCGCGTACCCAACGCTTGTCCAGTTGATCCAGCGCCAGTTCATCAAGACCAAGCCCGTCGAGTTCATGAAAAGTCACTCGGCCGGCCAGGCTCTCCGCTGTATTGCGAAGCAGTTCCGGTGCGGCACTGCCTAGAATTAGAAAGCGTGCGGGTGTTTCATCTCTATCGGCAAGCACTCGGAGCAATGGGAAAAGATCAGGTCGTATCTGAATCTCATCAAGTACAACCAACCCGGTCAATGGACGCAGCACAAAAGAGGGGTCGCCCAAACGAGCTTGATCCTCCGGGTCTTCCAGATCGAAACGCTGAGTTGGTCCGGTCCATTTCTCTGCCAACTGGCGTGCCAAGGTTGTCTTGCCCACCTGACGAGAGCCCAGCAAAGCCACAACAGGAAATTGGCGAAGCTTGGCCACTACTTCGTCTAGATGGCGTTGTCGATCGATCATTCTTGAACAATAGCACGAAATCTCGGAGCATCTATCCGAAATTTCGCTATCAGCGAGCCGCTAAGTCTCAGTTAAGCGATGCTAGAGTGCGCCTCACCCCGTCTTCCAGACCGACTTGAGGCGTCCAGGAAAGGAGAGTACTGAGTCGTGTGCTATCCAACACGACATTGCGGACATCGATGCTTCGCGTCGCGCGGTAGACCGCCTTCAGCGCCTTTCCGCTGATCGTCCTGACAATGTCCAGGACCTGGTTGATGCTGTAACCCATGCCGCTGCCGAGGTTGTAGGTGCCTGAATTCTGCGGGAGTTCGATCAGGCGGGTGGTGGCCTCGACAATATCGTCGATGAAAATGAAGTCGCGAACACTTTCCCCGTCGCCCCAAATTTGAATGGGCGTGTCGCAGAACGCGTGTTCGAGCAGGGTGCGTATCAACCCAAAACCCTGGCGCAGACTCTGGCCCGGGCCGTAGGCGTTCGACGGACGAAGAATCGTGACGGCATGGCCTCGGGAACGAAAGGCCTGGCAAAAGACTTCTTGCGCGGCTTTGCCTGCCCCGTGGTTGGACAATGGTGCAATTGGCGCGTCTTCCGTGACCGGTAGGCGGTCGGGGTTGCCGTATACCGTACCTCCGGAGGAAAAGAATATTAGATGGGTTTCTGGCTGATTTTCCAGTAACTCCAGCAAGCGCAGGGTCAAGGCGACGTTGCCAAGTTCGAGGTTTGGATGCCTTGCCGAAGAACCCGGGGTCGTCGCGGAGGCCAGGTGGATCACCGTTCCACATCCGGGTATCGCTGTTTCAAGCAAATCACCGTCATTGCGGCCCACGATATGCGCACCTATGTCGTCTCTCTTCAAGCGCGCGGCCAATGCACTGCCGATAAAGCCGTTGCCACCGAGCAGCAACACGCCGTTACGGCTCACTGTCTACTCTCCAGCAGGCTCTGGTAGGCAGCGGCATAGCGGCCTGCGCAGTCGTCCCAGGTTCCGATTGAATCCTTGACCCACTGGCGGCCAGCTTGTCCGACCGATTGATTATTCACCGGGTCCTCCAGCCAGCCCAGTCCCTTGATGAAATCGTCGCGGGTGGCGGCAAGCCAGCCGGTCTGACCCTGTTGCAGCATATCGCGATGGGCAGGCAGATCGGTGGCGAGCACGGGCAGGCCGGCCGCCATTGCTTCCAGCATCACCTGCGGCCGCCCTTCGTCATGATGGCTCAGGGTGATCAGGCCGCAAGCAAGTGGGAACCAACGCTTCAGGAGATCGTCCGGATTCGTCGGGCCGTGATAATGAACCCAGGGAGGCAGTTCGACCTGCTCCTGCATCGGGCCGAACAAATGCAATTGACGAGTTTTATCAAATAATCCCTCGCCCCAGTTGAACAGGTCGCCGATCTTGTTTCTGGTCAAGCGAGTGATTGCCAGCCAATGATGGCTCTCGTCTGAAGGCAAATGGCGCACCACTTCGAACCAAGAGTCGTCAACGCCGAAGACAATTGGTCGAATCTCGGCAAGGTCGCCAAACGCCTGCTCCAATACGGGCCTCATCCAGTCGGCATTAGGTGCCAATATGGCACGGCGTTGTCGCAGCATGGCACGGATCAAGG
>WBZS01002163.1_pt1 | contig 12897 bp, 10 predicted proteins | sample 5204201 | NCBI WGS metagenome assembly WBZS01 (sample SAMN12344357, study PRJNA552823) | activated sludge metagenome | biome: Activated sludge suspended growth; feature: Nitrification reactor; material: Wastewater; isolation source: activated sludge from nitrification reactor of wastewater...
GTGTACGACATTGAGGGCATGATCGAATCCTACCTGCCGCATTCCGCATAATTACCAAGTAGACTAGCCGCGAGGCCGATTGAACCTATGCCAGAACCATCCATTTCACATACTGACCGAAACTATCATCTAGATTTCCTAGGCGTTACTGAGGCCGCCGCGCTTTCGGCAGCAAGATGGGTCGGCAAAGGCAACCGCGACGGAGCTGACCAGGCAGCTTGCGAAGCCATGCGCGCCACGCTGAACGACATGCAAATGCAGGGCACGATTGTCATCGGCGAAGGCGAGCGCGATGAGGCCCCGATGCTCTTCATTGGCGAAAAGCTCGGCAAAGGCGTGGGCCCTGAAGTTCAAATTGCAGTTGATCCTTTGGAGGGCACCAATCTCTGCGCGAACGGAACTCCGAATGCAATTGCGGTTTTGGCGGCAACGGTTAGTGGCGAGGGGCACCTCATGCACGCGCCGGATTGCTACATGGAAAAGCTCGTCGTTGGACCGGAGTGCAAGGGCGTGATCGACATCACTTTGCCGGCGCGGGTGAATCTTCGTCTGATGGCAAAAGCGATGGGTAAGGACGTCGACGAGATGATCATTGGGATTCTTGAACGTCCGCGCCACGATGCCTTGATTGCCGAACTTCGCGAAGCTGGTGCGCGAGTTCACTTGATCCCGGATGGCGACTTGTCCGTTGCGCTGGCTGCGATGGACCCTGATAGCGGAGTTGATGGGCTTATGGGCACGGGCGGCGCGCCTGAGGGAGTGATCTCGGCGGCGGCGGTTCTTTGCTGCGGCGGGGAAATGCAGGCTCGGTTGGTCTTCACTCACGACGAGCAACGGGCTCGCGCGGAAAAGATGACGGGCGGAGATTTGGATCGAGTTTTCCACACGACGGACTTGGCGAGTGGCAACGTAATGTTTGCTGCGACCGGGGTGACAAGCGGGGACTTGCTGAAAGGCGTGCGCTACACGCGCGGTCACGCGCTCACCGAATCGATTGTCATGCGCTCCAGTACTGGCACAGTTCGCCGTATCGAGACGATGCACCAGTCCGAGCGTATTTTTGAGTATTGAAAAATTGGTCCCTTGGATCGAGACCTAATCTTCGATTTTCTGAGTTGCGTATGCCCGAATTAGGTTTCGGATCTAGCTATTAGACGACATTGGTACGGGCAAAATTCGGAATGGTCCAAGTTTATTCTTAAATCTACAACTGAATCTCGCCGGTGCGCTTCGCGCTTGGCCTTGCGCGCATCTCTGCCCAGGTTCTGAGTTCATCAATCTCTTCCGCCATCATCACGCTTAAAGGGACACTGGCTTTGATTTCCTCGGTGATGTCGGACTGCTTCAATTCTCGGTCGTCATCGAACGCCTGATAGAGCGCTCCAACAATTGCCTGCTCAATCTCTGCTCCACTGAAGCCTTTCGTCAATTCGACCAGCTCGGGGAGCTTAAACTTCTTAGGATCGCGGTTTCGCTTTTTGAGGTGGATTTCGATAATCTGCTTACGCTCTGCTTTTTCGGGGAGGTCGATGAAGAAGATGTCGTCGAATCGGCCTTTGCGCAGCAGCTCGGGTGGAAGGCTCGATACGTCATTTGCGGTCGCGATGAGGAACACAGCTTTGGTCTTCTCCTGCATCCAGGTGAGGAACGTGGCGAAAACTCTTGCCGTGGTACCCGAGTCGCTGACTCCGCTGCTTCCGACGCCGGCAAATCCTTTCTCAAGTTCGTCCGCCCAAAGAACGCAAGGAGCGACAGACTCCGCCACTCTGATTGCCTTGCGAATATTCTCTTCGCTCTGGCCGACAAGGCTGCCAAAGATTCGACCGACGTCCATCTTGAGCATTGGGAGATTCCAGGAGGAGGCTATGCCGCGGGCGATGAGCGACTTGCCACAACCTTGCACGCCGAGTAGGAGAACGCCCTTTGGTGCCTGGATGCCAAAGTCTTTGGCTTTGTCTGTAAAAGCTTTTTCGCGCCGCTCGAGCCAGTCTTTGAGCAGATCATGGCCTCCGACATCGGCTAGGGAAGTTATTGCTGGATAGAACTCGAGGATGCCGCTCTTGCGGACGATCTGCTTCTTTTCCTCAATGATTCGCTCGACCGTGATCTTTCGTTCTTCGACAATGCTGCGGGCGAAGGCCGATTCAATTTCGTCGAGAGTTAATCCTTGTGCGCTCTTGATGATGAGTTCGCGATGGGCTGGGTCGAGGGTGGAATCTACGCCTGCGGTGTCTTTGACGGCGGCCAGCACCTGGTTGAGCTGGTCCTCAATCTCTTCATAAACAGGGAGGGGGAACTCGAGGACGGTTACGTCCTTTTCAAGTTCGATCGGGAGGGTCATTACGGGACCGGTTAGGATGAGTGTTTGTGCTTTGCCCCTCAGTTTGCCCGAGAGGTCTCTGAGCAACCGAATAACTCTTGAATCTTTCAGATAGGGATGAAAATCTCGGAGCATGAAGACTGTATGTTCGGGAGCCTCGTGGACTTGAGCCAGGACCTCGAGTTCGCCGGAGAGGGGTCTGGTGGTTTGCGAGTTCGACTTGATTGCGGGTTTGAGCCCTTGGGTTATCGACCAGGTGTGGAGGGACCGCTTGAGCTTCGAGCAAATCTGCGTTAGCCCTGCCTCGACTCGCCTTTCTTCCCAAGTGCTCACAAGCACGATTGGGTATTTGGCACGGATCAAAACCTCGATTTCACGCAGCGCTTCCATGTCGCGATGTTACCGGGGACTCCCTCGTTGCAATTTAGTAGACGCATAAGTGGACTAACTCGTTTAGTGTCTACAATAATGGCAACTTGTATCGTTTTGTCTACTTAAGAATTTCACAAGATTCCCATAAAATCCCCAATTTTCTGCAAAAAATCCCAATAATCGATGTACAATCCCAATGAAATGGGGAAAGCAAGCCATGAGGGTGCGCTCATCCATCGGAAGCGGGCGGGGTGTCCAATTCCAAATTCCGCTCGAGCCGGACAGCAAGGACGCGATCTGGCTCGGGCAAAACAAATCACTTGTATGAATTTCAATGGCCGAGGCGATTCCACTCAACAGAACCCTTAATCTTGTTGGTACTGAAGAAGCAGTACTAGATGATAAAGGACGCGTCCTGTTCAATAAGAAAAAGCGAGAAGCACTTGGCGATGATTTTGTTCTGGCACTTGGGCCCGTTGGCAATTTAATTCTGTATCCTGCGGCAACTTGGGCAGACCTTGTCGGCGACCTAACCAAGTATGAACGAATTAATCACGGTCGACAACAATATACGAGATTGATTTTTGGTCACGCTGCCTCGGACCTAAAGTTTGACGGACAGGGACGACTAGTCATCCCGATCAAATTGCGCGAAGCGGCAAAGATCAAAGAGAAAGACTCCTTGCTCCTGATCGGATGTGGTGACTACGTTGAGGTTTGGTCGGAGTCTCAATGGAATGAATACGAAAAGTATCCAGATGTTTATGGTCGAGAACGCAGGGAAGCATTAGAAAAAGCATATCACCAGATGACCCGCTCATCTGCCGTGGCTTAAGGAGGAGGCAGTTGCATCATGAACCTGTCTTTCTTCAAGAAGTTTTGGAATTGCTGCCCTTGCGTCCTGGTGCGCTCATCGTTGATGGAACTCTGGGCCTCGGCGGTCATTCGATCGAGATCATCAAACAAATCAGCCCAGGCGGAACTCTTGTCGGGCTGGACTGGGATGGCGAAATGTTAGCCGAAGCCGGTCGAAGGATTGGTGCGCCAGATGCTGTTGCGATTGAGTTGGTCAACGTGGACTATCGGGAGATTGGCGAGGTGTTGGACGGGCGAAAAGCTGATGGCATTCTGTTGGATTTGGGTTTGAATAACGCGCAGATAGAGGATTCGCAGCGGGGCATCTCATTTCGGCAGGAAGGGCCCTTGGATATGCGGATGGATCGGAATGCGGGCGAGCCTGCAAGTGCGCTGCTCAATAGGTTGACGGCAAATCAGATTGAGAACATCTTGCGCAACAATGCCGATGAAAAATGGGCGAGGAGAATTGCGCAGATCATTGTTGAGACAAGGCGAGAAAAGCCTTTGAAGACCACAACTGATTTAGTGGATTGCGTATTGCGAGCTATTCCAGTTGGCGCGCGGGATAAACGGATTCATGCTGCGACGAGGACGTTTCAAGCGATCAGAATCGAAGTGAACCGCGAGTTAGAGGGATTAGAGGAAGCCGTAACTGATGCGGCAGAGTGTCTTGCTCCCGATGGAGTTCTCGTTGCTTTGAGCTATCACAGCGGAGAAGACCGCGCAGTGAAGCACGCAATGAAAGACCTTGCTACTAAGAATTTCACTGAACTATTTAAGAAACCAAGAGTACCCAGTGACGACGAGATATCGCGAAATCCGAAATCTAGAAGTGCGAAACTTCGTGCAATTCGACGCCTTGCAAGTTAATTAGGAAAGACCATGAGTGCATTACTTCAACCACAAACCACTGTATATAGACCCAAGCTAGTTCTTGAGAAAAAGAAGCAAGCAACGCTTGCACGCGCGATTGCGAATCGGGCAGTGCTCTTCTTGAGTGTGATGGTTGTCGCGTTTACGATGAGCTCGCTTGCTGGACAGACGCTGCTGGAAGCCTCTCGACGCGAGAGTTTGCAGATGTCGAGCCGCGCTCGCGAAGCTAGGGTCCATTTGGGGCAACTGAGGACGCAGGTCGAGGGCCTTCGCTCCGACAGGGCCTTGGCTAGTTGGGCAACGGTCCGTGGATTTTCGAGCCCGGCGATGGACGCTTTGAAAGTAAAACCCAAGGAGCAAAAGCTTGTCGCGAAGCGCTGAGAAGGATCGGGGGCGAGCCGTCATATGGATCGTAGGGTTTGGGTTTGCGGCTACGGCTCTGAGTCAGGCTAATGTGCAAATCTTCAGTGCTTCTAAAACACTGAAGCAAGCAGCTGCATCAAATCGCTACTTTGTTAGCAAGGTCGACTTTGCTAAGAGAGGATCGGTCTTTTCTAGTGACGGAAAAATCCTTGCTCAAAATGCAGATACTTTTGAGCTGAGTATTAATTTTTCCAAGGTACCAAACTCGCCCGGATTCTTTGCCGACTTGGCTAGTGCTGCAGGGATTACTGCGTCGGAATTGGAAGGAATGTCGGTAGGCAAGAGAAAGTCCATTTCCTGGAAAACTCCCTTAAGTCTTCAAGCCGCGCGCCAAGTGCAGGAAGTTAAGACTTCGTGGCGTGCCGATGGAGTTTCTTTGCAGCGAACGCTTGTTCGTGCTTACCCTCTTGCTGAAGCTGCATCCGGAATACTCGGGCGGTTTGTGGATGAAAAACCGCTGACCGGACTCGAGCGAAGTTTCGATAATTTATTGTGCGGTACCGATGGATTCCAGCGCGGGCTTGTAGATCGAACAGGGGCTTTTCTGCCAATGAGGATGAGCGAGGAATCAAAGGTTCAAGTCAACGGCAAAGACATCGTTTTAACCATCGATTCGACGTTACAAGCCGATGCCGCGCGAGCAGTGCGCGAGTGCGTGACAACAAACAAGGCGGATTCCGGCGTTGCAATTGTGTACGATCCTGCCACGGGCAAGATTCTTGCGATGGCGAATTGGCCGAGCATTGACCCATCGGGCATCGGTGACTCGAAAGGCGGCGGCGACTTCAATCCCAACTTCATGGGCACCTATGAGCCTGGATCGACGTTTAAGATTATGACCCTGGCTAAGGCTTTGGATGAGCACAAGCTTGACCTCTCCGCCCATATCAATTGCACTGGAGTCTTGCAATTGAATTCGGCATGGAGAATTCGATGCGATGCCCACCATGGCAATCGCGCGCACGGGTCGGTAGATGCGCAATTGGCAATTGCGAAAAGTTGCAATGTTAGCGCCGCAACTTGGGCAGTGCGTGTCGGATACAAGGAGATGGTTGGCTATCTAGAGGCTTTGGGACTTCTCTCAAAAACCAAACTTGGCCTGCCAGGTGAGAGAGCCGGGCTTTTCAACCGCAATGAGTATGCAAAGGTGCTACAGATTGCGAACGTCGGATTTGGGCAATCCATGAGCTGCACGCCATTGGCGCTTGCCTCGGCATTTGGCATGTTGGCTAACGATGGAGTCCGAATGGAACCAACGATTATCGAGTCGATTGGTGGAGTCAAGCAAGCTTCTTTAGCCGGCAATCAGGTCGTAAGCAAAGAATCTGCAGGGGAAGTTTTGGACATTATGGAGTCGGTTATCGAATCGGACGCGGGCACGGGTAAAGGTCTCAGAATTCCGGGGTATCGACTTGCGGGCAAGACTGGTACCGCGCAGAAGATCGGCGGTGGTTCTAAGGGGTATGTCTCTAGTTTTGTAGGCTTCGTGCCCTCGAAAAGTCCTCGCGCCATGATCTTGGTTATGATCGACAACCCAAAGGGCGGGAAGTACTACGGAGCTTCCGTTGCGGGCCCAGTTTTTGTGACTCTGGCCAAGTCGGTCATCGGTCGGCTGCAAATCGCTCCGACTGAACCCTTGAAGCCAGCAGCAACCAAAATCAAATAAACTGTTTCAAACTCTGATGCAATTCTCCCAGCTTCTGGCAATCACGCATGCGCAAATCAGCGCGGTGGTTGGCGACGTCCAGGTTTCGGGAATTACTGATGATTCGCGCCAAGTGAAGCCGGGCGATCTCTTTGTTTGCCGATCGAATGGTGATGCTTTTCTTGCGGCATCTATGGGGGCTGGAGCTTCCGCGGCCCTTGTAACGAAGCCAGAGTCGTTTGCAAAAGCGGTCCAAGCAGGCTTTGAAGCGGTTGTTGAAGTCGAGGGTGGTGCGAACGAGCTCCTTCGAGTAACGGCAAAGTCCTGCATGCATTTTGCCGGCGACCCAACCGCGAGCATGAGGGTTATTGGTGTTACCGGGACCAATGGCAAGACAACAACAAGCTGGATGATTCGCGATGCTTTGCAAAGTATGGGCAGGAAAGCTGGTTATTTGGGAACGCTCGGTTACCAAGGTCCGGGCGGCAATCGTGAGTTATCGAACACTACGCCTTTTCCCGTAGAGCTATGCGAAATAATATCTTCTGCTCGCGATTCTGGTTGCCAAGATTTGGTGATGGAGGTTTCTTCGCATGGTTTGGTTGAGAATCGCGTGGCCGGTGTTCAGTTTGATATTGGATTGTTTACTAATCTTTCGCAAGATCACCTAGACTTTCACGGCTCGATGGATGAGTATATTGCCGCTAAGAAGCTATTGTTTACCGAGTTTGCAAGGGACTCGAATAAGGCCTTTACAGCCATCCTCAATGGTGACGACCCAATAGTAGAGCGGTGGCGTGCCGAGCTACTGCCTCTTGTTGGTGAAAAATACAAGATATTAACTTTCGGGGAGCAACAATGTGAGTTTCGAGCTATCCCCATAAAAGTTACTGCATCAGAGATAGAGCTTTCAATATCATTTGATGGTCGAACTGAGACTGCATCATTAGGCATCGGTGGACTATTCAATGTAAGCAATGCTCGTGCATGCGGTGCGGCGCTAATTGCCATGGGACATTCGGTTCATGAAGTTGCCGAGGCTCTGACTCACGTACGGCCAGTGCCGGGGCGATTTGAGGCAGTGCCGAACGCAAGCGGGATTGACATTGTTGTGGATTATGCACACACACCCGACGCATTGGAAAAGCTGCTTCAATCGGCCAGAGATCTGAGGCCCCGAAAAGTGATCACAGTTTTCGGATGCGGCGGAGATCGTGATAAATCGAAGCGCCCCCTGATGGGAGCAGTTGCCAGCGAGCTAAGCGATTATTGCATTGTGACCAGCGACAACCCGCGAACTGAAGACCCGGAGGCAATCATTTCAGAAATTCTATCGGGAATGAAAGAACATGATAACTACAAGATGGTGGTGGATCGAAGCGAAGCGATCCAGGTCGCAATATCAAGTGCTAGCCCAGGAGACCTCGTCGTCATTGCCGGCAAGGGCCACGAGAATTATCAGATTATTGGGAAGACAAAGTTCCCGATGGATGATAGGCAGTTAGCTCGCGATGCCTTAGGAGCAAAGTTGTGAATTGGACGCTTGGGCAGTTATGCAATCTCTTCGGGGGAGAATTGGTTGACACCGACCCAAATGATATCGTTACTTCATTTGCTTTGGATAGCCGCGAGGTTTCAAAAGGCGCATTGTTTTGTGCGATCAAGGGTTCTCGAGTTGACGGGCATGACTTTGTTGCTGGAGCTTTAGCGAGCGGGGCAGTTTGTTGCCTGGTTGAGCACCCAGTGCCCGGACCTCATTTGTTAGTCAAGAGTATTGAAAGCGCGTTGGCGAGCGCTGCAAGCAAGATCCGTTCGTCGTTCGCTGGACCGGTTATTGGAATTACTGGAAGCAACGGAAAAACGTCAGCTAAAGAATTCACTGCCGCGGTTTTGAGCCCGCTTGGACTGGTTGCCAAAAGCGCAGGAAATCGAAACACGGAATTTTCATCGCCACTACTGTGGTTAGAGCAGGATATTCAATCTTGCAAGGCCGTTGTCGTTGAACTCGCCATGCGTGGTTTGCATCAGATTCAGCACCTCTCCAAATTTACGAGACCGACAGTTGCCATCATCACGATGATCGGAACTTCACATGCAGAAATGGTCGGCTCGCGCGAAGGGATTGCGCAAGCAAAGAGCGAGATTCTGGGACCTTATGAAGGCGGGGAATTCCCTGAAGTTGCGATTCTATGGCAGGAAGATGACTTCAACTCTTTCTTGCGAAACAAAGTTGCTCCGAGTACTAAAGTGCGCACTTTTGGTTTTGGCTTTGATGCGGAGTGTCAGGTTTTGGGTTATCGAACACTAGGTTGGGACAGGTGCATTGTTCGCGGGAAACTAGACGGTGAATCTTTCGAGGCGGAACTGCCAACAATTGGTCGGCATCAAGCGCTCAATGCGGCTGCCGCGGTCCTGGCTGCGCATTCCATTGGAGTTTCAGTTAACGATGCATCTGCGCATCTTCAAAATGCGCAACTACCGCCGATGCGCATGGAAGTTCGACAACTAAATGGGGCCACCGTTTTGGTTGATACTTACAATGCGAGTCCGGACAGCACCGTTGCAGCTATAAAAACATTATCCGAATTGGCATGTGATGGTAATCGCTTCGCAGTCATTGGCGAAATGCGGGAACTTGGAGACTTTGCTGAGACAGGGCATCGAATGGTTGGGAAAGCAATTGCTGTGTCTCCCATTGAAAGAGTTGTTTTGCTTGGGTCGCTGGCTGAATGGGTCAAGTCTGAGGCCCTGTACAGCGGATATCCGGCATCACAGATTAGTATTGTTCAGGACCTCCATGGGGTGCGGGACTTTCTTGATCGGCTAAGTCCAGGTGATCTAGTCCTGCTGAAGGGCAGCAGAGCATTGGAACTTGAGAAGGCGCTCGAGGTGGTGGCATGACTCTGCCTTTCTGGATTGCGCTTTGTACGAGCTCCGTGATTGCCTATCCCATTTATTTGCTGCTGCTCAGAGTCAAGTCGAGGCAGATTGTAAGCGAGTTTTTGCCAGATCACCAGAAGAAGCAAGGCACGCCAACAATGGGCGGTCTGATCATCATCTTGGGAGTCATCGTAGCTATTTTCAGCGATCTATGGATGGTGTTGCTAATAGTGCTTTTCGGCTTGATTGGCTTCATTGATGACTTTGTAATCCCGAGATTGTACGCGAGCAAGCGTGGTCTAGGCTGGATGCAAAAACTCGTTATTCAGTTTCTCGTTGCATTGCCGGTCGTTTACTGGTCAATGAATCCATCGATGCTGTGGTTGGTCGTGGGGTCTTTCTTGATTGTTTGTTTTGGAAATGCGTTCAATTTTGCGGATGGGCTCGACGGTCTTTCGGGCGGGATATTGCTCTTTCTTGCTCCTGGATTGATTGCATTGTCGTATGCACTTGGCATCACCTCTGGAGTCAATTTAGGGTTAGGCTTCGTCGGAGCAATCCTGCCGTTCCTTATCATGAACGCGCCTCCGGCAAAGATTTTCATGGGAGATGTGGGCTCATTGCCCATTGGCGGAGCGATCGGGTTTGCTCTCGCCCGAATCACCCAAACCGCTTTTGTTAACGACGTCCAACCATGGCTCATAGTGCTCGCAACAACTGGTTTGACCTTTTTGCTTTTATGCGAATTGATTCCCGTACCCCTGCAAATCGCGAGTGTTAAACTGCGCAAGAAAAGACTGTTTCCGCGTACGCCAATCCATCATGCGTTTGAGCACAAAGGTTGGGTTGAGACTCGAATTGTTTGGCTCTTTATGATCGTCCAAGCGGTCTGTTCAATGGGTTGCATAACAATTAGTGCGGCCATTTGGGGGCGTGCATGAAAGAGCTTTCTGGACTGCGGATTGCTGTTGCTGGACTCGGGCGCTCGGGCATGGGAGTTGCGCTCGCCGCCAACTCTCGCGGTGCGAAGGTTTCGGTTTTTGACGAGCATTCGGGAGATAACGATCGGTGGATAGCTCAGGCTGAGCGCCTTCAGGGCCAATCTATAGAAGTAGTAAGCGGATGGCACGGGCGGCTGCAACCGGAGTTTGATCTCTTAGTTAGTTCGCCAGGATTCCGACGAGAGCATCCTGCGCATCGAGATGCTGCGGCTCATGGTATTCAGGTTCTATCTGAAGTTGAATTTGCTTATTGGATAAGCAAAGCCCCCATTGTTGCTGTGACAGGCACGAACGGCAAGACAACGGTCACTCTCTTTACAATGCAACTTCTTAAGGGCGCTGGTATCGACGCCGTGCTTTGCGGCAATATCAGTGGAAGCGGCTTTGAAGAACTTACGTTAACTGAAGCAGCGGATCGGAGCACCCCGGAGCAGGTCCTTGTTGCAGAGATTAGCAGTTACCAGCTGGAGTGGACCAGCGAGTTTCGTCCAAAGGTTGCGAGTATCACCAATATTACTCCGGACCATCTTGATCGATATTCGAATTTTGAGGACTATGCTGACACCAAGCTAAAGATATTCGCTGCAATGGGCGAAGGCGATACCGCATTGGTCAACACCTCCGATACGACGATTGAGCGCGAGCGACTGCTCGAAGCAATTCCCCAGAACTGCAAAGTTCGTGAATACTCTACTGCTGCTGGCACAGATCCGGATACCCATTCCAGGTCGAGGCGAGTGCCCGGCTACCTCATTCTTGACAACATGCAGATCGATACGGATCTGATCCCCGTTAAAGGCGAGCACAACTATTGGAACTTGATTCAAGCTTGGGAGGCCGCGACGGCATTCTTGGGCGACCAACAAGCCGCTGCGAGAGATGGGATGTTGGGAGCAATTACCAGCTTGCAGCTACCTCGATATCGAATGGAGCCTCTTGGTGAGCGCGAAGGTGTGATTGTCATCAATAGTTCGATGACCACGAATCCTGTCGCGGCGGTGACAAGCAGCAAAAGTCTGGCCCTACGCCAACACCTGCTAATGGGAGGGAATACGAAGGGGCTTGACTTCGCCACTCTGAGAGAATATCTTCAAGAATCCAACCACAGCGTTTATCTCTTCGGGCAGGATTCAATTGCTCGTTCTGATTCGTCTCTTGCAAAGCAGTTGCCTGAATTCGAAGCATTCGGAACGCTGGAAGATGCGTTCAAGGCGGCGGTTGCAAATGCTGTGCGAGGGGAAGCGATTGTTTTGTTACCCGGATGTCTGAGCGCGTATCCGTATGAAAACTTTAGAGAGCGCGGGGATGCCTTCAACCTTATTGCAAAAAGTTGGTTAGAGCAAAAATGAAAACTTGGACAACGCCCGACCCACTGCTCCTCTTGTTAGCAATTGTTGCAACCTTTGTAGGAGCATTCTTGATTTTCGATGCGGGTTACGCCCGGTCATTGGCCTCTGGGGCAGGCATTATTCCAAGCGAATTCAAAGTGCAGCTCATGTTGGCAGCCGTCTCTATGTTGATAGGGTGGATTTGTTCAAGAGTACCGGTCGCAATGTGGAAGAAGCTTTCAGCCGTTGGATTTCTTTTGTGCATCGTTGCCCTGGTTGCAGTCAAGGTTATGGGACTCGAGCTAAATGGTGCCAGACGATGGATTTCAATCGGTCCAATCAATATCCAGCCCAGTGAATTTGCAAAGGTGGCAGTTGTTGTTTACCTTGCCTGGGTCTTCGCCGAAAGAAGGACTTGGGCTGCGCCGAAAAAGCCAAAGCACTTTGCTCAGTGGATGGACAATGTTTGCGTGCCAAAGCTTGTTCGAGCGATTCCCGCCATTCTTGTCTTTGCGGTGATTGTTCTTATCGAAATCGAGCCTGACTTAGGAACTGCCGCTGTGGTCGCCGCTGTCGCGTTCGCAATGTTTTGTCTGGGTGGAGTTTCGAAAAAATCTTTGCTATTAACGGTTCTCTTAGGTGCAATCGGAATATTTGGGATGGTGATAAAGGAGCCGTATCGATTGGACCGAATTTTGAACCACAGCAAGCGGTGGCAGTCGGAGTTTGTGGATGACATCGGCTACCAAACTACTCAGTCGGAAACTGCGATGGCAGGTGGTGGATGGAAGGGGTTCGGGGTCGGCTCTGGGCGCGCGAAGCAGATTATGCCGGCAGCAACCACAGATTTTATTATGGCAACCGTGGCTGAAGAGTTCGGGTTTGTCGGCTCATTAACCATTATCATCCTTATGGGAGGAATAACGGTTCGGTTAGTGTTTCTCGCAAGACGAGCTCCCACAAAGTTTGGTCAGCTTGTTATCTTAGGCACGGCAAGCTGGTTAGGGATCCAGAGCTGCACCAACATCATGATGGCTAATGGTACTCTTCCAGCAATAGGAATTCCGCTACCTTTTATCAGCTCTGGTGGATCGAGTTTGTTAGCTTTGTGGATGGCGATTGGCATTTGTCAATCCGCACTTGTGCCCCAACTTCAGATGGAGGAGAGCCATGAAACTAGTGGTGACCGGAGGCGGG
>WBZS01000370.1_pt2 | contig 12896 bp, 13 predicted proteins | sample 5204201 | NCBI WGS metagenome assembly WBZS01 (sample SAMN12344357, study PRJNA552823) | activated sludge metagenome | biome: Activated sludge suspended growth; feature: Nitrification reactor; material: Wastewater; isolation source: activated sludge from nitrification reactor of wastewater...
AAGGAAATGGGCTCCCGGGTGGGAGCCCATTTCCTTCGGTGACGCCTCCCGGGGGTGGGGAGTCGTCCGGCTACAGGCCCTCCGGGGGAGGGAGGGCCTGTCCGCGGCGGCCGGCTCGGGGGGCGGACGGCGTCGCCGCGGAGGTTCTCAGAGCACGCGGCGGCAGCTCCAGGGCTTGAAGCCGCGCTTGGCGTACAGGCGGTTGGCGACGGTGATCTGTTCGGACTTGCTGGCCTTGTGCGGATACTTCGCGAACTGCTGGCCCTTCACCGAACGCCAGGTGGCGAGGTTGAACTGCAGGCCGCCGTAGTAGCCGTTGCCGGTGTTGATGTGCCAGCGACTGCCGGACTCGCACTTGGCGATCTTGTTCCACTTGGCCAGCCGGGCCAGGTTGATCTTCCGCTTGCCGTTGGTGCCGACCTTGACCACCTTGTCGATCACCTTCTTGGTGATCTTCTCGTTCAGCACGACCGTGGTGGCTTCACCGTTGACCGTGGTGGTCAGGTAGGTGCGGGTGGCCTTGCCGTTGCGGCCCTTCCGGACCACCTTCTTGTCGCCCTTGTACATCGACTTGGTGTTCTTCGTCACGGTCGCGTACTTCAGCGTCACCTTCTTGGTGGACGTCGCGGTGCTGACCACGTCGACCACGACCTCCAGCCCGTCGCTGAGCGGGGTGTCGAGGGCCGGCGCGACCCGGTCGTCGCCGTCCACCGCGAGCCGCAGCTGCGCGATGGCGTCCGCGACCGTGCCGGGCGCGGTGACCTGCACCGTCCGGGCCACGCCCGCGTAGCGGAGGTTCAGCGTGACCGCGTCCGGGACGCCGTCGGCGTAGGCCGGCAGGGTGGCCAGGCCGCTCAGCAGCAGGGCGCCGCAGCCCGCGAGGGCCGAGAGCTTGGTGATCGACGACGTCATTGTTGCCTCTCGGTGGTGTCGGCCTAGGCCGCGTGCCGGCAGCCCCAGGGCGCGAGCCCGGCCTTGGCGTAGTAGCGGTTGGCGACGGTGATCTGCTCGGCGCGGCTGGCCAGATCGGCGCGGGCGGCGAAGTCGGTGCCGCCGTTGGCCCGCCACGAGGCGTTGGCGAACTGCAGGCCGCCGTAGTAGCCGTTGCCGGTGTTGATGCTCCAGTTGCCGCCCGACTCGCACTTGGCGATCCGGTCCCACATGGCGGCGCGGGCCAGGTTCAGGCCGCCGCCGCTGCCGCCGTCGGCGACCTTCTTGGTGCCGACGAGCAGCTTCTGGCTCACCGGGGCGACGATCACGACGCGCTTGAGCACCTTCTTCGTGGCGTCGTCGCCGTTGACCGTCGTGTACTCGTAGGTGACCGTGGCCTTGCCGTTGCGGCCGGCCTTGGTGACCTTGGTCTGCCCGACGTAGAGCGACTTGGACTTCGACTTCACGGTGCCGAAGGAGACCTTCTCGTTGACCGTGCGGGTCTTGATCGTCACCCGGTCGAGGGTGACCTTCTGGTTGTCGGTGATGGCGGCGTCCAGGCCGGGCTTGATCCGGTCGGTGGCGCCCAGGGTGAGGTTCCGCTCGGCCAGCAGGTCGGCGACGGTGGCGGCCGTGGTGGTCAGGGTGAATGACTTGCCGCCGACCTTCAGCTTGACGTCCTTGGGCGTCCGGACGTCGACGGTGAGGCCCTCGCGGCCGATGCCGGCCGAACGCGACAGCGAGAAGGCGGCGCCGTTCAGGCCGCGCAGCTCGGCGGTGGCCAGGGCGCCGTCCAGGGTGGTGGCCGTGGTGTAGAACTCGGTGGGCTTGCCGTCGACCAGCAGCGTCACCTTGCGCGAGTACTGCACCTGGACGGTGCTGCCGTCGCTGACCGGGGAGTCGGCCGAGGGGAAGACCAGGTCCCGCGGACCGAGTTCGATGCCGTTGGCCTTCAACACGTCGCCGACGGTGCCGGCGTAGCTGGTGCTCGTCGAGGTCTGCCCGTCGACCGAGAGGGTGACGGTCTTGTCGAGGGAGGTGGCGGCGATGCCACCGCCGGCGAGGACGACGGCACCGGCGAGGGCGGTCAGCTTCCAGGACCAGATCACGATCGGTATAGCTCCAGTTACTCGGGGGTTGCGGGGGCTGTTCATGAGAACAACCTGAGAACTAGTGTGACTGAAGCTGAGAAAAGGCGCAAATCTCTCAGGGTGGCCTGAGAATCGACGCCGTGGGTTCGGTAGTCAGCGCCGTTTCGTCGCCGGGCGTCCCGTCCGGCACCCGGACGCCGGCCCGCGTCCCGCCCCCACCCACCCCCCGCGCTCGCCTAACTATTTAGGGCTCGCCCACCTGAGCGAGCCCTAAATAGTTAGGCGAGCGGGGGGGTGGGTGGGCGTGCGAACGGCCCCGGGGAAGATCCCCGGGGCCGTCGGTGTCGTGCCGGCCGGGCTCAGAACAGGCCGGTGGACGCCTCGCGGGCCTTGGTGAAGCGCTCGGTGACGTCGGCCCAGTTGACCACGTTCCACCACGCCTTGACGTAGTCACCCTTCACGTTGAGGTACTGCAGGTAGAAGGCGTGCTCCCACATGTCCAGCTGCAGCACGGGCAGCTGACCCACCGGCAGGTTGCCCTGCTGGTCGAACAGCTGGTTGATGTTCAGCCGCTTGCCCAGGGTGTCCCAGACCAGCACCGACCAGCCGGAGCCCTGCAGGCCGTTGGCCACCTCGTTGAACTGCTTCTGGAAGCCCTCGAACGAGCCGAAGAACTCGTCGATCGCGGCGGCGATCTCGCCGTCGGGGCGTCCGCCGCCGTCGGGGGACATGTTCTTCCAGAACACCGAGTGGTTGATGTGGCCGCCCAGGTGGAAGGCCAGGTCCTTCTCGAGCTTGTTGATCGCGGCGAAGTCGCCGCTCTCGCGGGCCGCGGCCAGCTTCTCCAGCGCCGTGTTCGCACCGGCCACGTAGGCGGCGTGGTGCTTGTCGTGGTGGAGCTGCATGATCTGCGCGGAGATGTGCGGCTCGAGTGCGCCGTAGTCGTAATCGAGGTCCGGCAGCGTGTACGTCATCGGTACTCCTTCGTTGGGGCTACTTGTCTGGGTCAACCCACGGTTCACGGCCCAGTATTCCCTGCCGGGACGTTCGGCAACACCTCCGGACGGGCGGGAGCGCGATCCGGGCCGGCCGACCGCGCGGCCGGATCGGAGGTCCGGACGGGCCCGACCGCGGGCCGGGCGTCCCGGACGTCGGCGCCGGCGAACGCCGCCCGGCGGGCGGTGCGGCGCAACAGCCGCAGCAGGGGGGTGCCGACCAGCAGGATCACCGCGGCGTTGGTGAGGGCCCGGCCCAGGTTCCAGCCCATCGAGGTGGCCAGGTTGAACAGCACGAACCGGTGCAGGTTCTCGGCCGGCGAGGCCGCCGGGTCGAACGACAGCTGGGTGCCGTCGCCGAGCGCGAACGGCCAGAACGAGAAGTCCATCAGCCAGCCGTAGCTGAACGCCGACAGCATGCCGTAGCCGGCCAGCAGCGCCAGTTCCAGGCGTCCGGACGCCTTCGGCAGCCAGCCGGCGAACAGCCCGACGAAGCCGGCGGCCAGCATCTGGTAGGGCAGCCACGGCCCGACGCCCGAGGTGATCAGCGCCGAGGTGAACAGGGTGACCGCACCCAGCGCGAAGCCGAAGCCGGCGCCGAACACCCGCCCGGCCAGGATCAGCAGGAAGAACACCAGCTCGAAGCCGGCCGTGCCGGCGCTGAGCGGACGCAGGATGCTGCCCACCGCGGCCAGGACGCCGAGCATGGCGAGCGCCTTGACGTCCAGGTTGCCGCCGACGAACTCGGCCAGCACGATCGCCAGCACCAGCGGCAGCACCAGGGCGAACACCATCGGCGCCTGCAGCGGGCTCGCGCTGCCGTCCGGGCGCAGGAACAGCGGCCAGCCGAAGGCCACCGCGCCGGCCAGGACGGCGACCGTCAGGGCCAGCGCCGACTGCCAACGGACGCCGCCGCTCACCGCAGTCCCCGTTCCACGTCGGCCGGGGTGAGCACCGGCACCGGCGCGAACACCTTCGCCATCTGCGGCGCGTAGGCGGGGGACGAGGTGAGCAGGTCGGCCGTCGTGCCGTCGGCGATCACCTCGCCGTCGGCCATCAGCAGCAGCCGCCGGCTGGCCAGCGCGGCGAATTCGACGTCGTGGGTGCTCATTACGATCGCGATCCCGTCGCCGGCCAGGGCGTCCAGGATCTGGTGCAGGTGGCCCTTCGAGGCGTAGTCCAGGCCGCGGGTCGGCTCGTCGAGCAGCAGCACCGGCGCCCGCGCGGCGAGCTGGACGGCCAGCACCAGCCCGAGCCGTTGGCCCTCGGAGAGGTCGCGCGGGTCGCGTCCGGGCGGCAGGTCGAGGCCCAGCCGGGCGATCAGGTCGCGGGTGGTGCCGGGATCGGCGCCGCTTTCGGCGTCGGCCTGGACGCATTCGGCGCCTACCGTCGGCAGGTAGAGCAGGTCGGCGGCCGTCTGCGGCACCAGCGTGACCAGTCGCCTGGCCTCGGCGGCGCCCAGCCGGCGCGGGTCGCGTCCGTCGACGGCGAGCGTGCCGGCGCTGGTCAGCGCGCCCTGCAGCGCCCACAGCAGGGACGATTTCCCGGCGCCGTTGCGGCCCAGGATGGCGGTGACGCCGCCGGCGTGCAGGTCGAGGCCGACGCCGCGGACGGCGGTGATCGCCCCGTAGCGCACCTCCAGGTCGCGGGCCGTCAGGACGACCCGGCCGGGGGCGGCGGGGGCGTCCGGGGCCGGCGGCGGGGCGATCGTGACGCCGGACGCCTGCACCCGGCGGCGCGCCTCGCGGACGCTGAGCGGCACCGTCGGCCAGCCCAGGCCGTGGGCCAGGGCGGCCAGCGGCGGGGTCACCGACGCGCGGGCCAGGATCTCGGCGGGCGGACCGTACTCGGCGCCGCCGTCGCCGGGCAGCCAGATCATCGAGTCGGCCGCCTGCATCACCCGCTCGAGGCGGTGCTCGGCCAGCACCACGGTCAGCCCGACCTCGTGCACCAGGGTGGTGATCGCGCCCAGCACGTCCTGCGCCGCGGTCGGGTCGAGCGCCGAGGTGGGTTCGTCCAGCACCAGCACCCGCGGCTGCACCGCCAGCACGGACGCGATCGCCACCCGCTGCTGCTGCCCACCGGACAACTCGACCAGCGGACGCCGGCGCAGCTCGGCGATGCCCATCAGGTCGAGGGTCTCCTCGACCCGCTTGCGCATCGCCACCGGGTCGACGCCCAGCTGCTCCATGCCGTAGGCGACCTCGTCCTCGACGGTGTCGGTGACGAAGCCGCGCAGCGGGTCCTGGGCCACGTAGCCGACCAGCTCGGCCAGCTCGCGCGGACGGTGCCGGGCGGTGTCGCGGCCGGCGACCGTGACGCGCCCGCTCAGGGTGCCGCCGGTGAAGTGCGGGACCAGGCCGTTGACGGTGCCGAGCAGGGTGGACTTGCCGCTGCCGGTGGGGCCGACCACCAGGCACAGGTCGCCCTCGGGCACCTCCAGGTTCACCCCGTGCAGCGTGGGCCGGTCCGATTCGGGGTAGCGGACGGTGACGTCCTGCCAGGCGATCATGCGGCGTCCGAGAGGGCGGGAGCGCTGCCGCGCAGCGTCCGGACGCGGGTGTCGGTGCGGGCGCTGTCGACGGCCCGGAACCTGGGCGGCACGGTCAGCGCCAACGGGGCCAGGCAGCAGGCCACCGCCAGCAGCATCGGCGGGGTGAGCTCGGGCCAGACCAGCGGATCGGTGGACGGGAACACCGCGTCGTAGCTGTACTCCAGCCAGCCGAGGGTGAACACGATCGCGGCGGCCAGGACCCCCGTCAGCGCGACCGCGGTGGCCCGCCAGGTCCACGGATGCGGCCGGTAGCTGGTCACCCGCAGGTTGCTGCCGGCCAGCCGCAGCCCCCAGCCGGTGCCGGCCATGCCGAGCGCCAGCGCGACCGCCGCCACCGGCCAGAACGAGGTGCTGAGCAGCAGGAACGCGCCGAGCGTCGCCACCAGCACGGACGCCACCATCAGCGGCAGCGCGCCGGGCACCGGCCGTCCCCGGGTGCGGGCGAAGCCGCGGGATTCCATGCCGGCGGCCAGCGCCATCGAGCGCTCGATGGCGTCGGCCAGCACCGGCAGCGCGATCCGGCCCAGCGCCCGCAGCCCGCGGACCGGGTCGCCGCGCAGCCGGCGGGCCCGGCGGACCCGCTGGGCGCTCTCGATCAGCTGGGGGGCGACGGTCAGCGCGATCACCACCGCCACGGACGCCTCGTACAGGGCCGCCGGGACGCTGCGGAGCGCCTGTCGCGGGTTGGCCAACGCGTTCGCCGCGCCGATGCAGAGCAGCATCACGGCGAGCCGCAGGGCGTCGTAGAGGGTGAAGGCGAGGGCCTCCGCGGTCACCGCGCCACCCAGCCGGATGCCGGCCGCCCAGTCGGGCAGCGGGATCTCGGGCAGGGTGAACAGCACGGTCTCGCCGGAGGCGCCGCCGATCGCGATCTGGAACAGCACCCGCATGCCGATCACGAACAGCGCCAGCACCAGATAGGCCCGCACCGAACGGGCCCAGGGTGCCGCGGTGCGCCGGACCATCACGACGGCGATCACGGCCAGCGCGATGAGCGTCAGCAGCAGCGGATTCCTGGTGCCGCTGACGGCGAGGCCGGTGCCGATCGCCCAGCACCACCAGGCCCACGGATGCAGCGCCGTCGCGGGCTGGGCCTTCAGGACTTCCTGCCCTTCCACCACCAGCCGCCGAGGCCGGCCGCGCCGGCCAGGACGATTCCGACGGTGGTGATCAGCCCGGCCGGCGAGCCCGAACTCGAGGCGTCGGCCGATTCGGCCACCGGGGTGGCCTGGGTGACCGGGTCGGTGGCGACCTCGGACGGGGTGGGGCTCGCGGCGTCCGAGGGCGACGGCCGGCCGGTGGATGTCGGCGTGCCGCTCGCCGTCGCGGTCGGCGTCCGGGTGGTCGCACCGGCCTTGGCCGTCGCGCTGGACGTGCTGGTCGTGGTGGCCGTCGCGCTGGGCTTCTTGCTCGTGCTGGGCTTGCTGCTGGGCTTCTTGGTGGCGCTGGGCTTCGGGCTCGGCTTGCTCGAGGTCTTGGACGGCGTCGGCTTCGGGGTGTCGGCGGCCGGCGGGGCGGCACCGGGGGGAACCTTGCCGTCGTCCAGGGACTGGTAGCGCCAGCCCTCGGCGTTGCCGGCGGTCGGCTTGTAGCTGTTCGCCCCCAGGTTCGAGTACGTCCAGCCGTTGTAGCCGCCGTCGGAGTTGCGGGTGGCGTGCCAGTACGACCAGTAGGCCTTGTTGGTGTCGGGCTTGCCGGGCTTGCCGTTGATCTTCTCGACGAAGCCCTCGCTGATGGTGGGCGAGAAGCCGGCGCTGCGTAGGGCGGCCGCGCCGGTGCCGTAGCTGGTGGCGCACTTGGTGGTGATTCCGCCCAGGCTGCCGAAGTCGACCACCACCCACACCCCGCTGCAGGACGCCGCCTGCGGCAGGGCGGGGGCGGCCGCCGCACCCGAGGTGGACGGCCCGGTGGCCGCGCCGGCGACGAGCATCGCCGCCAGCGCAGCCGTGGCGAGGATTCGCCTCACTTGATCACCTTCGCGGTCGGGGCGGACGTCAGCGCCACCGTCTGATGACCCGCGAGCTTCGCCGTCACCTTGACCGTGATGGTCTTGCCCGCGTCCGACTTGGTCAGCTTGTAGGTGGCCTTGGTCGCCTTCGAGATCGACTTGCCCGAGCGGTACCACTGGTAGCTGAAGGCCGGCGCCGGGTCCCAGTCGCCCGGGGCGGCGGTCAGGGTCTGGCCGACCTTGGCCGTTCCGGCGATGGTCGGGACGGGGCTGACGGCGTAGCCGTTCGGCGGGGTGTTCAGATCGGGCTGGACGCCGTCACCCAGGTAGGGGCCGTACAGCCAGCCCTCGACGGTGCCCTTCACCGGCTTGGACTGGGCCGCCCCGACGCCGTAGGAGGTCCAGGTGTTCCAGGTGCCGTCGGCCTTGGGGGTGGCCGACCAGTAGCCCCAGTAGTTCGTGAAGGTCGAGTCGATGGTGAACGGGAAGCCGTGGATGCGGTCGATGAAACCGTTCTTGGCCTCCACCTTGAACCCGGCACTCTTCAACGCCTCGAGCCCGGTGCCGTACTTGGTGGCGCAGCGCGTGGTGGTCTGGCCGTTGCCGCGATCGACGACGACCCAGACACCGGTGCACGAGGCGGTCGCCTTGGGCAGCGACGGCGGGTTCTTCGGGCACTTGCCCAGGTTGACCGAGACGTCCAGCACCGACTTGCCGGTGATCAGGTAGAGCGCGTTGGCGGTCGCCGAGACATCGGACGCGGTGCCGGCGTCCAGCGAGTTGGGGAAGCCGCCGTCGGGCTGCTGCACGGTGGCCAGCCAGTCCTTGGCCTTGGTCACCTCGGCGCCGCTCTTCAGCGCCGAGCCGAGCAGGGCGGTGGAATCGACGGGGGAGTAGTTCTCCCAGTAGCCGTCCGGCTTCTGCTGGGCCTTCGCCCAGGTCTCGGCGGCGTCCACCTGGGGCTTGAGCTGGCCGAGCGCCTTCAGCGCCAGGATGCCCATCGCGGTGGTGTCGGGGTCGGCATTGAACGTGCCCGCCGGGTACTCGTAGCCGAACGCGCCCCGGGTGTCCTCGTTGCCGGCGTCCTGCTGGCCGAGCAGGTTGGTCAGCAGGGTCACCGGAACGGTGGCCCCGGCGCGCTGCAGCGCGATGATGCCCAGGCTCTGGCTGAACGCCGACTTCGACGGGCCGATCTGGCCGTCCTTGGGCAGGCTCTTGGTGACCAGCGAGACCAGGTTGTAGCCGGCGAACTTCTTCGGGTTGAGTCCCAGCGCCTTCACGGTGATCGCCATGTTGGCGGCCCGGGCCTGGTTGAGCTTCTTGCTCGGGTACAGGTACGACTTGGCGTTCTTCTCGATCTGCGACACCAGCGTGCGCAGCGCCGGGGCGTAGCTGCAGGCGTTGTCGGTGCTGGCCAGGCCGAGCGCCGCGGTCATCGAGGCGCCCGCGCCGTCCCCCTTGGCCGGCAGGTTCCGGACGATGAAGTTGGCGGCCTTGGTGGCGCTCGCCGCCGGGATCGCGGCGGCGAACGGCGCGGCCTGGATCAGGCCGGTGAGGGTGAGGGCTGCTGCAGTCCCGACAGCGAGTGAGCGCCTCAGTGATGGGTGCATCTGGATGGGTCCTTTCGCACGGGCAGTTGTGCGATGCCAGACTCGGGGTCCATCCGGCTCACCCGCGTGCCACGACAGGTTGACAGAGCCAGAACGTATGCAGGCATTCCGGCTGGGCCATCGCTGGCGTCACGGTTGCGGGTCAGCCCCGGATTCGCACCGGGTTCCCCTGCAAAGGTTCAGGTGGACTCAGACTAACCCACGGCCGCCGTGATCGGACCGTTCGGTGAAAGTCGGCCGGACTCCGTCATTTGCGGCCGACGTCATCCCGGGCCCGACCCGGGATCTCAGTCCTTGCCGTCCTCGGCGTCGGGCTTCGCCTTGCCGCCGTAGACGGTGTCGGAGACCTCTTTGGCGGTTTCGACCGCGTCGGTGACGGCGTCCTTGACGGCGTGGGCCGCCTTCTTGGCGAGGTCGACGGTGTCCGCGGCGACCTCGGTGCCGGCCGTGTGCGCCTGGTTGTAGACGATGTCGGAGACCTCCTTGGCGGTCTCGACCGCGTCGGTGACGGCGTCCTTGACGGCGTGCGCGGTTCCCGTGGCGGCGTCCTTGACGGCATCGCCGCTCAGCTTCTGCTTGATGCCGTCGAACGCCTGCTGGCCCTTGTCGCGCGCGGTTCCGGCGAGATCCTTGATGTTCTCGCCGGCATGCGAGGCGAAATCCTTCAGATTCTCGCCCGCGTGCGAGGTGAGGTCCTTGAGGTTCTCGCCCGCTCCCGAGGCGAACCCCTTGGCGTGGTCGAAGGTGTCCTCGGCGAACTCGCGCACGTGTCCGCCCACATCCTTGGCCCTGGTGACCAGGTCATCGATGAGCTTGCCACCACCGGCATTCTGGTCAGCCATGGTTGGTCTCCATCCTTCGCGTGCGCCAGACGTCCTGGCCTCCGCCAACCCTAGGGCTCCCGCCGCCCGGAGCGGAACAGGCGGAGCCGGTTCGCCGCGTCGAGTCAGTCGGACGCCCGGCTCACCGCGAAGACCCGGAAGCCCTTCGCGCTGGCCGTCCGTCGGCAGTCCCAGCCCTGTTCGATCAGCCAGCGCTGCAGCGAGTCGGCGCCCAGGTTGCGGCCCACGACCAGCCGGGCCACGCCGTCCGGCTTCAGGCGCGGCAGCCAGGTCAGCAGCAGTTCGTGCAGGGCCTGCTTGCCGATCCGGATCGGCGGGTTCGACCAGAGCTCGTCGTAGCGGGCCTGCGGGTCGGCGTCCTCGGGCAGCAGCGGACGGACCCGGTCGCCCACCCGGTGCGCCCGGGCGTTGTCGGCGCACAGGCGCAGCGCGCGCGGGTTGACGTCGACGGCGTCCACGACGGCGCCGGGGCAGGCGGTGGCCAGCGCGACCGCCAGCACCCCCCAGCCGCAGCCCAGGTCGAGCAGCCGGGTGGCGTCGGCGGGTGGCGCCGCCGAGCGCAGCAGGACGCCGGTGCCGAGATCGAGGCCGTCGGCGGAGAACACCTCGTTGGCGGTGCTGAAGCGCCAGTCAGTGTCCCAGAACCGGACGTCGATGCTGCGCCGCTTCTCGGCGGCGGTCGGCGCGGTGAAGTAGTGGCTCACTCCGGTGATCCCGGGCTGTCGGCCGAATCCAGGGTGCGCCGGGCGCGCGCCTCGGCGGCACGGGCGGCCAGCTCGCGGTCGCGCGGATAGCCGACCTCCTCCAGGGTCAGCCCGCCGGGCGGCATCACGCGGATGTCGCCGACCCGTTCCCGGGCGTCCAGCAGGCCGACCAGCCAGTCGGGCTCGCGGCGTCCGGTGGCCACGGCGACCAGCGCGCCGACCAGCGAGCGGACCATCGAGTGGCAGAAGGCGTCCGCCTTCACGGTGATCTCGGCGACGTCGCCCCAGGTGCGGCGGGCCGACAGCTGCAGCAGGTTGCGGATCGTGGTGGCGCCCTCACGCGGCCTGCAGAACGCGGCGAAGTCGTGCAGGCCGCGCAGCCGCGGGGCGACGGCGTTGATCTTCTGCAGGTCGAGTTCGGTGCGCAGCGGGGTGACGTGGATGCGCAGCAGCGGGTCGGGGGTCGAATCGGCGATCCGGTACACGTAGCGGCGCCAGATCGCGGAGAAGCGGGCGTCGAAGCCGGGCGGGGCGACGCTCACCCGGCGCACCACCAGGTCGGACGGCAGCACGTTGCGCAGCCGGTAGGCGAGCTCGGCGACGGTCTGCTTCGGGTCGTCGACCTCCGGCAGGTCGACGTGGGCGACCTGGCCGCGGGCGTGCACCCCGGCGTCCGTGCGGCCGGCGCAGGTCAGGCTCACCGGTTCGTTCAGCCGCAGCACCCGCGGAATCCAGGCCTCCAGCTCTTCCTGCACGGTGCGCAGCCCGCGTTGCGCGGCCCAGCCGTGGAATTCGGTGCCGTCGTAGGCGATGTCGAGGCGCAGCCTCACCGCCGTCCCCCTTCTCGGATGCCGTAACACAGGTCGTAGATGGTCCGGCCGGCCGCGATCCCCTTGGCCTCGTACCTGCTCTGCGGACGATCCTCCCACCGGGGTGCCCAGCCGTCATAGCGGTTCACCAGCAACGGATGGTCGTCCAGCACCGCCCGCATCGCCAGGGCGTAGTCCGCCCAGTCGGTGGCCAGCCGCCACACGCCGTCGGCGGCGAGCTTCGCGGCCACCAGGTCGGCGAACGGACGCGAGACCAGTCGCCGCTTGTGGTGCCGCTTCTTGTGCCACGGGTCGGGGAAGAAGGTCCACAGTTCGGCCAGCGACCGGTCGTCGACCAGGGTGCCCAGGGCGTCCACGCCGTTGGCGACCACCACCCGGACGTTGTCGACGCCGGCCCGGGCGCATTTGGAGAGCGTGCTGGCCACCGCCGGCTCGAACACCTCGAAGGCCAGGTGGTTGCGCTCGGGATGCCGGGCGGCGACGGAGGCGATCACGTCGCCGGTGCCGCCGCCGATCTCCACCACCAGCGGGGCGTCGCGGCCGAAGGCGTCCGTCGGGTCGAGGTGGGCGTGGGCGGCCACCGAGGTGTCGGTGTCCCGGGCGGGCACCCGGATCACCCAGTCGGCGCGCTCGCGCCACGCCTTCTCCTGGCTCGGGTTCATCCGGGCGCTGCGCCGGACGAAGGAGACGACCTCACGCTGCACCCGCGGACGCGTCTCGACCATGCCGGCCAGCGTAACGGGCCGCGCCGGTCGAGCCGATCGCGCCGGTCGAGACCCGGCCCCACCCGGCCCTGGACGTACGCCTCCCTGGGATAACCCTGAGGGGCGGCCGGACGGCGGATGCCCTGGTCCACACTGGTCTGGTGGCGCAGCGGCGCCGGACGAAAGGCACTCATTCATGCGCACCCTGTTGAACATCATCTGGCTCATTTTCGGCGGCCTGTGGCTCGCCCTCGGCTACTTCTTCCTCGGCCTGCTGGCCTGCATCTTCATCATCACCATTCCGTTCGGCATCGCCTCGATGCGGATGGCGGCCTACGCCCTGTGGCCGTTCGGCAAGACCATCGTCGCGAAGCCGACCGCGGGCGTCGGCTCCGCCCTCGGCAACATCATCTGGTTCCTGGTCGCCGGCCTCTGGCTGGCCATCGGTCACCTGACCACCGCCGCCGCCCAGGCGATCACGATCGTGGGCATCCCGCTCGCCATCGCCAACATCAAGATGATTCCGGTCACCTGCGTGCCGCTCGGCAAGGAGATCGTGGACGCCGACCACGTCCCCTACGGCAGCCGGCCGGTCTACTCCTTTTGAGGCGCCTGCTCCTCCAGAACCCGGGCCGTCGGCCCGGGTTCTGTGCTGTTCGCGAGGGGGTTCGTGCCGCTCGGGCCGGGC
>WBZS01002164.1_pt1 | contig 12896 bp, 22 predicted proteins | sample 5204201 | NCBI WGS metagenome assembly WBZS01 (sample SAMN12344357, study PRJNA552823) | activated sludge metagenome | biome: Activated sludge suspended growth; feature: Nitrification reactor; material: Wastewater; isolation source: activated sludge from nitrification reactor of wastewater...
GGTGGACCTGTACTTCCATGAGGGCGGTCTGGGCGCCGAATGCACCTTCATCGCACGCTATGGGGAGGACGGCGACTATTCCTCTGGTCAGGAGTTCTGTTGGTCCAATCCCCATCTGAACCATGCCCTGCGCTTAGCCCATGGGAAAGGGATCCTGAAGGACAAGGTGCTTGAGGAACTCCGTTGGCATCAAGGCAAATGGCTGAGCTATTACGCGATGGATCTTGACTACAAGCGGAGCGTGGATGAGCGCTTCAAGGAAGAGCGCTTCATTCTTGAATGAACTTACAAAAACCAGAACAAATGCTGCTATACATCGTCCTGACCGCGATCCTCCTAGGATCCATCGTAATTTCTGCTGCCTCCGTGGGCTTGAACTCCATCAAGGAAGGCAATAAGAGGAAAGTCGATAAGATGCAACGGCTCTTCTGGTGGAATGATGCGGGCGCGTCCCTGCTCTTCCTCGCCGTGGGCTTCGCGGTCGCTGACATTCTGGTGGAGAACTTCAGGAGCGGCGGCCCCATGGACCTTTTGCTGGGCATGGCAGCGGTTGGGATCTTCTTGGGTCTTCCGTATTTCTTCGTATGGCGCGGTTCGCGCTTCTGTTGAATGGACCGCAAGGAGCTTTACCGAAAGATGGCGGAGTTGACCGCCCCGAAGTGTGCTTCCTCGTGCCGCGTTCCGCATTCCTGCTGCTCGATCGAGTATTGCGAAATGGCCTATGGGGAGGGCAGGAAGGATGGCGTGGAATATCCCATCTTTTCTGGCCCCATCCCCCATCTGGGTCCCAAGGGTTGCGTGGTGGCTCCGCACCATCGCCCGCTCTGTACGCTCCATGTGTGCTCCATCGCGGGCTTGGGCTTCGACCCCGACAAGAAGTTCGAGGAAGAATACTTCGACCTGCGCGAGAGGATCGATGAAATGGAAGCGGAAGAGTACGAAGAAACAATTCGGTGAGGCTTCTCGTAAGATAACATCATGGATCAAAGCAAGTGCAATATGAAAAAGACCAACAAGCAACTGGCTGAAGGGCTCAAGGACCTTCTCTCCAAAACCGCTCTTACGGATGTGGAGCGTGATGTTGTCTTCCAGAGCATGCACGTGCTGGGGGAGTCTACGGACCCATTCAGCGACTTCCTCGGGAACTTCTTCCCGCAGGAAAGCCCGATCATCCTTGTGGAACATGAAGCGGATGCTGGCGTGCTGATCGTCCACCGCGCCAATGGGGACATCAGTCAGTTCCAAGGATCCGCCTCTGGCTCTGGCGCCATCGCGTGGTACAAGATGCCCATGATGACGCCCGTCTCCGAGGCGATGGACAAGCGCTTGAACGAGATCCTCACGTATGTACAGAAGTGGAAGGGACCATATCCCGTGGCTCATGTGAAGCGCGTCCTGTCCGAAACGAAATAACCTACCCATGCTCGTCCTATCCATTCTCTTGTTCCTTGTCGGTGGCGCCTTGGGTGGTGTGATCGGCTATGCCTTGGGCAAGAACATCGAACGCGGTCGTCTGAACGGAACAAAAGATCAACGTCATGGACATTGAAACCCGTATGCATTTCCTGGTGAACGTCATGTTCTACGGATCGATCCTGTGCGCTCTGATCTTCGGGGCGATACATGTACTTCGTCGTCCCGATCGGAACGATATACATTTTGGCATCTGGGGTCTGCCCTTGTTCCAATGGATCTTCTTGGGATGGATCGATCGGACCGCTACCTTCCATTGCGTGACCATCTGCTTGACGATCTTCGTTCTCTCGCTCCTCTTGCGTTGGGTGCTGGACCGCACGCATCCCAAGCGCACCAGAGCGGAAATGCTGCGCGATGACATCCTTGAATTCGGCGCGTGCATCGATGACATGGACTTCTCTGACCTGAATGACCTAAGGACCTTAAGGGATATCCAGAGCGAACTCTTCCGTTCGGTCTATCTGCATCGCAAGCTCGCCCAACTGGTGGAGAAGAAGGCCATCGCCGCTGGCGAAGCCATGGTGATGAACGAGATATTGACCAAGGCGGACCTCCTGTTGGTCAAGACGCTGGGCGAGGCCATGAAACGCATGTCGTTGGCCCATGTGACCTCCTCGGAGATCGATGCGCTCAAGGCCGAGGTGAGCCATGCGCAAAAGAGATCATGAAAAAGAAACTGCACCGCATCATGGAACCCAAGCACGAGCAAGAACTGAAGGACATGGGCCATGCGCTCCGATTGCTGCTCGCGGTGGAGAATTTCTTCATCGAGCATGGCTGGCATAAGCAGGGCGGTCAGGAGTCCGATCGGGCATGCATCATCGTGGCCATGTCGCGGTGCATGCGCAATGATGGAAAGTCTGGCATGTACGAGGGCATCCCCTTCTCGGCCGAACGCCTCTTGAGGAAATTGCTCTGTGAGGACCCCGTGGTGGCGCCTTTCATGAATGCGCCCTTCCAGCATGGTATGATCCATTTCGAGCCATCCACCGTACAAGGCTTGATCCGCTTCAACGATCATCCTTCCACCAAATTGGAGGATGTGGAGGGATTGATCCATCGCACGAAGGCACGCTTGATGTAAGCCGACGCCATGAACGCCTACTGGCTCATCGACAACCTTCGCCATTTCTTCACAGAGAACAAGTGGCATCAACAGGGTGGCATTTACAAAAAGGGCCATGCCTGCCTGATCGTGGGCTTGAGCGAAGTGCGCAAAAGGACGGACACATCGTGGGATGTCTGGAGCGAAGTGGTGGATGCGTTCTCCAAGGACCCAGAGGTGCAGCGTTTCCATGATCCTTCACGCAACAATTCATCTGTATCCATCCTCATCCGTTACAACGATCATCCTTCCACCACGTGGGAGGACGTACGGGCGATGATCGAACGCGTCAAGCAAAGTCTGGAACAGAGATCATGAAAAAGAAATTGCATTCCATCCGCATCGATGGGACCACGTGGCAATACGCCATCGGTGAAGGAGAGGTGCGCGTGTACCAGCCAGGGACCAAGCAGATCTACCTGCGCATTCCGCAGAAGGACGTGACCGAAGGTGGAATGGGCACCTTGCCTGCTTACGTCCGCTCCTACGTGATCAACTACCGCGCGTCCGAACATGTGCTGAAGTTCATGGACAAGATCAAGGAGCGCTTCGCCTCGGTGCGCTGGGGCAAGAAAGAGGACATGGACCGCAACAAGGGCGATGACCAATACTCCTGCCTGATCCTCGCCATGGCCGAAGTGCGCAACAGGACGGGCGATGATGCGGCCCATGAAGAATTGATCCAACGCTTCGGGTCCGACCTCCTTGTGCGCCAACGTGGAAGGCCGCAAGGCTTGCACATTTCCAATGTGCGCACGATCTACCAGTTCAATGACCATCCCGAAACGACGTGGGAGGATATCCAGAAGTTGATACAGCGCACCAAGAGCACGCTCCTGTTCCGCTGACCGCGCTGCAACAAAAGGATCTTGGTTCTCGTAGAAGATATCATGGAACATATCCCATGCCTGTAGCAGGAACCAAGAAATATCAGGTGAAGACGGGGACGCAACCCGAGGTGACCGTCTCGGTGTTCTTCACCCAGCAGGACGAGAAATTCTACGTCCCCGTATCGGATGAGCATTACACGAAGCTCACCGATCAAGAGCGCACGGATCTGGGTATCGAGCGAGCGAACAAGGGCATGACCTCCTATTACGCGGTGGTGGCCGACAAATTCGCTGAGGCTTTCCAGAAATACACCAAGGTGCTGGATGCCGTGCATGACACGGTGGAGGGCATCGAAGCGATCCCGATGATCCTCGTGAAGTTCGGGGCCAAGGTCCGCGAGGCGACCGAACTGCGCCATGGCCATGATGGAGAACGCGAGCGTGAACGCAAATTACTCATGCATAGCGGCGAGGGGCGCCACTTCGCTTCCTCCATGATGGAAATGTCCATGGATTTCTACCGCGTCTGGCATATCAAGAGCAACAAACGTGAAGGGGTCATCGAGCGGCCCTTGGAAAGCTGCAAGCCCGAACATATCCGCTATGCCCTGAACAACGGCTTTCGTGGGGATGGGCTCGGCTATGAAGGCAAGGTCTTCTATCTCCCATGGAGCGAGGCCACATGGGGATCGCTCCAGAGATTCCATGGCCATATGCTCGAACTGATGATCAAGCTCGATGAGTTGATATCTGGGGATGTCGCCGCTAAGCTGCTCGCCGTATCAAATAAAAAATTGCTGGGATGAAACCTGAACTTCGCCAAGCCCGAACCCACGCCATCCTGCTGATCGATGCCGCCAAAGAGCGCCTTTCCGCTGGTTGGGGGAAGAGAGCCCCAGATGCGGGCGAGGGAAATGCCACGCTCGCGCAAGCCATCGTGAATTGCTCCCATCCCAAGGTCAAGACCATGGTCGAGCATCATAACGCGCAACAGGAACTTTTCTTGATCCTCGATCACGACCCCTTGGTGGTACGTCGCTCTGCAAGAGAGGTGCGGGATACGACCCTGCATTGTATGCAGTTCAACGATCATGAGGACACCACGATACAGGATGTGTTCGATGTCCTGAACCGCACCCAAGACCGCTTGCAGAACCTGCTGGGCGCTGAGAATGAAAAACAAGGCAGCATGAACATCAAGCAACTCATGACCGATCTCTTCGGATCGCTGCCCGCGCATCTGGATGGGCGCTTCCTGTGTCTGCGATTCGTATCGCCCGCTGAGGTGCTGGTGTGCTATAGCGATGAATCGGGCGAAGATCTCAAGCTGGTTGAAACCTTCAAGGAGAAGGAAACCAATTGGGTCACGCGGTGTGTGCTGTCGCTGGCCGCTGGGTTCTCCCATGATGATATCATCAACGGATGTGTCAACAACCCCGAACTGGACGAGGATGAACTGTCGTGCATCGTACGCGACATCGAACTGATCTTCTCCGTTCTTCCGCCATCGATCGTCTATACGGGAGGACGCATGAAGCTGCGCGGTTCGGGCAAGAAGTTCGATCTGCGCGTTGATGTGGATGCTTCCTCTGGCCGCCTGTCATGGCTGGTGCAATACGTGCATACCGATGTGGATGCCATTGCCGTTTCCTTCGCTCCCATGGGAGCGGATGACGATGCGGACTATTGGCACAACAGAATGTTGACCAAGGTCGATCTACTTTGGGGCATGCAGCACAATTTTTCCATTTCCATGGACTCTGCACCCTTCCAGATCTCCTTCGTGGATGGCCCATTCCTGCCCAACCTGAAGCAATCCATCATGGCCCAGAAGTTGAACATTCCCATCGAGCGTTCGCGTGAACTGCTCGCGCTCGTGAACTCCACGCTGGATCAACGCAATGGCGGGGACCTTGAAAAAGCGATCGAACGCACCTACGAGGAAGTCTCCGCGCATTGCGAGAACGCCAACGAACTCTTCTTCATCGCATGGGCTCACGGAAAGGGCTTGTGCTGAATCGATGCCTCGGACCATGGAAACAGAAATGCTCTGCCCCGTCTGCCGTTCTCCGCTGGTGGAACACGAACCTCAGCGTCTGCAATCGTTAAGCGAACATGTGAGCGATCCCAACGGAGAGCCTTCGCTGAAAATGGCATTCGTCTGCATGGATCCCGCATGCCTGTCCCACAAGTCGGAAATGCGATGGACCGATAGCGGCGAGCGCTACGGCGGCTTCGACTTCGAGGGGAAGTTCATCGGCGACAATGACGCTCCGTTCGGGACATATCAGCGTCAGGCCAACGTGGAGATCTACAAGCAAGGTCTGAAGGAATACCGCACGCTCTGTACCATCGGTGACATTCGATTCGACTTGGAGTATCATTATCGTTCCAACCAGAACGGTGATGTCCTTGGTCGTTCGTGGTCCTTGCGCAAACTGAAGAAGGAGCGCGGCTCCTTGATCTATTACGAATTCCCCGTGGTGTCCTTTTATCGTAACGTGAAGGATGGCCTGAAAACGGGCTTGGACCTTCGCCTGAAGAAGGCGAAGCTCTCCAATGGATTCCAACGCGTGAACTTCTGCGTGACGCGTCACGAGGACCGCTGGTGGCGCCTGTGGTCCGTGCGCGTGAACCGCTTCTTCTTCCCATCGCTGGTAAAGGACCTGAAATTCCGTGGCCTATGATGGATGAAGCGATATTGAACAGCACGAGCTTCATGCCGTTGGAACAGATCGTCTGTTCAGCGATATGGTTCGACGTGGACGAACAACACGAGCATCAACCGATCAATCGCGAACGAGGCCTGACCATCTGCGGCCTGAGGCATCACAACTGCTTCTATACCGCTTCGCTCATCGGCAAGCATCTGCGTAACAAGGAGCCAGAACAAGGCTTCGTCACCAATGAGCATCGCTTCGTATCGCGTGAAGAAGCAGCGTTGATCGCCTTCCAAGCTGGTCAGGTCGGAGAACGCAAGGAGAAGCTTTATTCGGAGGACCTCTGGAAGGGAACCCGTCCGACACTTCGTATGAGATCGTAAGCAACAATGTGATACTGAACAAGCCGAAATGATCTCAGAAACGGCCCATCTTCGTGAAGCGCTCCGCAAGTTCAATGAACAGGTGGAAGCGAACCTTGAGGATTATGAACGCCGCCTTACCGATGGCTCCATGCTGGTAGCATGGGAATGGAGCCGTTGCGATCACTCCGACCATGAGGAACTGGCCAAACTGGCTGGCGAAGCTGGCATGTCATTGGCACATCCTTATCCTCTTGGCGATGATCGCCTCAACGTGGTGTTCTATGAGCCCACCGAAAATAAGCTATGTTTCATCGCTGAGGAATCCATGCCGTTCCTCAAATCGCAGCATCCCTTTACGGACCTGTCGATATTCAAGCGCCGTCTTTCGCGCATGATGGTCTTCACGCAAAAGGACATCGAACACATCGCTGGACTTGTCGTGCCTATTGGGAAAAGCGGGGAGCGGTCCTACTTGGATGAACAGAAATTCCTTGCGGCTCAACAAGCTTTGACGCTAGCGAAGGAGAAGGGATATCTGAAGAAGTAACATTCTGCTTCTTTGATCCGTACTACATCCATCATTCATAGAAGAACATGCCGACCAGAAGGATAAACGACGCAGCGCCGCTCCCAAAAAAATGCAAGGATCGCGATCACAATCCACCGACCATGGTGGTCTGGGAGCCAGGAACCTACGAACACGAATGTCCATCGTGCGGCAACGTACAAAGGTTCACCGTTCCGCCGAAACCTGAACTAGCAGGAGTGCATTAAAAGAACGACCATGGGAATGTCAACGCATGTGGTGGGCTTCATCCCGCCCGATGAGAAGTGGAAGGAAATGAAGGCCGCCTACGATGCATGCGCGAAGGCTGGTGTTTCCATTCCCGAGGAAGTCAGCGCTTTCTTCGGTCATGCTGAACCCGATGAAAGTGGAAGGGAAGTTTCTTTGGAGGAAGATTGTGCGAAGCCATGGCAAGATGATTACCGTCAAGGTTTTGAAGTGGATATCTCCAAGCTTCCTCCTCATGTGAAGACCGTGAGATTCTACAATTCATGGTGATGAAAAAACACATCCCGCTCGTTTTGACCAGCACATGGTTAGCGTTCTTAAACATAGTGTTGCTTATGGCCTCCTGTTGTGGCGCTGGCTCATGCGACAGCGAAAAGCGCGTGAAGGTTTGGGACGACTATCGCAGATATGCCCAGACCCAACGATCCATGCTTGACAGTGGAGAGATCACCGCTGATCAACTGGAGGCGCGATATTACATCCTCATCATGGAGCGCGATATAAACAGCGCCAATTGTGGATGTCCGTTGGAGTCCCCATCCAACGCGGACCGCCAACAGAAGTTCGCCAGCCAAATGGACCCTGGATGCGTTCTGGTGCTCACCAAGCGATATGGCGATATTCTCAATGACACGACCGCTCAGCGCGTGGAAGAACGCAAGGGGTTGGAGCAAATGTTATCTTGGTATGGCTATGCTGTTGGACTTGGCAATGTCCACGGCTATGATGCCTACGGTGCAATGCTACCTGTGGACACGGCGCTGATCAACAAGCGCGTGAGGGAGTTATCCGCAAGTTTCTTCGCTGCGAACGTTCCTCCCAAAAAAGTGGAATTGATCGATGGGAAATAAACCGAACGATACAGCTAAGGTGGTATTCGAGGGATTACGCAAGGACCTTGATGAACTCGCGCCCAACGCATTCGATGCGGACTTTAACAAGAAGAGCGAAGCATGGAATCGCATGGAGGCTTACTTGAACGAGCGCATCAATGTGGAGAACAATGGTGTTCATTCCGATGGTGCCATCCCTGCTGATATCTGCGGCCTTATCGGTTTCTGCCTCACTACACCGATCGCCAGGGCGCACGCGACATCCAATCGCGATGGTCTGTTCAAGTGGCTTGATCGCCTCAGTGCTCATGCGGATCGCGCTCTTGCGGCCATCCCCAGCAACACAGGAGTAACACCACGAAAATGGGTAGCAGCCAATGGCTTCATTCTGGAAGAAGGCAAGACCTATCGCTGGTCTGGTCGCAGCGAAGGCTTGTATACCGTCTATTCATGGAAGAACGAGAAGTTCAAGGTCGTGCGAGTGATGAAGGATGGTGTGCGCATCGAAGATCTAGCCGACAACGTGATGCGTGATATCAACAACGAGTACATTGAAGCCAACGATGTGACCTTCAAAAAGACGCTATGGTGATCAGGTTCGTAACAAAACCTTTTCCTCAACGTACCAACCTCAAAACCCCACAACATGTCACACTTCCTTGTCATGGTCATCGGCGCCGACCCCGAGAAACAACTGGCGCCCTATCACGAGTTCGAATGCACTGGCGAGGACAATGAGTTCGTGAAAGAGATCGACAAGACCGATGAAGCCCGACTGGAATATGAGCGCTTCATGCAAAGTCAGAGCGAGAAGCGGAAAAAGCGAATGGCCGAAGCTGGCGGCGCGATCGAAGAACACGATCCGAACGAAGAGATCAAGTCCTTCACCGACTATGTGCGCGACTATCGTGAGGACGACCTGATCCCCTTCGGTCAGAAGCCAGACTTTGAAAATAGTCACAAGTATGGTTATGCGCTTCTCGACGAGAACGGCGAAGTGGTCAAGGTTGTGCGTCGAACCAACCCAAATGCGAAGTGGGACTGGTACGTGCTGGGCGGACGCTACAGTGGACGTCTCCTGTTGAAGGAAGGCGCGAAAGGCGAATCAGGACGCCCAGGGGTGTTCGGCAATGAGGTCGGGATCGATAGCGCCATGAAAGGGGACATCGATTTCGAAAGCATGCGCGAGCGTGCAAGGAAACAGGCGAACGCGGATTACGATCTCTTCGAGAAAGTCACAAAGGGTCAGCCATGGCCCGAAAGCTGGGAAACCGTATTTGAGCGGTATGGTGAAAAAAAGATCGATGAAGCTCGCGCTTTCTATAACAATCAACCCATGGTGAAAGCCATGCGATCTGACCGCAACATCCATCCTTTCGATTCGCCCGAGGACTATGGACCAGACCGCCAGAAATACGTGGATGGTGAAGTAAAGAAAGCGGGCGTTCCGTTCGCCTTCATCAAGGATTCCGTCTGGTACGATAAGGGCGACATGGGCTGGTGGGGCATGGTCTCCAATGAGAAGGACCCGAAAGAATGGCAGGACCAGTTCTGGGAGGCGTTCGATGCCATGCCAGACGATACGCTGATCTCCATGTACGACTGTCACATCTGAAGAAACATTCTTCGCCTTTGCATCGTATGATGATAAAATTCTGACCATGCTATCATACGGTGAAGCTCGCGAACTGTGCAAGACAAGAGGGATCGTTACTGAATCGCAGTACAGGCGGTTCCATGGCAAGCTGGCAATGCCTCTTGATCCACAGAAGGAGTACGGCGAACAATGGAGGGGATGGAACTCCTTTCTTATCGGACGCAGGAACGATCCGAACTGGCGGAAGAAAGGAGCGCGAAAGCCCTTCCCGACTTACGCCGAAGCCAAGGAGATCCTAAGGGACACGGGCATCAAAGGCATCAAGGGATACACGGCCAACTACAAGCGTCTCGGCCTGCCATCCAATCCAGACAAGGAATGGAAGAACAAGGGTTTCCTTGGCATGAAGGACCTCTTGGAATTTTCGGGTGCGAAGGTCAAGAACCGCTATGTGACCTACGACAAGTGCAAGTCGATGGTATGGCGTAACAACATTTACACCGCAGCACAATACGACGAGTTCCAGAGCACGCGGCCCAAGGTTCCATCCGATCCAGCGAAGACCTACGCGGGTGCTGGCTGGGGCGGTTGGGATGCATTCCTGAAACCGTCCACCAAGCTGCGCATGAAGAAATGCATACGCCGTCATAACAAGCGGTTCGTCTCATACGACAAGGCAGTGAAGATCGTACGTGCGCTCGGGATCAGGGATATGCGTGCGTTCTTCGCGCTATCGCATGTCACATCGCGATTCTACATCTACTCGCATCCCGAGAAGTATTATCGCGAGTGGAAGGGATGGAACAAGTTCCTTGGGACCAAGGAAGCCAAGTGGCGCAAGCAGAAGCGGAACAAAAGAATGCGCTCCATCGTAAAAAGAAGCGTGATCAAACTTCAAGCTGCATGATCCTCGCAACCATCTTCTGCATCATTGGCGCTCTTTCGCTCGCCGTTCTTGTCGGTAACGAAATGTTCGGATACCTCAATGGAGGAATGAACGAGCGTGGCAAGCGATTGCGCAACCTCTTGGTGTGGCCTGTTGGCATTTCCGCCTTTGGGCTGTACGCCATCCATTACATGAGCGTGGGGAGCTTTGCGTATGTGCTCGGTATCCCGTTCGCATTGTCGATGTTCATTGCTTTGATCATGTTCGTATGTTACGTCTTCATGTACCTTCAAGGCGATCCCGAAGCTAGACGATGCCTGCACACATTCTACGGTTGTTGCACGATAGCGTTCTTCATGTTCATGAGTTTGACGATGGTGGCCAATGTTACGCGGGACATCCCTGATTCTCCTTCCAAAACCCTCATGGTATCCGATCTCCTGAAATGAGAAAGCCACCTTTCGCGATCCGCTTCGAGCGTTCCAACCCTGATGATACCATGGGTCGCTCCTTGGGCATTTCCAAGAAGCGTGAACAGGCCATCTTCAAGGCCATGCAGAAGATCTGCGATGAACTTTCCGATGACGAATTGGAGAATTGGTTCGATCGCCTATACGAAAAGATAAGCGACATCTGTCGCGAGCCAGAGGAACTCTTCCTTGTCGCATGGCTTGCTGGTGTGGCTTGTTCCGAGGAAATGCATGCTACAAAGTCCAAGAGAAAGAAGAAATGAAAGCCGCAGTCTGGGAGAACGGATTTGAAGACAAGGTGGATCCGTATGTGACCGCCTTCTTGGAAGCTCGTTTTCGCAGTTTCGATGTGGACTTTCTTTACGCTCTGGACCATCGCGACAAACAGGACATCATCGATAACATCCGTGATGCCTCTGTCGTGGTAGGCAAGTTGAACCTATTGGATCCCGTACAGGTCCGCAAGCTCACTTCCATGTTGGGACGCGGGATCTACGGCAAGGTCTTCGGGGACTGGCTTCATAGCTTCATCTTTCTGTCCAGCTTTCCTAAGGAGGATGCTGAACAGGTCGCTGAGGCTTGTCGTACCGAATGGTCGGAAGATGTGGCTACACCGCGCAACGGCCTTACTGCCATACTTGCGCGTTGCAAAGTGCAATTCATCGATGTCAACGGCGATCATTACGCTGGTTATGAGATCAAGTCCACGGGAAGCGATCGCGATTTCAAAGTAGAAGAGATCAAATACTCCTGACATGAAAGTTCTGCGTTTCATCGGCTCTTTGCTGTTCTGGTGTTTCCTGATGGTGCTTACAGGAGGTGGCACGTTGAAGATCGGCATGTGGCTCTTCCCATCCATTGGATGGTTGGGCATTCTGGTCGCAGCAGCTTATGCCGTCTTCATGCTATTGGCCTGCTCGCACATGACATTCTCCTTTGAATGGCAGGACATGCTGGGCGAACGCTTTCTGTGGAACAAGAACAACAAGAACAACACGCCATGGTGGAAACGTAAGGATTTCCGTGATTTGATGCGCTCTGTTTTCTGGGCCGTAGTCTCCGTCCTTCTGTGTTTCTTCTTCGCCTTGGCCTATTCTGCGACTTGTGTCATCGTCATGTTCATCTTTGGATGGGATGGCTCCAAGCCGTTGGGCAACACGATGAGTCTGATAACCCTGATCGTATTCCTTGCTTCGACGGCAAGCTCCATCATCACAGTGCGCAACCTTCGTGGTCTTTCCAAAAAGATGCCCCATGTCCAGATCATCGAAGGATAGGCCGTCGTTTGACAGACCGACGCTTACGGCCGAGGATGTGGTGGAATTGATACACGCGAATCTGCCTATCAAAACATACCTTGCATCGAAGGTCAAGACGCGTAAGATGAAAACATACACGCGTTCTAAGGTCACGACCTTGCTTTCGCTCTTCGACCTGAACCAATTCCGCTTCCAAGTCACTGTGGGCGGAAGGGTCGGCCACAACGGCAAGTTCGAAGAAACGTCGCGCATTTCCGATTCACTGAGCCAAGCGCTCAAATGGTACAACGCAGAATGATCGAACTGAAAGACCTGATCGCATCCAAGGAGTTCTGGAAGGAAACGATCCAGAACGACATGTTCCGTGCGATGGATTCGTTCATGAAAGAGAACGGCATCAACAGCGATGAAGTCTCCAAAAGGACTGGCATCGCGCCTGCTGGCGTTCGTCGCATCATGAATGGAGAATTCGATGGGACCCTGGACGAAATGATCCGCTTCATGCTCGCCTTGGGCCGTGTGCCTTCCATCGTCTTCCGACCCATTGATGAGGAAGTTGTACGTCAAGGTCCCTATCAAAAGCTCATGGAGCGCAAGGGACGCAAGGGACGCTACTTCCAGA
>WBZS01002166.1_pt1 | contig 12883 bp, 7 predicted proteins | sample 5204201 | NCBI WGS metagenome assembly WBZS01 (sample SAMN12344357, study PRJNA552823) | activated sludge metagenome | biome: Activated sludge suspended growth; feature: Nitrification reactor; material: Wastewater; isolation source: activated sludge from nitrification reactor of wastewater treatment...
ATTGGAGGTGCCCCACACCTTGTGAATACGCTAAACTTATCCACAGATCGCCCTATGATGTACAGCTAAAGCCCCTGGGTAAAATTCAACGCGCACTCCTGGGTATTATTAAACGCGCGCCGACACGTAGTAGCCCATCCCCCGGGGCAACCGCACCCGCTGAAAGTCGATTCTTGGCTGCGCCGACGCCGGCACGTCCGCGAACACGAACTGCAGCTCGCGGGCCAGTTGCTGGTTGCCCCGTGACGCGGCCAGAGTCAACACTCGCCGCAATGCCGTGTGCAGCAAGCGGTTCTCCGGCCGATCGGTCGAAAACTCGTCGTGCTTGGTGAAGAAGCGGTCCGCCCGATAGAGGTTCTGCCGCAGGTGCGGTGCCATCAACAGCTTGCCTCGCAGGGCGAAGAGGTTGTCCTGGCGGCTGGAGTAGTCGCTGCGCAGTCCGCGCTTGACGATGTTCTCGACCGAGCGCAGAAACTCGGCGATGAAGACCTCCAGCATTGGCATGCGCGCCGCCGAGATCTTAGCGCTGTCGGTCTGGACGTGGCGGAAGCCTTGCAGGCAGCAGAGCATCTCGATCAGCAGCTGGCGTGCCTCGTTGGCGCCGCCGCCGATGGCCTTGCCGACCTTGGGCAGCACCTCGATCTGGAATCCATCTGGCGCGCGGATCACGCCGACGAAGCTAGTGACCTGGACGGCGCGACGGCTCCGGCGCTGGGTGAGGCGGAGCCACGTCGCCTCTCCGGTCTCGGCTGATCGGAGGCACTGATCCTCCAGCCAGCCGTAGACCTTATCCGGGATGCGATGCAGACCTTCGGCGCCCGAGGCATCAGACCCCGCTGCCATTAGCGCGTCAAACTCGTAGATCGTGATGCCGCTCACCGGGGCTTTGGCAGTCAGGCCAACAAGGTCTGGTAGATGCCGATGTAGGCATCCGGATTGGAGAACGCGGCATCCTGCACCGCGTAGCGACGCTTCGTGGCGTAGCTGTCCAGTTCGTGGTCGCTACCGAACAGGCGCGCCAGATCATCCTCGTGGTCGGCGCTCTCACGCACGAACTGCGCGGCCTCCGGCTTCTGGTTGTCCGCCAGGACGAGATGAATCTTCTGCCAGTCCTCGAAGAAATACTCTTCGAGCAGGGGAAGGATGCGGGTGCTGAAAACCTGCTGCAAGGCGACCAGCCGCTCGTCGCCATCGGGCACTTTGGCCAGCGGCGTGAAGTATGCGTGGCCGATGCAGTGGTCCCGATCGTAGAGTGCCTCGACGCGCTGATTGATTGCGTTGAGCATCCTGTGCACGTCGATCACCTGCTCGCCCGAACTCACTCGCAAGCCGGCCAAGGGTGCGCCCGGCACATCGCGCGTATCAGGCATGACCGGCACGAACTCGAACCGGCGGCGCAGTGCGGTGTCGAGCAGTGCTAGCGACCTGTCCGCCGTGTTCATCGTGCCAATGATGTCGACGTTGGCCGGCACCGAAAAGCTCTCGCCGGAGTACGGCAAGATCACCGACACAGCGTTCTCGGCGCCCTCGCGTTTGTCGGGTTCGATCAACGTGATCAGTTCCCCGAAGATCTTGCTGATGTTGCCGCGATTGATCTCGTCAATGACCATCGCAAACTGCTGGCCGGGCGCGAGCCTTGCCTTTCGGCAGAGTTCCTTGAAGACGCCTGGACGTATCTCGTACTGGATGTCTTGCGCCTCAGTATCGCCGCCCAGAACCGGACGCAGGCCTTCCACAAACTCTTCGTACCCATACGATTGGTGAAACGTGACGAAGCTGTAACGCTGCTGCACGGCGCCATCCCGGGGCGGCCCCGCTTTCAGCCGATCGACCATTTTCGCGAGGTCTTCGCACTGCTCCCGCCAGTCGCTGACGAAATGCCAGATCGAACTCTCGGACTTGTCGAACACGGTGGGCGAGAGACGCTTTTCGTACTTCACGGTCTTCGAATCCGGCCGCGCGTGCATTTGCAAGTTGGCCCAAAGCGTCGCACGGACGTTTTTGTTTTGCGGCTTGGCGACGGAGATCGCCTGTATGAAAGGGTGTGCCAGCAGGGTATTGACGTCGGCACGTTCCCCCACGTCATAGAGCGCGGCGACGACTCCCTCCCACCACGTCAGAGTGGCGATGTTTCCCGCGATGTACTGATTGCGCCATTCCTCTTCGGACACCGAGGTCATGGCCTGCTCGTATTCACGCTTGAGCAGTTTCGACAGCTGGTAAGTCTTCCCCGTCCCAGGCGGACCGTAGTAGATGCGATTCACGGGCTGCCTCACAGCATCCGCATCGCTCGCCACTTCCTCATCTGTGTCATCACCTGGATCGGCCGGATCGTCGCGCAGTTGATCGGGCCACAATCCGGGCCGTTCCGTTTCGAGCACAAGCCAGTCTTCGAGGGAATCTCGCTTGGTCGCCAGTGCGGTCTCAATCTCTGCGACCAGGGCCTCCGTCAGAAGCTGGCGGTTAAGCTTGGCAAGCCGGCCCACCGGCCGCATCCAGGAGATTTTGCGAGCCCGGCTACCCCGAATGACACCCAGCACCCCGACCGCACGCTCACTACTGGGATTCTTTCGACCGAAGCGCACCTGAACGCCTTTGCCCATGTGCCACCAGTCCAGACCAGCCGCGTGAACAGCGCGCGCCAGCCTACAGAACAGCGCCTTGTCCTCGGACGACCACGAGGCACGGAAGGTCTGAAACGCGGGTTTGCCGTCGAAGTGTTTCAGCAAGTCCTCGTCGCTCAGCGGCGTGCCCAGTTTCAGCTTGGCGACCACTTCGTCGTAGCGAAGCTTGAACTTCCGAACGGCCTCGATACTCCACGCCACCAGCTGGTCCAGCGACATCTGCAGCCCGTCAGCCGCCGGGAGCTTGGCGACGAAAGGGGCCGTATCGTCGTAAGCACCGCGCAGAGCAAGATATGCGCGCCGCGTGGCATTCGAGTCATCGAAACCCACGGTGTCGATCTTCACCACGAAGCCGTCGTCGGCACCAATGCCGACCGTATAGGCCAACTCCTTGGGCGCTTCGGGTGACGGGTAAATCTTAGCCCAGTTGTAGCTGGCGAAGTTGTTACCTTGGTTGGTCGGGCGCTTGCGAACTTCAAGGTAACCGACAGGAAACAGCTCCGCCTTGACCTTTTCCGCCCAGGCCTCCGTCACCTCATAGGCCTTCCTCAGATCCTCATAGGCACGGTTTTGCTCGGGGATCGATTCGTCGCGCTTTTGTCCTTTCCACTTGTTCAGCAGCTTAAAGTGGTCACTGGTGAAGTAGTCAGCCATCGTTCTCAGATCCCTTCTACATCGATTCCGTGCTCGGCCAACCAGGCCTTGCGTTGGGCGTAGTCCGGCATTGCGCGCTCCACGCGCATCCAGAATGCCGGGGTGTGGTGTGGCTCGTGCAGGTGTGCGATCTCGTGCACCACCACGTACTCGGCGATACGCGCCGGCAGCAAGATCGCCTTCCAGTGGAAATACAACCACTCGCCCTTGCCGCACGATCCCCAGCGATAGCCGAGGTCCTGAACCTTCACGCCGGCCGGAGCGACCTCCATACGGCTCTGGTACTCGGCCACGCGGTTCGACAGCCAGGCCTTCGCACGCTCGCCATACCAGCGAATGAAGTGCTCACGCGCTGCGGGCAAGGCGTCACGGCGCAGGCAAAAGCGGCCAGCTGCCAGCTTCAGCGGTACGTCTTGTTCATCCACCAACTTCAGTCGATGACTGCGCCCGAGGTACAGGAAGCCCTCGCCACCGACGAACTCCTTGCGCGGCACTTGACGTTGCAGGCGATCTTTCTCGGCCAGCTTGGTGTATATCCAGAAGCGCTTTTCCTGCACGAAGGCGTGCAGCCGGGCCTCGTCCACCTCGGGCGGAGCAGACAACACCAGATTGCCGTCACGCTCGACGGTGATCTGCATCGTCTTGCGGCGAGGACTGTGCCGCACTGCAAACTGCAGATCGTCGACTTGGAGGTAAAGAGACTTCACCGGTGCAAGCATCTGGTCACACCTGCACCAGCTTTTCGTGGTTGGCGCGGGCCTGCTCCATCAGCTTGTCGGCCAGCACGCCCGCCTTGTCGGCATCCACCAGTGGCGGACGCACACGCATCAGATGCTCGAACAACTGAGCGTTCAGGTTGTCCTGATCGGCCCGCTTGCTCGGTGTCCAGATATTGCGATTGCCCTGCAGCTCCTGAACCACCAGGTCCACCAGCTCGACAGTCACATCCTTCAGCCGCAGGAGCTCGGCCGGCGTTGGCGTCTGCCCGGCACACACCACGTCCACCACCGTGCGCAGGAAGGGCGCGAAGTGCTCCGGAAGGTCACCCGGGGCGTCGGCCGCGCCCGCCTTGCCGCTCTTCAGCTCGTCGATGATCTTCCGCAGCTGGGCGATGACCTCGTTCCACTGCTCCCCCAGTGCAGTCAGGATGTCGTTCAGGCGCTCTGTCAGCTTGCGGTACAGCACCGGGTCTTCGTCCGTGTGCCGGCGGATGTGCGAGCGGATAGCGTGCTCCATCTCGGAGGCCTTGGCGCGGTCGTTGGACGCGCGGGCGAGGTGCGTGTCGAACTCGGCATCGGTCAGCTGGATCGGTGGGATCTTCGGGTCGATGCCCAGCGAGATCACGTGGTCGTCGATCAGCTTACGAACCTTGGCGCCGATGTCCTTGCCCAGAACCGGCGTGTCCTTGTAGCGGTTGCGGGCCCGTGCGTAGATGTAGGCCAGCCGCTTCGCGTCACCCGAGTAAGGCAGGCCCTCGGCGCGCGGCAGCACCGTGTCCATGGACGCCAGGAAGGCCTTGAGCTTCACCGCGAACTCGGCCCGCAGCTTCTCGCTGCCCAGCACCTCGACGCAGGCCTCCGAGTCCTCCAGCGAATCGATGCCCCGCTTGCGGAACAAGTCCAGCACGCGCAGGTGCCGGTCGCGCAGCACCGGCACCTCGTCCTTCAAACTGGCCAGCGCGCCTTCCACATCATCGTCGGCGTAGGCGGCCAGCGCTTCTTTCAGGTGCTGCGCCACGCCGTAGTAGTCCACCACGATGCCGCAGCGCTTGCCGAAGCCGGTGCGGTTGACACGGGCGATGGCCTGCAGCAGCTCCGCCTCGCGGATCGGCCGGTCCAGGTACATCACGCCTTCGATCGGCGCGTCGAAGCCCGTGAGCATCATCGACTTCACCACCAGGAAGGCCAGGGGGTCGGTCTTGGCGGGGTCGGCGTGGACCAAGGGCTTCTTGAAGCGCTTGATCAGCTGCTCGTGCGCCGCACCGTCGGTCCAGGTCTTCCAGGCCGGATCGTCGTTGTTGCTACCCGAGATGATGGGCGCGAACTCGATGCGCGAGAGCGTCTCGCGATAGCGCCAGGCCTGCACCAACGCCTGCACCTTCGGCGGCCGCTGGCACAGGGACTCGTCGTCCAGCGCTTTGTCCTGCGGGCTCAGGGCCTGGGCTTCGGCCAGCAGCTCATCGCGCGCCGTCTTGAGCGCTTCGAAGTAGCGGATCGCCGCCAGCCGGCTGTAGGCCACCACCTGCGCCTTGTAGCCGTTTGGCAGGATGTTGGTGACGTAGTGGCGAATGATGTCGCGTGCCTTGTCGGCAATCAGCGCCGGCGCGTCGAAGATGTGGCCCTTGGTGGCGTGTTTCTTCTTGATCGCCTCCAGTTCCTCGGGCGTGTGCTGGCGGAACAGGTCGTCGAACAACTCGTCCAGGCTGGCGCCATCCTTGATCGCACCCTTCGCGGTGCGGCCCTCGTACAGCACTGGCACGGTGGCGCCGTCGGCCTCGGCCTCCTTGATCGTGTAGCGGTCGATGAACTCGCCGAAGATCTCGTGGGTGCGCTTCTTTTCACCCATGATGATCGGCGTGCCGGTGAAGCCGATGCGCGCGCAGTTGGGCAGCCCCGCCAGTAGGTTGGCGTGAAGGTCGCCGGCCTGAGTGCGGTGGGCTTCGTCCACCAGCACGAGGATGCTTTCGTCCTCGTTCAGCACCTCGAACTTCTCGCCTGCCTTGTAGCTGGTCTTCGGTTCTTCGACCTTGGGCAGATCGTCCGCCGTCAGCGGGGCGTCGCCCGCAGTGTCCGGGTCACGGTACTTCTGGATGGTGGCGAAGACCAGCCCTGGCCCCTTGCGCCGCGCCAGCGCCTTCACGCCCGCGGTGCTATCCGCCACCTCCACCACCTCGCCGGTCAGCGTGGCGGTTACGGACAGCTGGTTCTGCAGATCCTTGCGGTCGGTGACGACGATGACCTTGAAGCGCCGCAGCTGCGCATCCGCGCGCATCTTGCGCACCAGGAACACCATCGTCAGGCTCTTGCCCGAGCCTTGGGTGTGCCAGATGATCCCGCCGCGCTGGTCATGCTCGCCGTGCTGCAGCCGGGTCCGCCCGGTCTTGAGCCGCGCGATGGCGCGGTTGACAGCCCGGTACTGCTGATAGCGGCAGACGGACTTGATGGTCTGGCCGCCTACCTGCATGAAGAGCAGGAAGTTCTTCACCACGTCCAGCAGGTGCGCGGGGGCCAGCAGGCCGGCGATCAGCCGCTCCTGCTCCGACAGGACAGTCTTGCCGAGCGCCTGCGCCACCTCGATCTCGCTGCGAGCTGACCCCAATGAGCCATCCGGCCCGACCACCGTCTTCCATCGCGCATAGTGCTCGAAGGCTGCGTTGACGCAGCCCACCCGCGCCTCGTCGAAGCTCGTGGCCACCAACAACTGGTTGGTGGCAAACAGCGCCTCGTTGCCCTCGTTGTCGTCGATCTCGAAGGCGGCCTTGCGCTGGTTGCTGTAACGGCGCAACTGGTCCACCGCCTGGGCCAGCGGCTCGGGGATGGACGGGCTTTTGCACTCCACCACTACCAGCGGCAGGCCGTTCACCTGCAGCACCAGGTCGGGCACGATGAAGGCCTTGGCGCTGCGCATTTGCCCACCGTGGCCGGGCGGGCAATCGACGCGGTACTGGTTGACCACCGTGAAGCGGTTGTTGGCCGGCGTGTCCCAGTCGATGTAGCGAAGGGTCTGGCCGCGCCCGCCATCCCAGCCCGGCATGCCCTCGACCGTCAGACCCTTGATCAGCAGCTCGGTGGCCTTCTGGTTGGCCTCCATCAGCTTGTGCGTGCCGAGCCGGGTGATGGCGGCCACGGCTTCCGAAAGGCGCGCATCGTCCAGCCAGGGCGTGCCATCGGCGCCAGGGTTCAGGGCGCGCAGGCGCTCACGCAGCACGCCTTCCTGGATCACCTCGGAAAAGCTGCTGCGGCCGGTGGCCGCGGGGTCGTCGAGGCTGCCTTCGATGGTAGCCCAGCCCATCGCCTTCAACTGGATGACGAAGGGCTTTTCGACGTCTGCGAGTTCCCGGCCCATCACCCTGCATCCTCCGCGTGGTCGTCGGGCAGCGCGGCCAGTTCCTGTTCGATCTGCTCGATGCTCGGCAGGCTGCCTTGCAGCTCGGCCGGCATTGCCTCCAGCAGCTTGAACTCGGCAATCCCCATCGGCTGCGTCTTGTCCCCCAGCGCGTACTCGGCCACCACCTTGTTCTTGCTCTTGCACAGCAGCAGGCCGATGGTGGGGTTGTCGTGCTCGGTCTTCACCTGCCGGTCCACCGCCGTGAGGTAAAAGCCCAGTTGCCCCAGGTGCTCCGGCTTGAACTTGCCACCCTTTAGTTCGATCACCACATAGCAGCGCAGCTTGAGGTGGTAGAACAGCAGGTCAATGAAGAACTCGTCGCCGCCCACGTCCAGCAGCACCTGCCGGCCGACGAAGGCGAAGCCTGCGCCAAGTTCAAGCAGGAACTGCGTTACATGCTTGACCAGCGCGCCCTCCACGGCCCGCTCCTGGGCATCGTCATGCAGGCCCAGAAAGTCGAACCGGTAGGGGTCTTTCAGTGATTCGCGTGCCAGGTCAGACATGGGCGCGGGCAAGCGCTCGTTGAAGTTGGTGACCGCTTGGCCGACGCGGGCGTGGGCATGGGTCTCGATCTGCATCACCAGAATGTTGCGCGACCAGTTGTGTTCGATCGCCTTGGCGGCATACCAGCGGCGCGCCTCGGGTTCAGACAACTTATCCAGCAGTGCGATCTGGTGGTACCAGGGCAATTGTGCAAGCACCGCTTGCACGAATTCGGCATCGGGCCAAGCCTGCGCGAAACTGCGCATGTACTTGAGATTGCGCGGCGAAAAACCCTTCATGTCGGGGAACGCCGTGCGCAGGTCATGCGCCAGTCGCTCAATCACCTTGGCGCCCCAGCCCTCGCGCGCCTGCCGCTCCAGAATATCCCGCCCGATCTGCCAGTACAGCAGCACCAGCTCGCGGTTGACGGCCAGCGCCGCGCGCTGCTGGGCGGCGTGGATGCGGGTTTTCAGCTCCGCCAACCAGTCGGCGTAACCGGCGGGTGGCGCGGTGAGCGAGGCTGGGCGCTCGGTCATGGGGTAGTCGTTTCCACCAAGGGCGTGACGCGGACGCGGCCGGTCAGGAGGTCGTCCATTAGTCCGCGTTTGTGATGGCGCAGCTTATCAAGCTGAAGCGAGGTGACATCAATCTGCCGCTTGCCGATGCGCAGACGTTCGACGATCTGGTCCTGTTCGGGAAGTGAGGGGAGCGCGATGACGATGCGTCGAAGGTTTCCAAGGTTGATCCGCTTCATCGTGACGCCCTGTTCGTAGCCACGCACTTGCCTCCGAGCAGCAGCTCCGTTCATCGAATACATCACGAACTCGTTCCGACACCGGTACCCAGACCGAAAGCGGAAGCAGTCTGCCTTATTGATTGCGTCAGGCAGGTCACTCGGATAACAACAGGAGCGGCCTACCGGGTAACTTGCCTCCCCCAGCGACGCAATGAGCGTGTCACCGGCTTGAACTCGATTCCGGGCTAGAGACGCCGCGTGGCGTTCCGAGATAAATGCGCGCTCTGAGTCGTCGTACTCACCGGCAAGGATGTTCTGCAGCCGGACCACGCGCACGCCCGGGCTTTCAACATAGTGTGCAGTCTTGAGATTTGATCCGAACGGGCCGTCTACCAATGACTCAGCAAGATCGCAGAGCGGAGCTGCATCCCACTCCTTCGAGATCCACCCCAGCGGCGACTTCTCGTAGAGATGCGGTGCCTCGGCCAGGGGCGGGCGCAGTTCGCCGTTGCCGTCGATGCCGCGAGTCAGCAGGTCGTGCAGCAGGCCCTGCTTGACTGCCTTGAGCTTGGCGATGATCGCCTCGGTTTCGTGGATGGCGATGTCGAGCGTGTTGAGCACGGCCGCAATGACCGGTTGCGCGTTTGCCTCGGCGATCGGCACGTCGATATTCAGGTAGTCCTGAATCCGGATGCCTTTGACCGTCGAGCCCACGGCCTGCGCTTCGGCTTTCGGTTGAATGAACTGCAGCAGCTTGAGCAGATACGCGGCGGACACCCCTGCCGCTGGAAAGAGAGCCTTTACATCCTGGTTGATGGCGATTGCTACGGAAGGCATGGCGGCACGCCCGACCGCCATGCGCGTGCAGACCAACGGCGTACCCGCAGGAATCAGATTGCTCGCACTGGCATTGAGGCCTGCCACCGAAATGTGCTCTTGGGTGTCCGTGATGATTCCCGCCTGCTCAGGAAAGTCCTTTACCGATGCCCAAGGGATGTTCCCCCTCCAGTACGACGTCACTTGCCGAGGCGGGGTGCCACCGCCTACGTGGTCACCGACTGCGGTACGGAGCGGGCGAGGGGCGTACGCGTTCTCAGACATACCGCAACCCCTTCAGGAAGCCCTGCAGCGCGTCCGCTGCTGCATCCCGCTTGCCTTCGATCTCGGTCAGCGTCACGCGGTACTTGTCCCACCAGTTCTCGAACGCGGCAACGATGGCCTTGCGCTGCGCCGCGATGTAACGCTCGACGATGGCGCGCATGTCGTTGTGCAGGATGGTCAGCAGCAGGTCGTCGGCATGCTGCGGCGTCAGTCCATCGACGGCGGCGTTGATGTGCGCGGCAAAGCTCTCCTTCTTGGCCTTGAGCTGCTTCTTGACCGCGGCGAGCTCCTTCTTGCAGGCCTTGAGCTGGGCTTCGGCCACCGGGTTCTCGTCGTCGGTTTCCTCGTCCGCGGCCTCGGACGCTTCACCATCCTCCGCCTCCACATCTTTGGGACTGGCCGCCTTGATCTGGCCGTCCAGCTCGGCCTTCTTCGCCTCCAGTTCGTTGATGGCTTCGACGAAGTCGCTCATCAGGAACTTGACGAGCTTGTGCTCCAGCGGGCTCTCCTTGCTGGCCTTATCTTCTAGCGCGGTGACGATACTGGTACGCCAAGCGTCGGCCACGCCCTTGGCGCCGCGCGCCATCAGGGTGAGGAAGTCGTACTTGGTCTGGTACCAGAAACCGGCGACGATGCCGCGCACCTGGAAGGGGTCAAGCAGGCCGATGGCTTCCAGCGACGTGCTAAAGCTGGCCAGCAGGTCGGAGCGCAATGCGACGAGGCTGGCCGCGTTGTCCATCTGCCCGGCCAGCGCGGTGATGCGCGCGCTGTGGGCCTGCCACCACTGCTCGAAGGCCGTGCGGATGGCCGCTTCCTTGGCGACGAGCCCGGCGTTGCCTTCAACTGCGGGCTTGAGGTTCTGGCGTTTCCTCAGTTCCGGCTTGAAGTCCAGGTACTTCGCATCGCGCTCGACGAGCAGGTCCAGCGGGTTCAGGCCATGCGCCTGGAACAGCGCCGCCTTGTCAGCCACCTCGGCCTTGGGCACGCCGCCCACCAGATGGGCACGCACGTCATGCGGCTCGGGCGGCGGGGCGTTGTCGGCGTAGCGGCGGATGTTGAGGTTGTAGTCGTTGACCTTGAGAGTGGCGTTGTCGACGATGGCCGAGAAGCCAGGGATGGCGCGGAATTCGTCGAAGGTGGTGACGATCTTCTCCATGTGCTCGGGCATTACGTAGTTCTGCGCGCGGCCTTCGAAGAACTCGCGGTCGGCGTTGATGAACAGCACCTTGCCCTTACGCTCTGCGGGCTTGCCGCTGACACGGTGGGCGCCGTTCTGCACCTGCTGGCGCAGCACAAGGATGCAGGCCGGGATGCCGGTGCCGTAGAACAGGTTGGGCGCGACGCCAATCACGGCTTCGAGCATGTCGGCGTTGATGATGCCCGCGCGGATCGTCTTCTCTTCGCCGCCGCGGAACAGCACGCCGTGCGGCATCACCGTAGCCACCATGCCGCCGTCGCGGGTGACGGCCAGCATGTGCTGCAGAAACATCAGGTCGGCCTTTTTGGCGCCCAGCGGTACATGGCCGTAGGTGAAGCGCACGTCGGCAAACTTCGGGCTCCATGCCGGTTTGCCGTCAGCCGTCTTCTCTGTGTTGCCCCAAGGGAGCGAGAACGGCGGGTTGGTAAGCACGCGGTCGAAACGCATCAGCTCGCCGCCTTCGACATGCTGTGGCTCGGCCAGGGTGTCGTCGTTCTGCAGATTGGCGGTGCTGATGCCGTGCAGCAGCATGTTCATCTTGGCGATTGACCACACCGTGCCGTTGAACTCCTGACCGAAGAGGTTGGCCTTGCGGCCATCTTCGCCATGCTCGTCGATGTACTCCTTGGCGGCGATCAGCATGCCGCCGGAGCCGCAGCAGGGATCGTAGATGTCGTGGGCCAGTGAGGGCTTGATCAGCCGCACCATCATCCGCACCACCGAGCGCGGGGTGTAGAACTCGCCGCCTTTCTTGCCGGCCGAGTCGGCGAACTCGCCGATCAGGTACTCGTAGGCGGCGCCGAGCAGGTCAGGGAACTCGAAGTCCTCGTTGCGCAGGCGGTGGATTCCGAAGTGAGTGATCAGCTGGCGCAGCTTGATGTCGGGTATCTTGCTCTGGCCGACTCTGCGCGTGAAGTCGATGTGCTCCAGCACGTCGTACAGGCTGGTGTTGGCCGTCTCGATGCCGGTGAGCGCCTTGTTTAGTAAGTTGCCTACGTTCTGGTGGGCTTCGTTCAGCAGGAAGTCGTAGCGCGATTCCTTCGGCACCCAGAATGAGCCCTCTCTTTTGTACCAGCGCGAGTTCTCGGCGGACAGCAGCGCGTCGGCCTCCCTCTTGCCGGCCTCTATTTCGAGGCGGATCACTTCTTCGCGGCGCTGGTCGAAGACGTCGGAGCAGCGCTTCAGGAACAGCATGCCGAAGATATACTCCTTGAATTCGGAGGCGTCCATCTTGCCGCGCAGGATGTCGGCAGCTTTGAAGAGGTGGCGCTCCAGTTGGGGCAGGGTCAATGGCATCGGTCAAGTTCCAGATTCGTCACGACTCGCGTTCCCGGTTCAGCAGTTCCAGTTAGGCGGTGTAATCGTAGATGCGTTTGCGCTTCATGCCCGTCACTTCGCGCACAAGGCCCAGCTCGATTATCGCGTCGACCTTCTTGCCCGCGGTGTGCGGGCTTTGGCCGGTGACGGCGCCGATGGCGGGGATGGTGCTCAACGGGCGGGCGAACAGGGCCTGGTGCACCTGCAGTGTCGCGGGGGCCGACATGGCTCAGGCTGCGGATACGTTCGCGGTCCGCCTCGCCCAACGCGTTGATTACCTTGGCCGTGTCCACGGCTTGCGCCGCCGCGTAGCTCACGGCAGTGGCGAAGAACCACAGCCACTCCTCCCAGTCGCCTTGCAGGCGCACCCGCTGCAACATCTCGTAGTAGTTGCCGCGGTAAGTCCTGAAGTTCAGCGACAGATAAAGCAGCGGCTCGCGGAGCACGCCCTCGTGCACGAGGATCAGAGGGATCGGCAGCCGGCCGAGGCGACCGTTGCCGCCCAGGTAAGGGTATATGGTCTCGAACTGGACGTGCGACAGCACCGCCTCCTTGCGCACGAAGCTGTAGAGCAGCAGCGCAGCGTTGGGCAGCAGCGCCGTGACCGCATCGAGCCGCCCCAGCGCCACCAGCGCCGCGTCGAAGCGCCTCCGCAATGCGGCC
>WBZS01002167.1_pt1 | contig 12878 bp, 12 predicted proteins | sample 5204201 | NCBI WGS metagenome assembly WBZS01 (sample SAMN12344357, study PRJNA552823) | activated sludge metagenome | biome: Activated sludge suspended growth; feature: Nitrification reactor; material: Wastewater; isolation source: activated sludge from nitrification reactor of wastewater...
TGACCACGGTGGCCGCCAGATCGACGGTGGGAATGTCCTTCAGGCTGCCGCCAAAGGTACCAATGGCGGTGCGCACACCGCTGACGACGACGACTTCACGGGCCATGACTCAAGTCTCCTATAGGGGGGGGTGGTGGTTTGAAATTTCACGAAACAACACCGCAGTATGCCGCGTGCGGGCGACAGCTGGCTGACACCGTGGCGCGTTTCATGACAGTCACACCATTGTCACGACGGCCGCTTAGGCTGTGCGCCCCGGGGCAAACCTCTTTCCGTGAGGGATTCAAGTGAGCGAAGAAGAATTGATGAAGCGCCTGCGCAGCGACCTGCTGGACAGCTACGACGAAGAGCTGGAGATGGAACTGGAAGACCGCAATATCGACGCAGTGGCGGGCGCGCTGACCGATTCAGTCGATTACCGCGCCGCGCGCCATCAGTACTTCAAGGAGCTGTTCCGCCTGCAGGGCGAACTGGTCAAGCTGCAGGACTGGGTGCAGCAGACCGGCCACAAGGTGGTCATCATCTTCGAGGGGCGTGATGCGGCCGGCAAGGGCGGCGTCATCAAGCGCATCACCCAGCGGCTGAACCCGCGCGTGTGCCGCGTGGCCGCGCTGCCCGCGCCGAACAACCGCGAAAAGACGCAGTGGTACTTTCAGCGCTACGTGTCGCACCTGCCTGCGGCGGGCGAGATTCTGCTGTTCGACCGCTCCTGGTACAACCGCGCCGGCGTCGAGCGGGTGATGGGCTTCTGCACCGCCGATGAGCTGGAAGAATTCTTCCGCAGCGTGCCCGAGTTCGAGAAGATGCTGGTGCGCTCGGGCATCCAGCTCATCAAATACTGGTTCTCCATATCGGACGACGAACAGAACCTGCGCTTTCTGGGCCGCATCCACGACCCCCTCAAGCAGTGGAAGCTCAGCCCCATGGACCTCGAAAGCCGCCGCCGCTGGGAGGACTACACCAAGGCCAAGGAAGAGATGTTGCAGCGCACCCACATCGCCGAAGCCCCATGGTGGGTGGTGCCGGCCGACGACAAGAAGAAGGCGCGCCTGAACTGCATCACGCACCTGCTGGGCCAGATGCCCTATGTCGAAAGCGAGCGGCCGGTGATCGCGCTGCCGCCGCGCGAGCGGCATGAGGACTACGAGCGGCACCCGGTGCCGGGTGAGATGGTGGTGCCTCAGGTGTATTGACTCGGCGGGACGCGCCCGAATTACGTATGAAATCGGCCTCGCGCGCTTTCTGCGTAAAGGCCTTCAGCTACTGAATACGGAGCAACGCGCAGCGCACGCCCGGCGTGATCGGGTGTGCGCATGCGATGGGCTGCATGCGCAATCAGGCGTCGCGTACATCGGCCACCGGCTCTTGCCCAAAGTCGGGCCTGGCCAGATAGGCCAGCACGCGGCGTGCCGCATCGTGCGGTGAAGTCAATTGCCCGCCAGACTTCAGCCGCTCGAAATTGCCGCGGTCGGGAAAGGCCGACGCATCCGCGCCGCGCAGTTGCACCTGCATGTCGGTGTCGATCACGCCCGGCGCCAGCGAACACACGCGGGCGCCGTTTGGCTGACTGGCTTCATCCAGCGCCACGCAGCGCGTGAAATGGTCCATGCCTGCCTTGGCGGCGCAGTACGCGGCCTGCGACGCCATGGCGCGCCGGCCCAACCCCGACGAGATGTTGAGCACCCGGCGCTGCCCCGGCCAATGGCGGGTGCCGTCAAGGAAGGCGGCGGTCAGCCGCATGGGCGCTTCCAGGCCGACGCGCAGGGCGTGGGCCAGGTCGTCACCATCGGCATCGCGCAGCGGCCCGATGGCGGGGATGACGCCGGCGTTGTTGATCAGCGTGGCGCTGGCAAACGTCGTTGCGTCCTGGCCTTGCAGCCATTCGGCCAGGCGCTGGGCCACCGCGCTGGCGTCGGCCAGGTCGGCCGGCCAAGAATGCAGCTCGGCGCCCGCGGTGCTGGCCGACGCCTGCAGTGCCGGATCGGGCCGGCGCGACACGGTCAGCAGCACATGGCCCGGCGCCAGCAATTGTTCGGCCATGGCCTGCCCCATGCCACGCGAGGTGCCGGTGAGGATGAAAAGATGGCGGGAAGGGCTGGGTGACATGGGCATTTCGATCCTTCAAAAAACAAAAAGGGTGCCGCAATCATGCGACACCCTTGGCGTGCGGGCTGGGAAGTCAGGCATGGGCGCACTGGGCGCGGTGCCTGACTTGCCCGCCGACGTCCGGCGCAAAGCGGTCAGGGCAGGGTGATCGGCGTGATCTTGCTGCCACCCACGGCCACGCCGGCTTCCAGGCCGACGTTGGTCAGCACGAAACTGGCCACGGGCTGCTGGACGGTCTTGGTATCCACGTGGCCATTGGCGCCCACGGTGCCGATGGCCACGGTGGCGTCGGCGTCGGCGGTCCAGCCGTTGCTGTTGCGGAATTTCTGCAGGGCGTCCTGCGTGTTGAACACGTAGATGACCGAACGCGACTGGCCGCCGGCCTGGAAGCCGATGGACGCGCTGGTGGTGCTGTAGTAGTTGACGGTGCTGCCGCCCACGCGCAGTGCGCCCTTGCCGTGGTCGGCGCCGACCACGAACGAGCCGCCCACGACGGCCGGGAACACCAGCACGCCAGCGGCCTTGCTCACCATTTCACGCGAGCCGGGCACGGTGCTGTACAGGCGCGACAAGGTCTCGTTGACGGCGGTTTCCATGGCGGCGCGGCTGCTGGCCGGCGCGGCCTGTGTCTTTTGCGTGGTGGTGGTGCAGCCGACCATGGCGACGCTGCCCAGACCCAGCGCGATGGCCAGTGAAACGGTACGCAGGTTGATTTTTTTCAAGATAAGCTCCTCTGAGGGGTTATTTCAAAACGGTGAGGGGACTTTAAGCCCCTGGCATGAGGGGGCTGCGTAGGACGGCGTCGCGTGCCGACGTGGCGCGATGCGCCGCATGCACCGTTCGCGGTTTTCCGACACCGCGGCGCGTGGCGGACCGGAGCGTGGCGGACCGGAATCAGAACGGCGCCGGGCTGTGCAGCGACAGGGCTTCGCCCGTCACCGGGTGTACCAGCTCGATGGCGCAGGCGTGCAGCATCAGCCGCGGCGCGCCGTCGGGCGGCCCGTACAGGGTGTCACCCACGATGGGGTGGCCAATGGCCTGCAGGTGCACCCGCAGCTGGTGCGACCGCCCGGTGACGGGCGCCAGCGCCAGGCGGGTGCTGTGCTGTGCCGCGTCGTACGCCAGCGGCTGCCAGCGCGTCAGGCTGGGCTTGCCTGTCTGGTGATCGACCTTGCTGCGCGGGCGATGGGGCCAGTCGACGATGAGCGGCAGGTTGATTTCTGCCCAGCCGTCGGGGGTGGATGGCGCCGCATCAAGCCGCCCGTGCACCAGCGCCTCGTACCGCTTGCCGACCCGGCGCTCGGCAAAGGCGGCGCCCAGCAAACGCTGCACCGTCAGGCTGCGCGCCAGCAGCATCAGGCCGCTGGTGGCCTGGTCGAGGCGGTGAACGACCAGTGCGTCGGGCCAGCGGCGCTGTGCGCGTGCGCTCAGGCAATCGGCGCGCTCGGGGCCACGTCCGGGCACCGAGAGCAGCCCGGCAGGCTTGTCCAGCGCCAGCAGGTGCGCGTCTTCGTGCAGCACGTGCAGGGCGGCGCCTGCATCTGCCGCGGGTGTGCCCGGGGGTGCCGAGGCGGTGGTGCTCACGCGCCCAGCACCTGCGCCAGCTCGTGGGCCATCACGCTGCGCGCGCTGCCGAAACCGGCGACCTGGCGCGCGCCAATGACGTCGAGCGTGACGAAGCGGAAATCGGGCAGCGCGGTCATGTCCTCGACGTCGGGAAAGCGCGCCAGGTAGGCGGCCCGTGCCGACGCCCAGGCGTCCGATGCGGGCTCAGGCGTGGCTGCCAGCGCCAGCAGCGTGACGCGCGGCAGGTCATGCACGGGCTCGTCGGCCGCGTCGGCGCCGGTGATGAGCAGCGACACCCTGGGCTCGGCCTGCATGTTGGCGGTGTGGGCGGCCAGCCCGCTGACGTGCAGCACCAGCCGCCGGGTGGACGTGTCGATGGCGTAGGGCACCATCGACACGAACACGCCGGCGCTGGCGTCCAGCGTGCCCAGCGCGCCAAAGCGGCGCGCGTGCAGCATGTCGCGCAGGGTGCGGCCGAGCCGGGGCAAGTGGGGTGCAGTCATCATGGCGTGACGAAATTCTTGAGCAAAAATGGTCTCCAGCGCTTATCCCCAGTGCGTTGAATGCTATCAATACGATAGTTTTCAGGGCCGGCGCTGGCTGCCGTGCAGCGGCAAGCAGGGCGTGGGTTCACGGCGGAATCAGCGGTCAGTGGCGTCACACGATACGCGCCAATCAGCGTACGCCGGCGCTGCTGGCCTGGCGCATCTGCAGCACGTCCAGCGGCGATACCTCGGTCGCGCGGTGGCCCCAGGCCGTGCGGATGTGGCTGAGCACGCTGGCAATTTCCGTGTCGTTCAGCTCCAGGATGAAGGGCGGCATGCCGAACGGCCGCGGACGACCGGCCGTGGCGGGCCCGAAGCCGCCGTGCAGCATGACCTGCAGCAGGTTTTGCGTGTGTGGCATGGTCACCGCCCGGTTGCCGGCCAGCGGCGGGTAGGCACCCGGCACACTTTCGCCACGCTCGCCGTGGCAGGCGGCGCACTTTTCGCCATAAAGCTTTTCGCCTGCCGTGGCCAGGCGCGTGCGCGGGCGTTCCTCCGGCACGGCCGTGCGGGGCGCGTCGTGCTGGGGCAGCGCCTTCAGGTAAGCGGCGACATTGGCCAGGTCGTCGGCGGTCAGGTACTGCGTGCCTTGAAACACCACCTCGGCCATCGGCCCGCTGGCCACGCCCAGGCGGGAGGCGCCGGTTTGCAGCAATCGGGCAATTTCCACGTCGGGCCAGTCGCCCACCGCGCCTTCGCGCGGCGCGACGAGTGACGGCGCATACCAACCCATGCCCGGGATGGGGCCACCGCTCAGGTCGCGCCAGTCGGCGCCGCCCAGGCCGTCGCGGGCAGCATGGCAGGCCGAGCAGTGCGCCACGCCTTGCACCAGGTAGGCGCCGCGGTTGGCGCGTTCGCTCAACGCACGGTCCGCGACAAAACTCGCGGGTCGAAAGTAGAGCGTGCGCCAGACCGCCAACGCCGCCTGCGTGCCGTAGGGCCAACGCAGCTCGTGCGCCGGGGGGCGCTGGCGATGCGGTGGCAGGCTGCGGAAGTAGGCCAGCAAGGCGTCGCTGTCGGCGCGCGTGAGCAGCGTGGTGTGCGTGTACGGGAACACCGGATTCAGCAGCCGGCCGTCGGCCGAGCGCCCGTGGTGCAGGGCGCGCCAGAAGGCCGCCGCGCTCCAGTGGCCGATGCCGGTGTCCGCATCGGGCGTCAGGTTGCTGGTGTAGACGGTGCCGAAAGGCGTGGTGATGGCGCGCCCGCCCGCCGCTGGCAGGCCGCCGCGCGCGGTGTGGCAGGCCAGGCAATTGCCCACCCGCGCCAGGTAGGCGCCGCGCTGCACGGTGGCGCTGTCAGACGCGGCCGGCGCAGGGCCTGTGACGTCGACGCCGTCGTTGTAATTGACGTGCCACAGCACGGCCGCCACCGCCAGGGCCAGCGCGCCAAGTGCCTGCAGGGCGCGGCGCACCGCGGTCAACGGCGTGCTCCGGGCGCGGGCGCGGCGCCGCACTTCAGGTCGGCCCATTCGGCGTCGGGCACCACGCGTTCCGGCGCGGGGCGGGCGTCGGCCGGCACCGGCTGCAACGCGAGCCAGGTGACGACGGCATAGGCGTCCCGATCAGACAGGCGCTGCACGATGCTGCCCATGCAGTCCGGCGCGTGAGCGCGGCGCTGGCCGGTGCGCCAGCCGCCCAGCTGGGCGGTCAGGTAGTCCTGCGGCAGGCCCAGCAGGCCGGGCACATCGGGCAGCGCGCCGGTCAGGCGCTGGCCGTGGCATTGCACGCAGGCGGGCAGCCGCTGGGTTTCGTCACCCTGCAGCACCAGGGTGCGCCCGCGCGCCAGCACGTCGGCCGGCGGCGGACTGGCGGGCGGCGTGGGCGGCGGGTAGGGTACCTGCATGGCCGCGAAATGGCGCGCGATTTCCATCAGGTAGTCGTCGCTGAGCACGTCGACCATGCGCGTCATCAGGCCATAGTGGCGCCGGCCGTCACGAAAATTCAGCAACTGGTGGTACAGATAGCCAGCGGGCTTGCCGGCTAGGCGCGGGTAATAGCCGTCGGGCCCGGCGCGGCCCTGTTCGCCATGACAGGCGACGCAGGCCAGCGTGCGTTGGGCCATGTCGTCCTGAAAGGGCGCAGCACTGGCCGCTGTCCAGGCGCCGGGCAGCGCGAACAGCACGCACAGCAAGGGCTTTGCCGCGCGGCTCAGCATCTCAGGCAGGTTCATCGGGCGCAGCGCCGTGTGCCGTGGGCTTGCAGCGGCTGAAGCACCGTGGCCGGCCAGCGCACCGCAGGCCTCATCGCACCACGATCTCGGTGCGGCGGTTGCGGGGCTCGTCCAATTCGTCGTCGGTGGGCACCAGGGGTTCGCGTTCGCCCCGGCCAACGGCATCCACGCGCGCCGGATCGAACCCGCGGTCGATGAACAACTGGCGGACGGCCTGCGCGCGCTGCAGCGAGAGCGCGTCGTTCGACTCCACCGTGCCCACGCGGTCGGTGTGCCCGACCACCACGATCTCGCCACCCGGCCGCTCGGCGGCGCGGGCCAGCACGTCCGACACATCGGCCATCGACTCGGCGGTGAGCTGGGCGCCGCCCGGCATGAAATACAGCGAAAACCGAAGCACCGGCGCGGGGTTGACCGCCAGCAGTTGCCGATAGCGCCGGTTGACGCGGTCTGCATCGACCTGCACGGCTTCGACCTTGCCCGCCGAACGCACTTCGGCGCTGGCGTAGGGCTGCGACAGCACCACGTGCGAGCCGCTGGATTGCACGTCGACCGCGGCGGTTGGTGCCTCGGGCTGCGGCAGCAACACCACGCGCGTGGCCGGCGCGCAGGCCGACAAGACCATCGCCGATGCCAGTGCCAGCGGCCAGGACCACGGTGGCGCCGGGCGGCGATCAACCGCTGGGCTCACGGGTTTTCCTCGACGATGAAATCGGTGCCGCGCACGCCGACCACGGTGGTCGGCGTGGTGACCTTGACCTGTTCTGGCTTCAGCTTGGCGATCAGCCCCGTCGCCATGCGCAGGCTGCCGCGCAGCAGGTCGACCAGCAGATTGCCCTCTTGCGTGGTGGCGTTGAAGGCGAAGCTCGACAGGTTCATCACGCTGTCCGGCCCGACCGAAATCACCGAGCCGTCGCGCAAAATCAGGGACGCGGCGCTGCCGGGCCCGGTCACCAGGCGATCCGAGGCATACACCGGCCCGCTGACGACCGCCGCGCTGTGGACGTTGCCGCGCACCACGGTCACCTGGCCCTGCACGGCCTTGAAGGTGCCTTCGCGCCCATCGGCACCCGCCAGGGCGGTGGGCGCAGCCGTGCTTGCAGGCGACTGGGCCTGCGCCCAATGCGCCCCGCCCAGGCCCAGCGCCAGCAGGGCATAACAGGCAATTCGTCTTAAAGCAGGCATGCGTACCTCGGTCAGTGACAAAACGGGCACGCCGCACAGCAGCCGCCCCAGCCCTGATGCTAACGCAGCAGCCTGGCATTCGGGCTTGCGCTGCGACAATCGCGGCTTCGAATCTCTCATCCGATCCCGTTGCCGACGCTTGTGCCCCCCACGCTGGTTCTGGCGCCCATGGAGGGCCTGCTTGACCACGGCCTGCGCGACATCCTGACGCGCGTGGGCGGCATCGACCGCTGCGTGTCGGAGTTCATCCGCATCACCGACCAGTTGCTGCCCGCGCGCAGCTTCACCCGCGTCGTGCCCGAGTTGCTGGCCGGCAGCCGCACCGCGGCGGGCGTGCCCGTGCGGCCGCAGTTGCTGGGCAGCGACCCGGTGTGCCTGGCCGAAAACGCCGCGCGCCTGGCCGAACTGCGCCCGGCGGGCATCGACCTGAACTTTGGCTGCCCGGCCAAGACGGTGAACCGCCACCGGGGCGGCGCCGTGCTGCTGCAGGAGCCGGAGCTGATTCATGCCATCGTCTTGGCCGTGCGGCGCGCCGTGCCTGCCGACGTGCTGGTGTCGGCCAAGATGCGCCTGGGCTACGAGGACGAGGCGCGCCTGCTCGATGTGGCGCACGCCATCGAAAGCGCCGGTGCTGGCGAACTGGCGGTGCACGCGCGCACCAAGGCGCATGGCTACCGGCCGCCGGCGTACTGGGAATCCATTGCCCGCGTGCGCGAAGCCGTGCATTTGCCGCTGGTCGCCAATGGCGAAATATGGAGCGTGCCCGACGCCCAACGCTGCCGCGCCGTGACGGGCTGCGACAGATTGATGCTGGGGCGCGGCATGGTGCGCCGTCCGGGCCTGGGGTTGGCCATTCGCGCCGCGCAGCCTGAAGAGGCGACCGGGGCAAGCCATTCGCACCCGTCCTACGGCGACCCCGCCGTCGCCGCCTTACCATGGCGCCGCCTGGTACCGTTGCTGGCCGATTTCTGGGCCGATGTCTGCGGGCGCGTGGAGCGCCGGCACCGCGCGGGCCGACTCAAGCAGTGGCTGAGCACGCTGCGCGTGGCCTACCCGGAGGCGGAGCAGGCGTTTGGTGCCTTGCGCCTGGTCAATGACCCGGACCACATTAGCGCCTGGTTGCTACAAATTCAGGAGCTGTTCGCGCAGACTGGGTATGCGCTGACGGCCGAAATCGTTGCTTGAATCGACACGCACTGCCTTCATTCCGGAGAATTTCCTTGGCCGCCAGCCTGCTTGCCCTGCTCGACGACATTGCCACCGTGCTGGACGACGTCTCCGTCATGACCAAGGTGGCTGCGCGCAAGAGCGCTGCCATGGCCGACGACGTGGCCGTGCTGACCAAGGTGTCGGCGCAAAAAACGGCCGGCGTGCTGGGCGACGACCTGGCGCTGAACGCCCAGCAGGTGACTGGGGTGTCGGCCAACCGCGAGATTCCGGTGGTGTGGTCGGTCGCCAAGGGATCGCTGCTCAACAAGGCCATCCTGGTGCCGGCGGCGCTGGCGATCAGCGCCTTTGCGCCCTGGGCGGTGACGCCGCTGCTGATGTTGGGCGGGGCCTTCCTGTGTTTCGAGGGCTTCGAGAAAGTCGCCCACAAGCTGCTGCACCCCGCAGACACCGACACCACCCGTCAGGACGAACTGGCGCAGGCGCTGGCAGATCCCGACGTCGACCTGGCGGCGATGGAAAAGGACAAGATCAAGGGTGCCGTGCGCACCGACTTCATCCTGTCGGCCGAGATCATCGCCATCACGCTGGGCGCGGTCGCGCAGGCTGATTTCTGGACGCAGCTGGCGGTGCTGTCGGGTATCGCCGTCATCATGACGGTGGGCGTGTACGGCCTGGTGGGCGGCATCGTCAAGCTGGACGACCTGGGCCTGTGGTTGACGCGCCAGGCCAGCGGCGCGGCGCAGTCCATCGGCCGCGGCATTCTGTGGCTGGCGCCTTGGCTTATGAAGTTTCTTTCCGTCGCCGGCACGGCGGCCATGTTTCTGGTGGGCGGCGGCATCATCGCGCACGGCATCGCGCCGCTGCATCACCTGATCCTGGCGTGGAAGGAAGCGGCCGGCGGCATGGGCTGGCTGGTCGAGCAACTGGTCAACGCTGGCGTCGGTATCGCCACCGGCGCCGTCGTGGTGGCGGGCGTGACGCTGTTCAAGAAGCTGCGCGGCCAGCCGGCGGCGGCACACTGAACGGCGGGTGCTGGCGCTGGTTGACGGTATTTTCAGGGCGCGCGGCGATATTTTCGCCTTTTGCGCTTCGCGCCAAGCTCTGATTTTTTTGGCGTTTTCTGCGCGTGGACGCGTGAAAAACGGCAGGGCTTGAAATTGGGTGGCGGTTTATGCTATGTTAAAGGCATGACCTACGAAACCAAAGGAAATATCAGCTCCCTCGAATGGGGAAATTACGATGGTGATTCGATTCTCATGCAGGATCCGAGTTACCACACGCCTTGCTGGAGGCACTGGGTGAACCGTTCACGGGCGTCGGGCATGCGGCAGATGACCTGGGACGAACTGCATGACCGATGGACCGACGCATTCGGTGCCGTGGAAAGCCGGGCCCCCAAGAATACCAGCCTGGCAGAAATTGAGCGGATTTTGCACCGACCTGAACGTTCGGCGCCGCTGGGTCGAGCGCATTGATTTTATGCGACCGGCCCGATTTCGGGTGCGCCGAGAATTTGATCCGATTATCTTCTGGCGCTGAAAAATCAGTGAAATAATGCGGCGCTGGCGCAGGATTTTCTTTCGACCGGGTGCCGCGTTGCTGGCAGCGTAGGGTCGGCGGCCGGGGCCGCCGAAGAAGCCGTTCAGCCCACTCAGTCGATCCCGCCCGCCGCGCCGCCCACGGTCTTGCGCAACTCGCGCTTCAGCAGCTTGCCGCTCGGATTCTTCGGTAGGGCATCGACAAACACCACGCGCTTCGGTGACTTGAAATGCGCCATGTGCGCGTTGCAGTGGTCAATGACGTCGGCTTCGGTCAACGCCTGCCCCTGCTTGACGACGATCACCGCCGTCACCGCCTCGATCCACTTGGCGTCGGGCAGGCCGATCACGGCGACTTCGCTCACCTGCGGCAGCCGGTAGATCATTTCCTCCACCTCGCGGCTGGCGACGTTTTCGCCGCCGGACTTGATCATGTCCTTCTTGCGATCGACCACGCTGATGTAGCCCTCGTCGTCGATGGTGCCCAGATCGCCCGAATGGAACCAGTCGCCGCTGAAGGCCGCCGCGGTGCGCTCGGGGTCGTTGAAGTAGCCCAGCATCAGGTGCGGCGATCGGTGCACGATCTCGCCGACTCCGCCGACGGCCACGTCCTGCATGTCGTCGTTGACGACGCGCGTCTCGACGTTGATGACTGCGCGGCCAGCTGAGCCGGGCTTGCGCAGTTGGTCGTCGGGGCCAAGCATGGTGGCGAGCGGGGCGATTTCGGTCTGGCCGTACAGGTTCCAAAGCCGCACGTTCGGCAGGCGGCGCGCGATTTCCTTCATCACCTCGACCGGCATGATGGAGGCGCCGTAGTAGCCCTTGGCCAGCTTGCTCAAATCGGTTTGGTCGAACAACGGCGAGCGCAGCAGCGCGATCCACACCGTGGGCGGGGCAAAGAAGCTGGTGATGCCGTGCGCGGCCATCATCGCCAGCAGGTTGTCGGGCGTCGGTTTGCTGGTGATGAAGTTGGTGGAGCCGATGTAGATCGCCGGGCCGAAGAATACGTCCAACTGCGCGCAGTGGTACAGCGGAAGCGCGTGGAGCGCTACATCTTTTTCAGCAACTTCGGCGTTGATGCAGCAGCTGACGTACTGCCACAGCACGGCGTCGTGCGTCAACATGGCGCCCTTGGGCGACGACTCGGTGCCGCTGGTGTAGACGATTTGCAGCAGGTCGGTGCTTTGCAGCGGCGTGTCGGGCAGTGGTGCGGTGCAGGCGGCCAGATCGTGAAAGCTGGCCATACCGGGCACCGGCTCGCTCGGGTCCTCGCTGGGCAGCCAGATGAAGTCCTTCACTACAGTATCGATAGCGGCCGCCGCACGTGCCAGCTCGGCCAGGCCCGAATCGGTGGCCAAAGTTCTGGCGCCCGCGTGGCGCAGGATGTAGGCGACTTCGTCGGCCTTCAGCATGAAGTTGATCGGCACCAGCACTGCGCCCAGGCGCGCCAGCGCAAAGCGCATGGCGGCAAAGCCGTGCGAGTTGCGCGCCAGCACGGCGACCTTGTCGCCGCAGCCGATGCCGCGCTGCGCCAGACCGGCGGCCAGGCGCGACACCAGCGCGTCGAATTCGGCATAGGTCCAGCGCGTGTCGCCGCACGCGATGGCCAGCTTGTTCGGCAGGCGGATGGCGGTGCGGCGCAGGATGTCGCCCACGGTCTGGCGGCGAATGGCGGGGTTCATGCGGGTCTCCTTGGTTTTTGTGGTTCCGTGGTTCAGCCGGCGGCGAGGCGCAGCAGCGTCTTCTGGCCGGTACCCATGCGGGCGCTGTCGCGCAGTGCTTCGGGCGTCAGCAAATCGTGCAGGGTGATCTCGCGCTCGTAGTGGCTGGCGAAGGTGGTGGTCAGCTCATCGGCCACGCGCTGCTTGAGCGCGGCCAGCCGCTCGGGCGCGAGTTGCTGCATGAAGGGGAACAGCAACCAGCCCGACAGGCTGAAGGCAAAGCCGAAGCCCGGCTGCAGCTCGATCGGGCCGCGCTGCAGAAAACCGTAGACGTACGCCTGCTTGTGCACGCCGCTGCCGTAGCGGCTGTAGGGCAGGCCGGGGCGGCGCAACTGCGCGGCTTCCATGGCGGTGAACACCTGGCCGATCAACGGGCCGCCGCCGGTGGCGTCGAACGCCAGGCGCGTGCCGGTGGCGGCCAGCGCGTCGGTGAGTTGCGCCATGAAGTCGGGCGCGCTGGTGTCGATCACCCGCTGCGCACCCTGGCCGCGCAGCAGCGCCGCCTGCTCCGGCCGCCGCACCAGGTGGATGAGCGGGATGCCGTCCTTCAGGCAGATGCGGTTCAGCATTTGACCCAGGTTGGACGCGCCGACCGTATGCAGCAGCGACTCGAAGCCGCCTTGGCGCATCGTTTCGACCATGCCGAGCGCGGTGAGCGGGTTGACGAAGCACGATGCGCCCTGGGCGGCACTGGCGCCCTCGGGCAGGAGCAGGCATTGGGCGGCGGGCACGGTCTGGTATTCGCCATACATGCCGCCGCCGGCCAGAGCCGCCACGCGGCGCCCCAGCAGCGCCTGCGCGGCCGGCGAGGCGCCGGCAGCGACCACGGTGCCCGCGCCCTCGTTGCCCACCGGCATGGAGGTGCCCAGCCGGCGTTG
>WBZS01002168.1_pt1 | contig 12874 bp, 12 predicted proteins | sample 5204201 | NCBI WGS metagenome assembly WBZS01 (sample SAMN12344357, study PRJNA552823) | activated sludge metagenome | biome: Activated sludge suspended growth; feature: Nitrification reactor; material: Wastewater; isolation source: activated sludge from nitrification reactor of wastewater...
ACTGAATTAAATAGAATAGATTGGCTTAGCAGTAAGCCTACCCAAGGGTCACCGAACCGCGATTCGGCGTAATTTGCAAAAACGAGATTACGACAATTTGACAAACATAATCACTGCACCTATGATGCCAAACATCATGATCGTCGTAATCGAGTTTTTTCAAAATGAAGCTTGGTGACATTGCTGATGTCCGTATGGGGTACCCGTTCCGGTCGCGCCTTGAGCACGATCCGGCGGGGGATGTCGTGGTGATCCAGATGAAGGACATCGATGACACCAACCTCCTGCGCATCGAAAAAGCAGTCAAGGTGTCGCTACCGGAAGGCAAGGGGCACCACATGATCCACGAGGGAGATTTGGTTTTTCGCTCTCGCGGGCGCAGCAATTCAGTCGCGCTGGTTGCGACAGATATTGGCGAGGCGGTACTGGCGGCGCCGATGCTGCTGCTCCGCCCGCGCAGCGTCCTGCCAGCCTATCTGCATTGGTTCATCAACTTCCCGGCGACGCAAGCGGGCCTGGCTGCACTGGCGGAAGGTACGTCCGTGCGGATGATCAGCATAGATGCAATCAAGGATCTGGATGTACCGGTGCCCAGCATGGTTCGGCAACGCAGGATTGTGGAGTTGGCATCCCTTGCGCAGCGAGAACAATTGCTGATGGCGGACATTGCCGCACAGCGGAAACGACTGACCGAAGGGGTTTTGATGCGGTACGCAAAGAATACCCGGTGAGAGCCGGGTGGGTTGGCGGCAGAGATGTTCGAGCACCTCTGCCGCCGGTTTCATAAGCAGTGGCACTACCTACGAAAGGAAGCTCATTATGGCAATTCAGATCGGCAAACACAACTTTGATGGGCCGCACGATAACACCGGCGCTATCCATGCCAAGTCGGGCGTGTATGTAATTCTCGGCAAGACCGGCGGCACCCAGTGGTCCGTGGTTGATGTCGGAGAATCAGCAAGCGTGCGGGAACGCCTCGACAATCATGACCGCCAGTCCTGCTGGCAGCGGCGCGGGCATCGCGAGTTGGCGGCCGCCGTGCTCTACGCGCCTGAACCGCAGCGCATGCTGATCGAGCGCGAGCTCCGCACCAGTTTCAACCCGCCCTGCGGCGATCGGTAATACCCACCCGGGGCCTCGGCCCCGGCATCAACAAGATCAAGGACAACATCATGACCGACCAGATCACACAACAAGACGTCAACAGCACCGCCTGGGCCGCCTGCGACACTTTCCGGGGCGTTGTCGATCCGGCCCAGTACAAGGACTACATCCTGGTGATGCTGTTCCTCAAGTACATCAGCGACTTGTGGGCTGACCACTATGCCGAGTACCAGCGCGAGTACGGCGACAACGAGGAACGCATCCGCCGCAAGCTGGAGCGCGAGCGTTTCCTGCTCCCCTACGTCGAATTCAAGGATGAGGCAGGCAATGTCACCGCTCGATTCCTTGCCGACTTCAATGCCATCTACGAACGGCGCAAGGAAGCCAATATCGGCGAACTAATCAACATCGTGCTCGACCACATCGAGGAGGCCAACAAGGCCAAGCTCGAAGGCGTGTTCCGCAACATCGACTTCAATTCCGAGGCCAACCTCGGCAAGACCAAGGATCGCAACCGTCGCCTGGAAAACCTTCTCAACGATTTCGCAAAGCTCGACCTGCGCCCATCACGCGTCTCTGAGGATGTGATCGGCAATACCTATATTTACCTGATCGAGCGCTTCGCTTCCGATGCAGGCAAAAAGGCCGGCGAGTTCTACACGCCGAAACAGGTGTCCCGCCTGCTGGCGCAACTGGCCGCGCCGAAATCCGGCGACCGCATCTGCGATCCGACCTGCGGTTCCGGCGGTCTGCTGATCGAGGCCGCTGCGCTGGTGGAACAGGCCGGCAGCCGTGACTTCGCCCTGTTTGGCCAGGAGGTGAATGGAAGTACCTGGGCGCTGGCGCGCATGAACATGTTCCTGCATGGCAAGGACTCTGCTCGGATCGAATGGGGCGATACCCTCAACAGCCCGGCGCTGGTCGAGAACGACCGCCTGATGCGCTTCAACGTTGTCGTCGCCAACCCACCCTTCAGTCTTGACAAATGGGGTGGGAAGGAAGTCGAGGCCGACCGCTACAGCCGCTTCTGGCGCGGCATGCCACCCAAGTCCAAGGGCGATTACGCCTTCATCTCCCACATGGTCGAGGTCGCCTTGCCGCAGGAAGGTCGCGTCGCCGTCGTCGTGCCCCATGGCGTGCTGTTCCGGGGTGGTGCCGAAGGTCGTATCCGCCGCGCCTTGATCGAGGAAAACCTGCTCGATGCCGTAATCGGTTTGCCTGGCAACCTGTTTCCCACAACCTCGATTCCCGTTGCCATCCTGGTCTACGACCGCGCTCGGGAAAAGGGCGGTAGCCGCGAAACCTGCAAGGACGTGCTGTTCATCGACGCCAGCCGCGAATATCAATCTGGCAAGAACCAGAATGCTCTGCTCGAAGAGCACATGGCCAGGATTCTCGGAGCATTCCAGGCGCGCCAGGCCGTCGACAAGTATGCCTACGTCGCCACGCTGGCCGAAATCGCCGAGAACGATTTCAACCTCAACATCCCCCGCTACGTTGATACGTTCGAGGAAGAACAGGAAATCGACGTCGCCGCCGTCGAGCAGGAAATCGAGCGGCTGGAGGGCGAATTGGCCGAAGTTCGGACCAAGATGAAGCAGTACCTGAAGGAGTTGGGCGTATGACTTCCGGCGAACTTATCCTCTATACCGCCGAAGACGGCAGTGTCGCCGTCCAACTGCGCGCCGAGGGTGGCACAGCCTGGCTGACGCAGGCCGAGATTGCCACCCTGTTCGACACCACGCCGCAGAACATCACCCAGCACACCAAGGCCATCTATGCCGAGGGGGAACTGACCGAGGGGGCAACTTGTAAGGAACTCTTACAAGTTCGCCAGGAAGGCGGACGGGCGGTCAATCGCACCCTCAAGCACTACAACCTCGACATGATCCTGGCCGTTGGCTACCGCGTTCGCTCCGCGCGCGGCACCCAATTCCGGCAATGGGCCACCACCCATCTGCGGGAGTATCTGGTCAAGGGCTTTGTCCTCGACGATGCACGCCTCAAGGAGCCTGGCGGCTGGGACTACTTCGACGAGTTGCTGGCCCGCATCCGGGACATCCGTGCCTCGGAAAAACGCTTCTACCAAAAGATTCGCGATATCTACGCCACCGCCGCAGACTATGACAGCAAGTCCGAAGCGGCCCAACTGTTCTTCAAAAAGGTGCAGAACAAGATGCTCTGGGCGGTGACCGGCCACACCGCTGCGGAGCTCGTAGTCGAACGTTCCGACCCGACTCTACCCAACATGGGCCTGACCACCTGGCAAGGCGGCCGGGTGCGCAAACAGGACGTGACCATCGCCAAGAACTACCTTAACCACGCGGAAATCGAGGCCCTCGACCGCATCGTCGTCATGTATCTCGACTACGCCGAGGATCAGGCCGAACGGCGCAAGACAGTGACGATGCAGGAGTGGGCGGACAAGCTGGATGCCTTCCTTTCCTTCAATGAGCGCGACGTACTCACCCACGCCGGCAGGCTGCGCGCCGACGTGGCGGAGAAACTGGCGCTGGAGCGCTATGAGAGCTTCGACGCTGCCCGGCGCGATGCGGCCAGGCAGGCGGCGGATGCCGAGGACATGGCCGCACTGAAGAAGACCGAGCGGGTATTGGAAGGCAAGGGGCGGAGGAAGAAGAAATGAACACCCACACCGTTGCCTTGGGAAGCATCGCCAAAATCACATCGGGCGGCACACCAGATCGCGAGAATCCAACCTACTGGGGTGGCGCAGTCCCGTGGGTAAAGACAACACTCGTACAGAACTGCGAGATTGCGCTCAATGACATAGACGAGAAGATCACCGAAGCCGGGCTCAAGAGCTCGTCTGCGAAACTGATCCCGTCTGGGTCAATCCTGATGGCAATGGTTGGTCAAGGTAAAACTCGCGGCCAAGTTGCAATCCTTACCACCGACGCTGCAATCAATCAGAACTGTGCCGCAATCATCTTGAGTGACGAGGCTAATTGCAGGTATGTCTATCAACAGCTTTTGTTTCGTTACGAAGAAATCCGTAATGCGAGCAACAGCAGTGGGCAGCAAAACCTGAATGCAGGATTGATTCGAGAGCTTCGAATGCCGCTTCCGAGGCTTACGGAGCAAGAAAAGATCGCTGAAATCCTGGTCGCTTGGGACGCCGCCATCCAGATTACCGAGCAGCTAATTGCGGCAAAGGAACAGCACTACACCTACGAACTGTCTCGCCTGATCAGCCGTGGTCATCATCAACGCAGTCACGTCGGCTTTTTCGCCCACGAAGTATCCGAGCGCAATCGCGGCGGCAACGCGGCTCGCGTGCTGAGTGTCACTAACTCGCGGGGTTTCGTGCTGCCTGAAGATCAATTCGAGCGCCGTGTCGCCAGCGCCGACTTATCCAATTACAAAGTGGCCCGGCGCGGGCAGTATGCCTACAACCCCTCCCGCATCAATGTCGGCTCCATTGCCCGACTGGATGGCTGGGACGATGGCGTCTTGAGCCCAATGTATGTCGTGTTCGGTGTGGACGAGACCAAGATTAATACAGACTACTTCCTGCACTGGCTGGATTCCCACGAGGCGTGTGAGCGCATCAAGAAGAGCGCTCAAGGTAGCGTGCGCGAAACCGTTTCCTTTACCGAATTCGCTGGTCTCGCAATTCCACTGCCGAGCGTAACCAAGCAGGCCGTCATTGCCCGGTACCTGAATGCACTGCGAGAGGAAATCAGCACCCTTGGCAGTTACCTGGAAGCGCTCAAGACCCAGAAGCGCGGTCTGATGCAGAAACTCCTCACCGGCCAGTGGCGGGTGAAGGCACCGGAAACGGAGGCCGCGTGATGGATGCCTTCCACTTTGACGAAACCTACCTGTCGCAGATTCCGGCGCTGCAGGTGCTGGTCAATCTCGGCTTCGAGTACCTGACGCCAATCGAGGCGCTGGCCGCGCGAGGCGGCAAGGCGGGCAACGTGCTGCTGGAGGAAATTCTGCGCGGCCAGTTGAAGGCGCAGAACCGCATCCAGCACAAGGGAGCGACTTGGCTCTTTTCCGAGGAGAATATCCAGAGCGCTATCCAGCGGCTGAAGAACGTGAAGTACGACGGCCTGCTCAAGACCAACGAGGCCGTCTACGACCTGCTGACCCTGGGTGTGGCGCTGGAGCAGTCCATCGAGGGCGACGTGAAGAGTTTCACGCTCAACTACGTGGATTGGCGCAATCCGGCCAACAACGTCTATCACGTCACCGCCGAATTTTCCGTCGAGCGCACGCGCAGCTACGATACAGCACGGCCCGATATCGTGTTATTCGTGAATGGCATCCCCTTCGCCGTGATCGAGTGCAAGTCACCGAAGGTGGAAGTCGAGCAGGCTATCTCGCAGATGATCCGCAACCAGCGCGACGAGTACATCCCGCGTTTGTTCACCTACGCGCAGATGGTGCTCGGCGTGAACAAGAACGATGTTCGCTATGCCACCACCGGCACGCCGGCCAAGTTCTGGTCGAAGTGGAAGGAAGACTTTGCCGATACGGTGCTCCAGCAATTGCTGGAGAAGCCGCTGCCCGAGCGCGTGAAGGCATCGTTGTTCGACATCGCCTTCCAGGAACTTGGCGTGCGCGAAGACCCTGCACCCTACGTTGTCGGTCGGCAGGTGACAGAACAGGATCGGGCGCTTTATGCGTTGTGCCGCCCCGAGCGACTGCTCGATCTGGCCTGGCAATACACGGTGTTCGATGGCGGCGTGCGCAAGATCGCGCGTTACCAGCAATATTTTGCCATTCGGGAGATCGTCGCCCGGGTAAAACAGATCGACGAAACCGGAAAGCGGCGCGGCGGCATCGTCTGGCACACCCAAGGTTCTGGCAAGTCGCTGACGATGGTGATGCTGGCCCGCGCCTTGGCGTTGGACACGGAGATCAAGAATCCACGCATCGTGCTGGTTACCGATCGTGTGGATCTGGACAAGCAACTCGGCAACACCTTTGCCGCCTGCGGCTTGTCACCTGACCGTGCCGAGAGCGGCCGGCATCTGGTGGAATTGGTGGCTGACCACAAGGCACACATCGTCACCACCTTGGTACACAAGTTCGACAAGGCGCTCAACTTCAAGAAGTTCACCGACGACTCGCCCGACATCTTCGTGCTGGTCGATGAAACCCAGCGCACCCAGTTGGGCGGTTACTCGGCACGGATGCGGCAGATGTTTTCCCGCGCGTGCTACATCGGCTTCACCGGCACGCCGCTGCTGACCCGCGAGAAGAGCGATGTGTCGAAGTTCGGCGGGATCATCCATACCTATGCCATCGATCAGGCCGTGGCCGACGGCGCCATCGTGCCCCTGCTCTACGAGGGCCGGATGGTGGAACTGGAACAGGACCAGAGCGCCATCGATGTGTGGTTCGAGCGGCACACCAAGAGCTTGACTGACCAGCAGAAGGCCGACCTTAAGAAGAAGTACGCTCGTGCCGAAATGCTCAACAAGGCCGAGCTGGTGATCTACATGCGGGCCTTCGACATCAATGAGCACTTCAAACAGAGCTGGCAGGGCACCGGCTTCAAGGCTCAACTGGTCGCGCCCAACAAGGCATCGGCCCTGCGCTATAAGTCATTCCTCGATGAATTGGGCGAGGTCAGTAGCGAGGTCATCATCTCGCCGCCTGATGAGCGCGAGGGCTTCGATGAGGTCGACGCCGAGGAATCGACCGATGAAGTTGTGGCCTTCTGGCAGCGGATGATGAAGCGCTACGGATCCGAGGAGGAATACAACAAGCAGATCGTCAATGCCTTCAAGTTTGGCGATGAACCGGAAATCCTGATCGTGGTCGACAAACTGCTGACCGGCTTCGACGCTCCACGCAACACAGTGCTGTATTTGGCACGTCGACTCAAGGATCACACCTTGCTCCAGGCTATTGCCCGCGTGAATCGTCTGTACGAAGATGACACGGGTGCCAAGGCCAAGGAGTTCGGCTTCATCATCGACTATGTCGGAGTGCTCGGTGAACTGGACGAGGCGCTGACTACGTACAGTGCACTGGATGGCTACGACGAGTCCGATCTGCACGGGGCGCTGAGTTCGATCCATGAAGAAATCAAGCAACTGCCGCAGCGGCATTCCGACCTGTGGGACATCTTCAAGACGGTCAAGAACCGGCAGGATGAAGAAGCGTTCGAAGCGCTGCTCGCCGACGAAAAGCTTCGAGGCGATTTCTATGACCGCCTGTCAGTTTTCGCCAAAACCCTCGCTGTCGCCATGTCCAGCGAGCAGTTCATCGAGCAGACACCCGCGCAACGCATTCAGGCTTACAAGAACGATCTGAAGCGATTCGTGAATCTGAAGGCGGCGGTGAAGCTGCGCTATTCAGAGTCCATCGACTATCGCGACTTCGAGCCCAAGATCAAGAAACTGCTCGACACCCACATCACTGCCAATGAGGTGGTTCGCCTCAACGCTCCAGTGAACATATTTGACGAGCAAGCCTTCCAGAAGGTTGTCGAGGAACAAGGGGCGGGCAAGGGACCGGGTGCCAAGGCAGACACTATTGCCCACGCCACGAAGCGAGCGATTACAGAACGTTTGGCGCAAGACCCGGCGTTCTATGAGAGGTTCTCCAAGCTGATCCAGCAGGCTATCGACGACTATCGAGCCAAGCGCATTACCGACCTGGAGTACCTGCAGCGCGTCACCGACATCAAGGAATCGGTGGTGAAACGGAAATCCGATGATCTGCCGGCGGCGATTGCCGGCGACGAGGACGCGACGGCGGTCTATGGCTTGCTTCAACCGTTTGTCGCGGTTCACGTTGCCGATGCGACGCAGGCCAGGCAAATTGCCGCCGAGACAGCCAAATCCGTGTGGGGCGTATTCCTGAGCAACCGCAAGGTCGGCTACTGGGACGATCTCGATGCCCAGCGGCGGACGATGAATGAAATCGACGACTACCTTTACGATGAAGTGAAGGGGCGGCAAGGCATCGATCTGACCACTGCCGAAATGGACGAGATCATCGAGAAGACGATGCAACTTGCACGTCACCGGATGGCGGGATGAAAGCCGTGGTAGGCATGATCGAATACGGTCGCGAGACAATCCGCTACGGGGTGAGTTTCCTGCCGTCCCGGCAGACCCTCGGCATCGAGGTGCACCCAGATCAGCGCGTCGTGATTCGGGCGCCGATGGGATGCGCTGAAGATGTGATCGAGGATCGGGTGCGCAAGCGTGCCTCATGGATCAGCCGGCAGATTGCCGACTTCCAGCGCTACAGCCCGCGCACGCCACAGCGGCAATACATCAGCGGCGAAACGCATCTCTACCTGGGGCGGCAATATCGCCTGAAAGTCGGCGTTGGTAAGACGGCATCGGTTCGAATGACACGCGGTCAATTAGCTGTGACGATGCCCGGCATTGCCGATCCTGAGTGCGTCAAGGCGATGCTGCACCGCTGGTATCTTGATCACGCCCGACAAGTTTTCGTCGAGGTGCTGGAACAGTGCCTGCCTCGATTCACAGGCCATCAGCGACCACGCCTAATTGTCCGGGCCATGCAGTCGCGGTGGGGCAGTCTCTCGCAAGCCGGCAGCATGACGCTGAATGCCAATCTCGTCCGGGCGCCACGCGCCTGTATCGAATATGTCGTGACCCACGAGTTGTGTCATCTGCGGCATCGAGATCACGACAGCAACTTCTTCCGGCTGCTTGGGCGGGTGATGCCGGATTGGGAGCAGCGGAAGCAACAGTTAGAAACAGCACTGCTATGACGGGGAAGCATTGATGTACAAGAGAATGCTTCAGCGCAGCCGGCCAGATCAATTCCTGTTCGCGATAATCATGTCGGAAGAATGAGTACAGCATTAGCGCGGCAAGAGTTATATGATCTTGTTTGGTCAGAACCAATGCTTAAGGTTGGTGCTCGTTTTGACGTGTCGTCCAGCTATATGGCCAGGGTCTGCACCTTGCTAAATGTGCCAAGGCCGGAGCGCGGATACTGGGCGAAACTTGCTGTTGGAAAAGCTTCGCCGAAACCCCCGCTCCCCGATCCCTTGCCAGGTGACCCAATGGTTTGGTCTAGAGATGGGGGCATGCCAGCGCTTAAAGCAGCCCCGAGATTGCCGACTCAACTCGAGGGCGCACCCAAGGAGCGGCGAAAGCCACGACTACCCAAAACGAACATTCCCGCGATTGGCACTCATTGTTTGATCCGGGGTGCCAAGATTCATTTCGAGTCGGGGCGCCCGGTGGACGACGGGAACCATCTCAAGCCCTACAAGAAGTTGTTGGTCGACGTCATGGCATCCAAGACCGGACTGGATAACGCACTCGGTTTTGCCAATGATCTTTTCAACGCCTTGGAGTCCGTCGGATATCGCGTGGTATTGGCACCCAATGGCGAGCAACTTCGGCGCGGGCAAATTGACGAACTTGAAACGCCCAGGAAGCGGCAAGGATATTTCCATAGCAATTTGTGGTCGCCTTATCGCCCGACGTTGGTCTATGTCGGAACGGTGGCGATTGGGTTGGCCATCATCGAGATGTCAGAAGAAGTGCTCATGCGCTACGTTAACGGCAAGTACATCAGGGACGCCGACTACGTAGCGCCAAAATCCTCTCGCCGCTATCACGACCATACATGGACAACCACAAAGGAATTGCCCTGCGGCCGGCTCAGGCTGGTGGCGTACTCACCTTTCTGGCGAGCATCCTGGCAAACCTCGTGGCAAGAGTCGAAAAATTCATCGCTGTCGCGTGAAATTCCTCAGATCGTCAAAGCAATTGAGGATGCGGCCATCGAGTTGGTCGAGAAACTGAAGGAGGCCGACCGCCAAGCCGAAATCGCAAGATTGGAGCGATTGGCGGAGGAGGAAAAGCGGCGACAAGAGGAAGACCGACGGCGCATTCAGCAGTCGATCAAGGACAGCAAGGATCACCTCGGACAGATTATTCAGTCGTGGGGCAGTGTCATGACCGTGGAGCGATTCCTCAGAGACGTTGAGGAACGAGCCGAGACGCTGCCTGTAGATGAGGGCCAGCAAATAATGGAAAGGCTGCGGTTGGCGCGGGAATTCGTCGGTACTCAAAATCCGCTGGATTTTTTCATGTCCTGGAAAACCCCATTGGAACGCTATCAACCTTTGGCATCCCGAAATCGCGAGGCAGCGCATGAGACCGAAGATGATGACGAGGAAGATGACCTGGACGACGAGGCGGGTTGGTGACTCAGGCCAGTGGGCGCTACTTCAATTCGATAGCGAAACAGGGGATCGAACTGCTGACCACCAAAAGTCGAACACTGGCGCAATGCCGATGCGCCCCGCAGAATCAAGGCTGCGCAAGTTATCAGAAACCCGCAGGCTTACTCTTTGGCCCCAACAGCGCATGGTTCGGTAGTAAACTGAGCACCACCAGACCGTCGAAGCGCCCCTGATCATTCAGGTGCGCCTTGTCACATAAAGTTGCCGCAACGGCAACTTTATGGATGTTTTTTGTAGCGGCAAGTATATGGATGGCCGATGACCTGTCTCTCGTCTTTGCACGGGAGATAGGCTCGGAACGCGGGCATGCGACACGCCGACTCACACGTTGTTTGCCACATTCCGTTGCGAAGAATCAGCTTCGTCCCGACTTGGATTCGGCCAGGCTCACTCTCAAGAAACACACGATAACCAATTGATTTAGTGAAGCATCGATTCCATGGGCATTATCGTGTTTCTTCTCAACGCCTTGCGGTTGTCAGGCCGATTACTTCGCTAACCCGGCATTGCGACTTTGCCCGCCAGCTTGTCAAGCGCGGCATCGTCGATGATCCTGTCCAGCCACGCCTGCATCAGGATCTTGAGCGTCGTCGGCATGCTGCGCTCGCATTCGTAGCGGGATCCGCCGCTTTGTGTCACCCCGAACTTCTTCCAGAACTGCGACTGGTTGGGCCCACTTGCCTGACGAACTTCGCGGACATTCGAGAGCGCTGCCTTTGCCATGCTGGCCTCCGTGGCGGTTGAACGCATGACTTAAAGGACCATGGCTGCAATGCCATATGCGTGCAGTAGTTCCGCACGCCATGCCGTACTAATTGAGAGAACTGATAGAAGGTGAGATGCGTGCCTCTTGCGCGCAGCGATTCGGATCCCAGACTCGCAGCTTCCGTTTTGTTCGCTGAAGAGATCGTCGAAATGTGTCATCGGCGCCCGCGTGCGCGCCCCGCACCTTTCAAGAGATCGTCGATCTCGGCGACGAACTGGGGGAAAGGCTCACCGATCGCCTGGCACCAAGTGCGCAGTTCCACGACGTCCAAGCGGCGTTCGCCGCGTTCGCATTTGCTGACGAAAGACTGGGTCGCCTCAAGGCGCTTGGCCAATTCGATTTGCGTGATGTCAGCGCCCTCGCGCAACGCGCGCAGGCGATCGAGCAGCAGCCGGTATTCCTTTGTGTAGAGCGACTTGTCCATCGGCAACCCAAACGGTTGCCGCAAGACTGAAAGCTGAAATAGAATATGCCAACTTCGACTATTCCAAAGAAGTCAGGCGATACATTGAAGAAGCATGTCGCGATCACCGTCGCTGCGCTGCCGGTCAGCGCCTGTGGGAGCACCAACAACTTTCTCTCCACCAAGACCAAGACGGTCGAGTACTACCGGATCTTCGACATCAAGACCTCGACCAGCCGCGCCGTGGTCGCCAAGGCGGCCAGTGATGGATTGGGACGCAACACGCATGACGTACAGGAAGCGACGCCATAGCCCAGCTCAGCCGAGCTGCCGGAAAGGCCCGGACGCTTCAATCTGATGAATCCGCTAGAGGGCACGCGCCTCGGGGCGTTGGCGGGAGCCGGGGGAACGGTCGGTTTCAGAATCGCGACCTGCGATGGAGCGATCTGGACGGCGCGGGCGCAGCGCACAACCGGCGATGCGGCCAATCTGCATCTGACCGCCTGTCTGTTTCCGTACCGGGATGGCTATCACCTCGACTTGTACGCGATCTTCAGCAAGAAGGAAGGTGGCCTGATGGAGATCAGCCGCCAAGCCGCTTGGGCAGTGGTCGGCACGCCGGACCAGTGGACGGAGAAGACCTTCCTCGATACCGTGCGCACGATCCGAGCGAAGACCGGTGCCGACATCTCCTATTTGGAAGGCCAGCCGGACGTTGTGGGCACGCCGTGGCTCGACGACGGGGCAAAGGTGCAGTAGAGCTGGACCGGTCGTAGCGGTGGCCTTGCGGCTGCGCGGCGTACGCTCCATCATCTGTGTGCGCGGAGCTTCCCTATCCGAAGGACCGTACGGCACGAGATGTGGGTGCATACTCCACGTACATTTGGACACCAATTCCACGACAAACTGGACAGTAGTTCCAGGGACATCTGGACAGTAGAGTAGGTCGCGCAGCGCGCGGATAACCGTGGCAACTCCGTGGGGGCCACATGGCGAAGAGGTTATCCATGCGCAAGATTGCCGAGGCGTTGCGGCTGCGCTTACGAGGGAGGGTCTATCCTGCCGAAAGATTCTTCTGCGGCGCCTCCAGGGTCGCGCCTTCGCCCGGAATACGCCGGGAGATCCAGGGCTCTTTCTGCAAGAACCCGAGCTGCGTCCGGGAAAGACAAACAGATGGCCGTCGAAGCGATTATTTGTCCGAAGGCTTGTGCCTCCGCGCAATGAATCCGCCTGAACTACTCGCTATTCGCAATCTTGCCGCAGAGGGACGTGTCAGCAGACCCAGATGTAGCGAAGGGTGGCAACATCTGAATGGCGGCCGTGAGCAACTACGCCGCCGGAACGGCATACTTGATCATCGGCTTGGAGTGCCGACGATCGG
>WBZS01001285.1_pt2 | contig 12871 bp, 12 predicted proteins | sample 5204201 | NCBI WGS metagenome assembly WBZS01 (sample SAMN12344357, study PRJNA552823) | activated sludge metagenome | biome: Activated sludge suspended growth; feature: Nitrification reactor; material: Wastewater; isolation source: activated sludge from nitrification reactor of wastewater...
AAACCCGCTCATGGCGCCGATCTGGGTCGTCGGCCTTTTTGCGTTGATCCGTGGAGGCCGATGGCGTGCCGGGCGCGGCCTGGCCGCGATGGCCCTTGCGCCCCTGATCCTCTTCGCGTTCGGCCAGGGACGATCGTATTACATGGCGCCGGCGTACCCCGCGTTGCTCGCGGCCGGCGTGGTCGCCAGTGAGCGCTGGCTTGGGCAAAGAGGGCCGAACCTTCGGATCGCCTTGAAAGGGCTAGCCTGGACACTGGTGAGTGTTGGCGTGATCGTCTTTGGCGCCGTGATGTTGCCGGTGGCGCCTGTCAACTCCGACCTCTGGCGCCTGTCAAGCCAACTCCATGACAACTTTGCCGAAGAGATAGGGTGGCCCGAGATCGTCGCCGACCTGGCGACCGTATACCATCGCCTCCCACCGCAAGTCCGCGCCCAGACCGGCATCCTGGCCGGCAACTACGGCGAAGCCGGGGCGATCGATCTCTACGGCCCGGTACACGAGCTTCCGGAAGCGATCAGCGGCGTGAATTCCTATTGGGACCGAGGACCAGGGACACCACCGCCGCAGACCCTGATCATCATCGGGTACACCGCCGACGAGGTCGCTGCCTACTTCAGTGAGTGCACGCTCGCCGGCCACACACACATTCCGGATGACGTGGACAACGAGGAGTCGCACTTGCCGGAGATCTGGTTGTGCCGTTACCCAACCCGACCCTGGCCGGAGCTGTGGCAGACCCTGCGGCGATTTGCGTGAGGGCTGGCGGCGCCTGCCTCTCTGCCAGGCATTGGTCCCATGGCGCGCGGACCGCACCGGGAGCTCCACGCCTGCAATAGGCGCTATTGGACAGTAGTCGAGCAAGCAGGCCGGAATGGCCTCTTCGTAACGCAAGCGCTGCGCGCCATTGGCCGGAACGGACGGCCTGAGATGTTCACATGAACCGTTTGACGTGGCTTAGCCCGCTCCTCATCGCCCTTTCGTTGATACCCGCGAGCGCGGCCGTTTCAACATCCGCCCCCCAATCCGAATCGCAATCCGACGCCTCGGCGCGGGGGCCCGGGGTCGCGAGCCTGAGCCGCGACGACGTCGAGCCGTTTCTGGATGGACTTGTCGCCAGCGAGATGGCTGGGCTTCACATACCGGGGGCGGTTGTGACCGTGGTCGCCGATGGCGAGGTGTTGATCGCGAAAGGCTACGGGTACGGCACGGTGGAGCCACCTATCCCAGTCTCTCCGGAGCGAACGCTTTTTCACCTGGCGTCCATATCGAAGGTGTTTGTTTGGACCGCTGTCATGCAGCTGGTTGAACAAGGGACGTTGGACTTGTCGCAAGACATCAACACCTATCTGGGAGACGACGCCATACCCATGTCGGGGCCGGTGCCGATATCGCTGCTTGATCTGATGGATCACACGGCGGGCTTCGAAGAACGCGCATTGGGGACGTCCGAGCGCGTTGGCGCCAAGCTGCAGCCGCTCACGCTGTTTCTGCGCACGCATCGGCCCAATGTCATATATCCACCGGGAACCGTCACAGCCTATTCGAACTACGGTGCCGCGCTCGCCGGCGAAATCGTCAGCCGGATGACGGGCCGGCCCTTCGAAGCGTATGTGGAGCGCACTATCTTCGAACCGCTCGATATGAGGCACAGTACCTTTCGTCAACCGGTGCCGGCGGAGTTGGCCGACGATCTGGCGAATGGGTATCGATACGTGGGCGGTGCGTTTGAGCGTCAGGAACCAGAATGGGTGAACCTGGGTCCGGCAGCCGCCCTGCGCGCCAGCGCCGACGACATCGCCACATTTATGCTCGCGCAACTTGGCGCAACGCGTGGCGACCGCGCGCCGATTCTGGCGGCCGATACCCTCCGGACCATGCAGGGTCCGAGTTTCCGGAACGACCCACGGGTCCAGGGTATGGCTCACGGTTACCTCATGGCCCGGATCAACGGCGAGCGCATCATCTGGCACGGTGGCGATGTGCTCGCGTTTCACAGTGGCCTGGTGCTATTGCCGGACCGCCACCTCGGGCTATTCGTCTCTTTCAACAGTTCCGAGGCAGCGCCAGCTGTGTTGGAAGTGATTCAGGCCTTCCTCAACCGTTATTTCCCCGCTCCGCGGCCCACTGAAGCGACACCGTCCAGGGGCAGTGCCGCGTCGCCGGATCCGGCCCTGGTGGGAACCTTTTTGCCAACCCGGTCCGAGACAACGACGGCCGGACGGCTCATGGAGCTCATCGGCAGCGTCACTGTTCAAGAGCAGGGCGGCGACCGCGTCCGCGTCACTCTGGGAAGCCCGGCGCAAATGACGGGTATCTATGAGTTCACAGCTCCGGGGGTGGCCCATCCCATCTCGGGCGACCTGGACGTGTTCGGCGACCTGGTGCTCTCGGGCGACAAACTCATGTTCGAAAACAACCCGACGCTCGCCTACATCCGCGCCCCGTGGTATGTCAACCCAACCTTGCAGTTCGGGGCGCTCGGGTGTGCGGTGTTCGCCCTGGTGAGTGGACTTTGGCTGGTTTGGGATGGACGCAGACTTGATCTGGCATTTGGAGATCACCTCGGATTGCCCTGGTGGGTGATGGCGGCGACCCTGGAAGCATTGTGCCTGATCGGGTTGGCGACCGTCGCCGGGTTGGCGGCGGTTTTTTCGACACCGGATGTGGTGTTCGGGCTTCCACCGTGGAGTGTTGGCGTGTTCTGGTTACCCGTTCCACTCGCGATCCTTTCGATGGCCAGCCTTTTGGGCGCCATCCGGTTCTGGGTCCACCCGTTCCAGCCGTTGCGGATTCGCGTCCACGTGACTCTGGTGGCGCTTGGAGGCGCGGTGCTGGTCCTCTGGCTCTGGTACTGGAATCTATGGGCGGCCTATCTGTATTAGCCAGCAAGCGACAATTACCTTATCGACGTCCCGTCGTCGGTCTAGCCGCGCCTGGCCGGTCCCCGTCTTTGTTCCTGTCGACCAGGCTGCAGGTCCACTCGAGCGCCATGTCCAGGTGCGGTCCCTAGGCAAGATCGAAGTGCGCGGTATTCATCAATCGAAAGAGATCGAAAGAGCCCTGCTGTTCCGCGAGCAGAAACTCGGGTCGCTCCAGGTGCTTGAGGCGACGAGAAGCGCTGGCCTCGGAGAGGTCCCAAACCCAACGACTTCTCGCGTCGACAACGGCAAGGACTCCGATCTGCAGCTGAGCGAATCGACTGCCCTTTGCCTTGCGTACGATCGTTACCACAATGCGAGTCGCTATCTTCTCTGACATTCATGGAAACGCCGTCGCCCTCGCGGCGGTCCTAGCCGATATCGCGACCAGTCATGTCGACGCGCTGGTCTGCTTGGGCGACGCCATTCAAGGCGGTCCACAACCTGCGGAGGTCGCAAGTCGATTGCGCGAGATCGGATGCCCGGTGGTTATGGGCAATGCCGACGCCTGGCTGCTGTCAGGAGAAGAGTCGGCTTCCGAACTCCTCGTCGAAGAACGCCGGCAGGCCCTGGATACAGTCCGGGCCTGGAGTCTGACACAGCTGTCTAAGGCTGATCGCGACTTCATCGAGGGCTTTCCGCCGGTCGTGGAGATGTCACTCGGCGGCGCCGGAGCCCTGCTCGCCTTTCATGGATCGCCGTTGTCGTATGACGACGTCATCTTGCCGGATGTCTCGGCGGATCGGCTGAGCCACTTCTTCGGCCGTTCATCGGCACTGATTCACTGCGGCGGACATACGCATGTGCCATTTCTCAGACGGATCGGCGCCGGCCCAGCGATCTTCGTCAACCCGGGCAGCGTGGGGTTCGCCTACTCGCATCAACAACCTGTGACCGATTTCCGAGCGAATCCCTGGGCCGAGTATGCGCTCATTGACGTATATGCTCACCGGCTGGAGGTTGCCTTTCGGCGGACTTCCTACGACGTTGAGGCCCTGATCTCGGCCTATACCTACTGCGAGCGACCTGGCGCCGCTTCAGCGATCGCGCAGTACCGAGGTCGGACCTGAACCCGTAGTTTGAAATCCGCTGCCCCAAGGCGGCGGGCCCGAATGGGAGCAGATCTGCCGACCCAACCAAAGGATACATGCGATGCTGCGAAAGACCGCCCTTGTCGTCCTCTTGACTTTTCTGTCTCCATTGATCGCCGAGTTCTTGCTTGGCAACATCCCAGCGTCTCAGATCTGGCTGATGCTCCCGTTCTCGTTGCTCTATGGCGCAGGCGCGGTCCTGATCCGCGAGACAGTCCGCCACACGCACCGGGGCTGGCCCAGCTTTGTTCTGTTGGGGCTGGCCTTTGGTCTCATCGAAGAGGGTTGGGTCACCCAGTCGCTGTTCAATCCCAATTACCTGCATTTGCGGTTGCTGGACTATGGCTTCGCGCCGGCGCTTGGGATCGGAATACCGTGGTCACTCTACGTGTTGAGCCTGCACGTCATCTGGAGCACAAGTGTACCCATCGGACTAACTGAAGCGCTCGATCCGGCGCCTGAAGCCCTGCCCTGGCTCGGGCGGATCGGAGTGGCCATCTATGGCCTGCTCTTCTTGGTGGGCGTTGGAGTGCTCGGCTACTTCAGCCGCCGACAGAATGCGTTTGACGCAAACCCTGCACAGGTCGCGATCATTGGAGTCCTGGTGGCTTGCGCCATCTTCGGTGCGATCAGATGGCCTCGGCCGCCGTCGAGTTTGCCTAGGCGCTGGTCCGCACCTGGTTGGTTGCTCCTGGCGGCTTTCGCCCTGGGCTCGGTCGTCATGATCTTGAACCTGTTGGCCCCAACCAGTTGGCACTGGCCCTGGTATGCGTCGGTTGGGGTCGCTCTGGTGGCCGAAGGTCTCATGCTGCTCCTGGCTGAAACGGTCTCCCGTCATGATGGCTGGACGCCGGCCTCGCGCCTTGCCGTGGCAGCCGGAGGCCTGGGCGTCTATGTGTGGTTTGGGTTCGTGCTTGACTTCTTCAGTCATGGGGCAGACGGGCTCGTCGGGCACGCCTTGATCGTCGGGGCGGCGCTATCTATCGCACTCGCCGGCGCCTGGAAGACTGGGCGTCATCCAACGCAGCGTGGTGGGCAAGCCGCGACGCCCCAAGAGGACACAAACTAGTGGGTCATCATGGCCCTGACGTTCGGTCCGCATTCGTCACCGCCCAGCCCAGCATCCTGGCGGAGGCTCGGACGTAGACATCTTCGGCAGTGCTTGTTGGAACCGGTGTGACCGGCTCCGTCACGTACGGCGAAAGCGTCAGGTCAACCCAAAACTGCGTCGCATCCGCATCCTTGAGAGCGCCTACAGTGGCCGCGACCCGTGTGAGCTCTTGAGGTGGTGTCACCACGATCTCGACAACCGGATAGGCATCTTCCCCTGCCATGGGTGGTTCGGGAGACGTTTGAGCCGGTTCAATGGCCGGGACGGTCAGTGGTGCACACGCTGTGAGGGCCGTGACGAGCGCCAGACAGACGACACAACGGCTATTCCACACGCTGGCCTCCCTCGCTTCTCACTCTCATTCTAGGCGTCAACCTCACCGCCGCCTGACGGCCTGGTTACCGTTGGGTTACCGCGTTCTTCGCGACGATCAAGGTCACGGCTTAGCCGTCAACTAGGCCTCCCATCCGGGGCAATCACCGTGAGGCCAGATCTGCTGATGCTCCTCAAGTTGAACCCAGCCGTATTCCGAGCTGTCCACGGCCGGGAACCACTCGAAGACCTGGCGACGGTAGAGACACGTACTGGGGTCGTTGGCCACCAGACCATGCTCGCCGACCTGGATCTCGGTCAGGCCGTTGCCGTTATCGCCCTGAAGGGCGAGCAGTTACGCAATAGCTGTCGCTTGATTTGCGGAGCGACACAGGGCCCCGCCCACGAGAAAACGGGATAGGTTGAGACATATCGCGTAAGGGATCCGCGATAAGGACCTCCACAGTGAAAGGGGTGCGACTGGCACAGCGGCGGAACGGGTGAGCCTGCGTGGCCTGCAGGGTCCGGGCGGTCAGCAAGGCGGCTGCTTGCCCGGTGTGGACTTGCTGCGGCGTCAACGGCGCCCCTCGCTTCTCGCCCCTCGCCCTACCGCTCCGTATCGACCCACAACTGCTGCCCGTCGGTCAGCACCGTGACATCCCCGCGAAGATCGAGGGCCAACCAAGTACGGTGAGCCAGCGCCTGTTCCAGCTCGGGCGGCGGCGCGATCGGCGAGGACAGAAGCACGACCAGGCGCGGGTTCGACGCGGCAATCGCGTCTGCCAGTTGGAGCGGATCGAGCGCGGTAGCGACGATTATCACGTGAGCTGGACGGACGGTCAGCCCTTCGGGCTGCGCCGTGATCCACTGAACGCGGATGTGTTGACAATCAAAGGTTGGGCCTGCGGACGTCAACGCCAGCCAGGCTCCGTCGGCGAGCTCAAGACGGCCGCCGACGGGGTCAGCGGAGAATTGAGTGCCGGCCCCTGCCAGCGCGGGCCTGGCCTCAAGCCATGGGTCCGCGGCCTGGACGTCGACCGGCGCCCAAACTGCCGCGATGCGGTAGCGACCCGCGAGGTCGACCAGGCCGCCGAGCTGCCCGTCGCCGGCGCCGGTGAGCAGCAAGCCATCCAGCCGCCGGTCGAACGGCGGCAGGCGCGCATCCAGCGCGCGCGCAGAAGCCAGCCCGGGCGGACCAGCGTCCAGAAGCAGCCGCGCGCCGTCGGGTAACTCGAGCAGGCTTGAGGTGCCCGTGCCCAACGCCATGATCGTCAGCCGCGTCGTGGCCGGCTCGGGGGCTCGCCAGAACGCGGCCCAGCCCCACAGCGCGACCGTGGCCGCGCCGGTGAGCGCCGTCCAGGCCAACGGGGTGCCCAGGTTCGTGGGCAGCCAGGCCGGTCGCGATTCGGCCGGCTGGCGGGCCAGCCACGTCGCGACGGCCAGCCCGCCGTAGTACGCGGCGAGCGCCGGAAGACCCGGCACATCGACCGACAGCTGCGCCAGGGGCAGCCGTGCGAAGAGATCGGCGAGCCCGATCGTGTAGGCCGTGAACGGCCAGGCCAGCCACGCGATCGCCTGGCCGAGCGGCAACCAGACCGTGCTCGCGAGCAAGGCGATGCCGCCGAGCACCATCACGGCCGGTTGCGGCGGCAGGATCAGGGCATTGGCCGGCAGCGCCGCCAGCGACAGGTTCTGGAAGTAGAACAGGATCAGCGGCAGTGTTGTGATCTGAGCCGCCATCGAGCCAAACACACCCTCGCCGCCGACATCGGCCACGCGTTCGGCCCAGGCCTGCGGCATGACGCGCGCCAGTGCGGCCACGCCGCGCTTCTGCAGACCGTCGGTGTACAGGATCAGCCCCAGCGTCGCGCCCGCGCTGAGTTGATAGCCGACGTCCCACACGACGCCCGGGTCCCACGCCGCCATGAGCAGGCTCGCAAGCGCCAGCGCGCGCACGCCGTCGGTGCGTCGGCCGATGCGCTCGGCGCCAAGCGCCAGGACCGCCATCAACGTGGCGCGCACGACCGACGCACTGCCGCCGACCAGCCAGGCATAGGAACCGAGCACGACCGCCACGACCGCTGCTGCCTGCCACGCGCGCAACGCGCGCCGCGCCAGGCCCAGCAGCAGGCCCGATAAAACACATACATTGAATCCGCAAATCGCAACCCAAAAACGTCTGGTTTTCGCTGGTGTTTCGCATCCAGGAGTTGAGTGTTTGAGGGGTCTCGATCCAACTTACCGGCTGAAAGGCCGTGATCGGTTGCGATCACGGCCTTTCAGTAGCAAGGGCAGGATTCGAACCTACGACCTCCGGGTTATGAGCGCCAATCCGAAACCCGGTACCTTGGACCATCATCCCACCTCGTTTGAGGTGACCCGATGGTGGGCGGCTCGGAAGAGCCTGATCTGATGCGATTATGGGCGGCGACGCTTCACCTGTCTATACTCATAAAGAGATCGCCTGCCCGAACAACGGGAGCCCGTCGTCTTGCGGTGATCAGGGCGTAAGTCACTAATACCAAGCACGTGCGAACCTACCACGCATAAGCTTGTGGAGCCTCACCACCTGGGCCGGGCCAAATCGCATCGATCCGCTTGAGGACATCGGGCGACAGGGTGATCTCCAGGGCGCGCAGGCTCGACGTGAATTGCTCGACCGTGCGCGGCCCAATGATGGGCGCCGTGACGACCGGGTTGTGCAGCAGCCAGGCCAATGCTACATCCGCCGGGCGTTCGCCAATCTCAGCACAGAGCTGGTCATAGGCTTCAATCTGCGGGCGATGTTTCTCGAGCCTGGCCAACATGTGCGCCTCGCCGCGCCGGCCCGAGACGGCCTGGTCGTAGGTGCTGGCCAGAAGTCCGCCACCCAACGGGCTCCACGGGATGAGGCCCAGGCCGAAGTGCCGGCATGCCGGGATGACTTCGAGTTCGATTGTACGCACACCCAGGTGATACAGGCTTTGCTCGGCGACGAGGCCCATGAAATGACGGCTAGCGGCCGCGGCCTGGGCGGTGGCGATGTCCCAGCCGGCGAAGTTGCTGCTGCCCACGTAGATCACCTTGCCTTGTTGGACCAGCACCCCCATCGCCTGCCAAATCTCCTCCCACGGCGTTGTCCGCTCGATATGGTGCATCTGGTACAGATCGATGTGATCAGTCTGCAGCCGGCGGAGGCTCTCATCGCAAGCGCGGCGGATATGATGGGCGGACAGACCGCGGTCGTTGATCCAGCTGCCCATCGGCAAATAGACCTTGGTCGCCAGCACCACCTTGTCGCGCCGCCCACCACCTTGAGCAAACCAGCGGCCCAAAATGCTTTCGGTGGCGCCCTCAGCGATCTCGCGGCCGTAGATATTGGCGGTGTCGAAGAAGTTGACGCCGTCCTCGAGCGCGCGGTCCATGATCGCGTCACTGTCGGGCTCGGACGTCCGCGCGCCGAAGTTCATGGTACCCAAACACAAACGGCTGACGGCGAGTCCGGTGCGGCCCAGAGAGGTGTAGTTCATGAGTGACCCCCAAAATGACGCACATGTGTCGTCCGCCATGACGAGACAAGGGCGAGAGAAGGACATCCCGCAATACTGGCCGCGTGGATATCCGGTGATCTGAGCCGCTGCGGCCCAGATGCGGTTCTGCTGCAACGATGGAAGACCATCCGGGAACTGGTCCCCGATTCTTGGATACACCCGTCTGATCGTTAGCGCTACACACGATCCCGACGTCCAGTGATCACTGACTTGACCGGAGCCAGATGATCCTTTTGCGGCGAGCAGGTGCTCGCACGCCGATCGGGCACAGCCTGTCGACGCCCTCAGAGCAGCACCCCAACGCACTCAGCGCCATGGCGCTCGGCTTGGGCCGAAAAACCGAGATCCTGTCGGGCCAGCCGACAGGACACAGTCGAGCAGCCTTTGGGGGCTACCGAGCACATGACCCGCGCTCGCTCCTTGGTGTGATCTTCGCTCTTGACGCTTTCACGGAAGCCACGGATCGCAGAGCCGAGTTCGGTACCGATTCGCCCGATTCGGCCAGCGCCGAAGATCAACAGCACCAGAACGAGCACTACCACCAACTCGAAGACACCCAATCCCATCATGATGTTTTCCTTTCATCAGTTGCATCCCCACAGCCATGTCCCCACAGGCACCCAGCCCTCAGTCTCGCGTGATCATCGGTGCGACCCTTTGATCTCACTGCGGCCATCTTGAGTCCCTGACACGATCGACCTACTCCCGGATGGCTGCCATGCGCCAGATGTCCAGCGCCTCGAGTTGGACGTCACCGGAACGTCCAACCAGGCTCAGTTCCATGCCATCCGGATTCTCCGGATACACGCGGCCCGCCAGGCAGGCATGCCCGTTGGCAAAAACTTCGACGACGGAGCCATCCAGATACATCCGCAGGTGGATCCGGCCGTCTTCATCAGGCTCAAGCGGCATGCCGACGGCTGATCTCCCCGCCTGCGGGCGTTCCAGCGTGAAGGTGCTTCGCTCGCTGTCGTACATCAGAAGGGCCTCGCCGTAGCCTGCACTGCCGGAGCCCAACGAGAAACCGAAGACGGCCGGATCCGTCAGGCGAAAGACGGCCTCGACCTCAAACGCACCGCCGCTGATGCGGTCAGGCCACTGAATACCCCCACCTCCGAGCGTGAGATTGTGAAAACACCAATGTTCGCCCCGCAGTTGTCGTAGTTCGCTGACCGGCTCGAGGCCGACCCGTCCATCCGGGCGCACAGACAACTCAATCGGCAGGGACATGACGCCCGACCAGCCGGCCTTTTTGGCTTCTGATGGCTCGCGTTCTTCCTTCAGCCAGCCGAACATGACCACGCGCCCATCTGCGAGTCGTGTGGTCTGCGGTGCGTATAAGCAGTCGCCGTGCACAAGGATCCGACCCGGGCCGGGCGTGAATCGTTCGCCGTCGAAGGTGCCGGTATAGGCCACCGAATACCACAACTCACCGTTCTCGGGCTGGGCCGAGATGATCAGCAGATGCTGCCCATCCAGCGCAATGAAGTTCGGGCACTCGCAGATCGTTCCCAGACGAAAAGGTTCAACCTGGTTCGCGTCACCCTGATACAGGATGCCGCAATAGGTCCACTCCTTCAAATCCGGCGAGCGGTAGCGCAGGACGACCCCCCCCTGCCCCTCGAGGCGGGAACCAATCACCATGTGCCAGTCGCCCTGGTCACGCCAGACGAAGGGGTCTCGGAACTGGCCGTTGGCCAGTCCGGCGACCTCATCCGGCGGTCCGCCGATCACGGGGTTGGCCGGCGACTTGGTCCACGACAGGAGGTCATCATGGCTCACCGCCAGGCACACGACCTGGGGATGGACTCCGGTGTAGATCAGCGTCGGCACGCCATCCGCATCGACCGCGCAACCCGACCAACACCCGTCCTTGTCGGGGCCGCCTGGGGTCGGCGCCAGCCCCATGGGCAGATCGGTCCAATGAACGAGATCATCACTGACCGCATGTCCCCAATGAATGGTGCTGTGGAACGGCCCGTTCGGGTTGTGTTGATAGAAGAGGTGCAGGCGTCCCTTCCAATGGATCAGGCCGTTCGGATCGTTCATCCAGTTCTTGGGCGGCAAAAAATGAAATCCTGGGCGGTGTCGATCGGACGTCCCTGCGTGAACTTGATCTACTGTCGTCATCCGTTACTCCGTCTGCGCACCTAAAGGGTGGGCACCTTGAGCGTGAGACTTTCAAACCGCGCGGCGCCGTCCGTCACATAACAGGCCAGATCGCCAGCCGGCAGGTCATACATCCGCGTGCTCAACGCGATCTCATCATTCACGTAGACCTCGCAGACCGTTTGGTCGAGTAGCAATGTGACGTGGTGGTCTCGATCGGGCTGGAGCGCGAGCGGTCGTTCAAGATCCACTTCGCCGGTCGGGATCTTGCCGCCGTGCTCATCGGAAAAGACGTATGACTTGAAGACCAAGCGTTGGCGATCGGGCTCAAACTGGATTTGATAGCCCTGGTCGAGTGCCTTCGACGCCCTGACCATGAGACCCAACCGGCGCGTTCCCGGGCGAAAACAAAAACGTGTAGAGATCAACGCGCGAGAGGGCAGCGGTCCGGCCGTGGCGCAAGCGAAACCCTGCTCGGAAACGGTCTCGGCCCCTGTCGCGTCGATCCGCCACGATCCCACGGCTTCACTGAGCGGCAGTGGCTGGGGACTCTGATACGCATCGGCCACCGAGTCGGGCAGCCGTACGTTGAGCCTGCCGTCCGGAAGCTGAACCAACTCATGAACGATGAGGTGTCCGCCCCAATCCCAGGTGGCGTGATCGAAGCCCGCATAGCCTGGCGGGTTCCAGTGGTATTCGTTCTCGGTTCGTGTGGGGTTCCAGCCAAACAGATAGCGCCGGCGACCATCCGTGCCGGTCTTCGCCGCATAATACGCGCGACCATCGAACGTATCGACTGCCGGGGCCAGCCAGGGGCCTTCCAGCGTTCGACTCATGCGGTACTGCGTGACGAAACGATCCGTGTAGGTGGAATAGATCAGGTACCACCAGTCGCCCATCCGAAACAGATCCGGACATTCCAGCGCACCCAGGCTGATGTTGGGCGTGTGCAGGGGCGGCCGGGCCTGCCAGGTTTTCAGATCGGTCGACACGCACAGGCCCACGCAACCGCTGCGGTTATACGAACTGCGTGCCCGCGCGGCGACCAACATCCACCACTGGCTCTCCTGCTCATTCCAGAACACCAGCGGATCGCGCCAATCGCTCTGCTCGTAGTACGTCGGATCCGGGGCGAAATCCTCTTCGGGGTGTTTATCCCAATGAAGAAGGTCGGGGCTCGTGGCGTGGCAGATGATCTGCGTCCCCTTCGGAAAGATGCAATAGAAGAGATGATAGAGATCGCCGACTTTGACAACCGAGCCGGTGCCGCCCGGGATGTGGCAGGGACCCTCTTCCCGGTAGTGCACGAAGTCGTTCGTCCCCAGGAGGTACCAGCCCCGAACGCCCTGCTGCGCCGGTGGGACACGCCAGATGTGCAAGTAAAACAGTTTGAACTCGCCGTCGGCGAAGTACGGAATGACATCGCCCACAGAGGCTCCGCGCGGCCGATAGAAGATTCCGTCCGGTCCAGCGGTTATGGAGTCCATGGTCGGTTCTCCTGATCCGCCCAGATGTTGGTCCATGCATCGATCTCCTTCGGCTGACGACATCGGGGCGTCATGAGCCGACCTCGTCCTTCAGAATCCCCGTCAGTTCAACCTCTTCAGCTCGATGACAGGCGACATAATGCTCGGGCGAGACCTCGCGCCAGACTGGCACCTCCCGTTTGCATTGATCTGTTGCGAACGGGCAGCGCGGATGAAAGTTGCATCCGCTGGGGGGATGCGCGGGGTTGGCGATTTCGCCTGCCAGACTCACGCGCTGGGCCTTACGCGTTGGATCCGGCAAAGGCACCGCTG
>WBZS01001401.1_pt1 | contig 12866 bp, 12 predicted proteins | sample 5204201 | NCBI WGS metagenome assembly WBZS01 (sample SAMN12344357, study PRJNA552823) | activated sludge metagenome | biome: Activated sludge suspended growth; feature: Nitrification reactor; material: Wastewater; isolation source: activated sludge from nitrification reactor of wastewater...
ACAGCACTGCGGGCAGCGTGGCCCTGAATTCCGGCTGGCAACAGGGCGACAACTGGCTGACCTTCGTCGTCAAGGGCAGCACGCAGTTTGACCCAGCGGCGAAAGTTGACCGGATGTACACCGGCTTTGCCGCTGCATTCAGTGCCGAGTGTTACACGCCGCCACCAACACCTGTGCCGGCGCTGTCCGAGTGGAGCCTGATGCTGCTGGGACTGCTGGCATCCGCATTGGGTGTGCGGCAGTTGCGTCGCCGGCACTAAAGCCTTTCGGTCGCGTGCGACGTGGATGGCGACGCGTGCGAAAGCAAGCGTGGGATTCTGCTGACTGCTCGCATGTCAATGCGCCTCGGCGCACCGAGCCCAACACGGGCGTGATGCAGGTGCCCTGACCGCAGGGCGCGCCGGTCGCGCCGGTCGCGCTGGTCAGCCGCGTGCCGGGCGCAAATGGGCGAGGTTTTTGTCCTCGTTTTGCCAGCGGGACAAGTGATGGCGGTTGCATTGATCGCCGCGGCGCTGCTTGAACGCAGCGCTTCCCGCGATGGCCTGGCTACGGCCCACACCGCGGAACGCCAATTAAGCACGCTTTAGTTGGATTGTTTTTGAGATATCTGCACCTTTAACACCCTTTTTTTTCGTGATGTTCATATACTTGATCCGCATTTCTCAAGGACAGACCCAACTGTTCTGTTGATGTTGGCAGTGCGACTGTTGCGCTGACACCTCCAGCATCAACCGCGAACTTGGCATGGCGGTGCGTCATGCACAGGCTCAGGGACAGCACGGTTGAGTTGACCTCGTCCGGTTTCGCATCAACGATGCATAGGAGCGCTGATCCATGAACCTCACTCACCGTTGGGCGACGATGACGCGGTCATTCGCGCTCATGCTGGGCATGCTGTGTCTTGGGCTGGCTACGTCAGCGCAGGCGCAGGATGACCCTGCAATCCAGATGTTCACATGCGCGCAGATCAACGAACTGGGTGCAGGACAAAAAATTCCCGTCGGGCCATCGGATTTGGTCACGGTAGCTATCAGCACGGGCGGCACGGCGACATTCCTGCCGGTTTCGTTTCCGCTGGCCGCGATGCCTGGAGACACCGTGACGATCACGCTGTCACCCGGCGTCAGTGAAACCAGTGACCCGACTCTGAGCCCCGTAGCGACGGTCGCTCAGTGGCGCTTGGTAACAGTCGATCTGACTTTGCTGACTCAGACCAGTCCGATCACGCTCCCTCCCATCACCACCGTTGCTCCCGGCGGTACGCTTGGCAGCACGCTGATTTACCAGGCAACCCAGGCCGGTTCAATCGGCTTGCTGATTGCAGTGGACGATTTGAATGGTTACGCCACGCTCACTGTGGGTTGCACCCCCCGCATACCGTCTGCCGTCCCGGGCGTGAAGGTCGACCTGGGCAGCCTGGCACCGCAAACGGGCGTATTTCCCATCGACAGCGATACGCTGACGTTCACCTTCGATATCGCGGCAGACGACAAGGTCAAGTCCTTGTTGCCGGGCCAGAGCGTGACGCTGCCTGTCACGGCGGTGGTGGACCCGGCCTTGCTGGCCGATGCTTGCGGCTGCATCGCCAACACCCTGACCGGTGAAGTCACTTATGCATTGCCAGCGAAGACCGAACCGACACCGGTGCCGACGCTGAGCGAGATCACGCTGGCCGTGTTGGGGTTGCTGGTGGCATTCGTTGCCGTGCGCAGCGGCGCCGGACGGCATGGGCTGAAGGCACTGGCCGTGCTGGGGTTGGGTGCGGCGCTGCTCTACCCCGGACATGACCTGCGAGCGGCCGGTGGCAATGCGCTGGAGTCGATGAATGTGAGCCTTTCGGGCACGGTGGTGACGGTGACGGTCAAGCGCAACCCGGATTGCAAGGTGAACAATCCGCCGGTGATGCCGCCATCCACCATCAAAATTGACATGGCCAACGCGCCGCTGTCGGCAGACGAAACCACACGCTCCTACCAGTTGCCGGCGGCTGCCGATCCGGAAGGCGACGCGTTGACGTACAGCGTCACCAATCTGCCGACCAGGTGGACCTTCGATGCAGCTACACGAACGGTGTCGTGGCCGGTGAGACAGAGCTGTATTGTTGGCGATGATGGAGTGCCATGGACGGACTCCGTAGCGAACCAAGTATTCGACTATTTGGCCAATGACAGCTGCAATAAGCCGGTCAGCGTAACGGTGACTTGCGAGCCCGTTCCGGCAACCACGGAAGGTTGATGCAGCCGTTCCATTCGTGCTCGGCAAGAGATGGGGCGTAATGACCGGGCTCGAGAAGCCTGCCAAGTCCTTGCGGCTCTAGCACGATACCGAACTGAAGCATATATCAATCCAGGCCCTTGCGCTTGACTGAAAAGCGCGGATTGCTATTTTAAATATAGCATCAGTCGAATCGCCAATCGGCGCTAACCGCATCCCCCACCCGCAGCATCGCCCCCGCGCCCTGCACGATGACGCAATTCATGCCAAATGTGACGGCGCCGTCCAGCGCCGGGTTGGCGCGGTAGGCCGACAGCGCGGCCAGCACGGCGGGGCTGCTTTCGCCCGTGGCCGGGTCGACGTTGGGGATCGGGCAGCGCGGGCAGGGCTTGACCGGGCGCAGCACCACGGTCGCGCCCTCGGCGGTGGCAATGCGCAGTTCGCACAGCCGGTCTTCATCGTGCGCCTCCAAGCCCGACAGCACCAGGTTGGGCCGAAAGCGCTCCATGCCCACCGCGGCGTGGCCGGCCAGTGCCAGCCGGCGGTTCAGTTCGGCCAGCGACGCTTCGCTGACCACCAGCAGCGGAAAGCCATCGGCAAACTCGACCGGCGCGTCGATATCGCCCGTCCACTGCCTGGAGGCCAGGCGCGTCACCTCCGGGTCGAAGCGCGCCAGCCGCAGGCCCGGCCGGCCGAGGAAGTCACTGAACCACTGCGCGGCGACGTCGCCCATGTCCCAGGCACCCAGCGCGTCTTTCCACACCTGCACGCGAGTGGGCTTCACGACTTCGTTGATGCCCATGTGCAGCGCCAGCATGCCGGGCGCGCGCAGCACCACTTCCAGCGAGCGGATCTGCGGCCGCACCAGCGCCATGCGCGGCAGTTCGCGCTGGGTGACGAAACGGCCGTCCGCGTCGACCACCATCCAGGCGCGGTCGAGGTCGAGGCCAGTCTCCATCAGTTGCGCTTCACGCAGCGCCACCCCGGCGCACGACTTGACGGGGTGCACGAACAGGCCGGTAACGGTGGCGTGCAGATCGGCGGGGGCAAGCGAGGCGGTCATCGGCGGGGTCTGGCGCGGGCGAAGCGCGCATTGTCGGCCATGGGCGACGCCTACAATGCCTTGCATGGCCGCTTCCACACATGACGTATGCATTCGCGGCGCGGGCATCGTGGGCCGCACGCTGGCCCTGCTGCTTGCGCGCCAGCGCCTGCGCGTGGCGCTGGTCGCCCCCGCAGCCGACCCGGCCAGCGGCCCCGGCGACGTGCGTGCCTACGCGCTCAGCCCTGTGTCGCGCACGCTGCTGCAAGGCCTGCGCTGCTGGCCCGACGAACGCGCTGCCACCCCCGTGCTGGAGATGCAGGTGCATGGCGATCAGCGCGGCGCCACGCAATTCAGCGCCACCGGCCTGGGCGTGCCGGCGCTCAACTGGATCGTCGACGTGCCGGCGCTGGAGCGCCTGCTGGCCGAAGCGGTGCGCTACCAGAGCGATATCGACTGCGTGACCGCGCCGGTCGCCGCGCCGCTCACGGTGGTGTGCGAAGGCCGCGCCAGCCGCACGCGTGCGGAGCTGGGGGTCGAATTCGACACCACGCGCTACCCGCAGCACGCCGTCGCCACGCGGCTGGACTGCGAGCGCGCGCATGGCCAGGTGGCGCGCCAGTGGTTCACGGCGGACGGCGACATCGTGGCCTTTCTGCCGCTGGACGGCGCACAGGGCCACCAGGTGGCCGTGGTGTGGTCGGTGCGCAGCGAGCGCCTGGCCGACTTGCAGGCGCTGGACGACGCCGCCTTCGCCGCCCGCCTGCACGCCCTGAGCGGCCAGGCGCTGGGCGCGGTGCAGCTGATTGCGCCGCGCGCCAGCTGGCCGCTGATGCTGGCACGCGCCACCCGCTGGGTGGGCGCCATGCCGGGCCGGCCGGGCGAAAGCTTCGCGCTGGCCGGCGACGCCGCCCACGCCATGCACCCGCTGGCCGGGCAAGGGCTGAACGTCGGCCTGGGCGACGTGGCCGAGCTGGCCAGCGTGCTGTCGACGCGCGAATCCTGGCGGCCCGTGAACGACCCGAAACTGCTGCGCCGCTACGAACGCGCCCGCCAGGGCGACTGGCTGCGCATGAGCCTGGCCACCGACGGCTTGCAGCAACTGTTCGGCCGCGCCGAGCCGGCCGCCGTGCTGCTGCGCAACTGGGGCATGGCCGCCTTCGACGCCAGCGGACCGATCAAGCGCCGCATCGCCCGGCTGGCGATGGGAACTGCCTGACGGCCGCATGGCTCTCACCTATCTTTTCTGTCTGACCGGATCTGCCCCATGAAACCTTCCGCCTTGCTGCGCACCGGCCTGACGGCCCTCGTTCTGGCGCTGCCGCTTGTCGCGGCCGCGCAGGAAGCCACCATCCGCAAGAACCTGGCCGAGCGCGTGCCGGGCCTGACCGACATCGACGAGGTGCGCAAGACGCCGATGAACGGCCTCTTTGAGGTCCGCGTGGGCACCGACATTCTGTACACCGACGCCGAAGGCAATTACCTGCTGCACGGCAACCTGCTCGACACCAAGACACGCAAGAACCTGACCGAAGAGCGCGTCGAGAAGCTCACGGCCATCGACTTCAAGGACCTGCAGCTGAAGAACGCCTTCACCACCGTGCGCGGCAACGGCAAGCGCAAGCTGGCGGTGTTTGCCGACCCCAACTGCGGCTACTGCAAGCGCTTCGAGAAAGACCTGGCCAAGATCAACAACGTCACCGTCTACACCTTCCTGATCCCGATCCTGGGGGCCGACTCGGTCACCAAGTCGCGCCAGATCTGGTGCAGCGCCGACAAGACCAAGATCTGGGACGACTGGATGCTGCGCGAGCAAGCCCCCAAGGGCGAAGCCATCTGCAACACCGAGGCGCTGGACGCCAACCTGGCGTTTGCGCGCAAGTACCGCATCACCGGCACGCCGACACTGGTGTTCGAAAACGGCTCGCGCGTGCCGGGCGCCATCAACGCGCAGCAGCTCGAGGAGCTGCTGGCCAAGCGCTGAAGCCAGTTTGCCCGTGGCTCGCCGACCCACCGCTTCCACGCCACCGCCGCCCGCGCCGGTGCGCCATGAGGTGCGCGTGGCCAGCCTGGCGGGCCACCGCTTTGGCGTGCGCATCGTCATTGCGCGGCCGGTGGCCACGCAGCGCGTGTCGCTGCCGGCGTGGATCCCCGGCAGCTACCTGATCCGCGAATTCGCGCGCCACCTGCAGCCCCTGCACGCCACGCAGGGCGGCGCCGAACTGCCCTGCCGCCAGATCGACAAGGCCACCTGGGACATCGACTGCGACCCGCGCCGGGCGCTGACGCTGAACTACGAGGTCTACGCCTTCGACGCGTCGGTGCGCACCGCCTGGCTGGGCGATGCGCGCGGCTTCTTCAACGGCACCAGCCTGCTGCTGCGCGTGCACGGGCAAGAAGACGAGGCGCACGAGCTCACCGTCCGCGCGCCCACGGGCCGGCGCGACTGGCGGCTGGCAACGTCGATGACGCCAGTGACGGTCGACGCGCGCGGCTTCGGCCGCTACCGCGCCGACGGCTACGACGAACTGGTCGACCACCCGGTCGAAATGGGCACGTTCTGGCAGGGCGACTTTCGCGTGGCCGGCGTGCCGCACCGCCTGGTGGTCAGCGGCGCGCCCGCTTCGTTTGACGGCGCGCGGCTGCTGCGCGACACGCAACAGGTCTGCGAAGCGGCCGTCCGCTTCTGGCACGGCGCGGGCAAGCCGCCGTTCAAGCGCTACGTGTTCCTGCTGAACGTGATCGACGATGGCTACGGTGGGCTGGAACACCGCGCCAGCACCGCGCTGATCTGCGGCCGGCGCGATCTGCCGCGGCACGATTCGCCCGCCAGCGCGGCGCGCGTGGGCGACGGCTACGTCACGCTGCTGGGCCTGATCAGCCACGAATATTTTCATGCCTGGAACGTCAAGCGCCTGCGCCCCGCCGAGTTCAAGCGCTACGATTATCAGAGCGAGAACCACACGCGCCTGCTATGGTTCTTCGAAGGATTCACCAGCTATTACGACGATCTGCTGCTGCGCCGCGCCGGCCTGCTGGACGACGCGGGCTACCTCAAGCTGCTGACCAAGACCGTGAACCAGGTGCTGCAGGCGCCGGGTCGGCAGGTGCAGTCGGTGGCGCAGGCCAGCTTCGACGCCTGGCTGCGCTACTACCGCCCGGACGAGAACACGCCCAACAGCACCATCAGCTACTACACCAAGGGCGCGCTGGTGGCGCTGTGCTTCGACCTGACCCTGCGCCAGGAAGGCCGCACCACGCTGGACGAGGTGATGCGCACGCTGTGGCAGCGCTGCCAGGGCGGCCCGATGACGGAAGACGACTTTGCCGACACGCTGGCCGAAGTGGCCGGCCGCCGCTTCGACCGCGAGATCGCCGACTGGGTGCACGGCACGAGCGAGCTGCCGCTGAAGGCGCTGCTGCAAGCCCAGGGCGTGCAGGTGCTGGAAGAGCCTTCGCAACTGGCGCAGACGCTGGGCCTGCGCGTGGCCGAGGGCGACGGCCTCGTCACACTAAAGATGGTGCTGGACGGCAGCGCCGCCGCGCAGGCCGGGCTGGCCGCGGGCGACGAATGGCTGGGCGTGGAAGTGCCCGCCACCCCGCGCAACAAAAATGCCGACGCCACCGAGGCATCGGCCTGGCGCCTGACCAAGCTGGACGACCTGCCGCTGTACGCCGGCATGGCGCGCCAGGTCACGGCGCTGGTGGCGCGCGACCGGCGCCTGCTGCGCCTGCCGCTGGCGCTGCCTGAAAAATCCACCACCTGGCGCCTCGCCGCGCGCGAGCACGCCGACGCCAGCGCGTGGCCCGCCCGCTGACGCCCCGTCCCGCACGGCAGGCGCGCGCCCTGCTGGTCACCACCGTGCTGGTGGTGGTGTTGCATGCGCTGGCCTGGGTCGCCCTGTCGCTGCTGCTGCGACCGCCCAGCATCCTGAAGGACGTGGCCCCGCCCTTCTACACCCGCACCATCGCGCCCGAAGCGCCCCCGGCCGCCGTGGCGGTGACGCCCACCGCGCCAGCCGCCAAGCCGAATCGGCCCAGCGCGCGCATTACTACTGCGAAGGCCGCTCCTAAAAACAAAGCAAAGACGTCCGCGGCTGAACCGCCCCAGGTGGCGCAGGCGCCCACCCCCGCGGCCTCGGCCGAGGAACCGGCCGCCAGCGAAGCGCCAGCGTGGGCCGAAACGCCCCACGCGACCGAGCCACCCGTGCCGCCCGCGCAGGTCGCGTCGGCCAGCGCACCGGCGCAGCCGTCGGCATCAGCCCCCGCGTCAACACCGGAGGCACGCCCCGGCACGGCGGTGGCGGCGGCTTCGGCCAGCGGCACCGACACCGCCTTCCTGCGTCAGTGGCCGGGCGACACGCGGCTGAAATACCAGCTGGGCGGCAACTACCGCGGCGAACTGCGCGGCGATGCGCGCGTGCTGTGGCAGCGCGAGGGCACGCGCTATCACACGTCGGTACAGCTCGACATGGGCCTGCTGCTGTCGATGAGCCTGACCAGCCAGGGCGAGATCACCCCTACGGGCCTGCAGCCGGGCGCGTACGAAGAGCAGGTGGGCAAGCGGCGCCGCAGCGTGCGGCTGGGCGAGGACGTGCGGCTGGACAACGGCGAGCGCGTGTCGCGCCCCAACGCTGTGCAGGACGCCGCCAGCCAGTTCGTCGAGCTGAGCCACCGCTTCGCCACCGGCCAGCTGAAGGCCGTGCCCGGCACGCAGATCAACTTCTGGCTGGCGCGCCCCGGCGGGGTCGACGAATGGACCTATGACGTGGTGGGCGAGGAAACGCTGCAGCTGCCAAGCCTGGGCGCGGTGCAGGCGGTGCACCTCAAGCCACGCCCGCTGGCCAAGCCGCGCGGGCCCATCTCGGCCGAGATCTGGTATGCGCCCACGCTGCAGTTTCTGCCCGTGCGCATCCGGCTGACGCAGGGGCCGGACACCTACATCGACCTGCTGGTAGATTCCATCGAACAGCGCTGATGCTATATTTTATGTAGCTTTATACGCTTGCCAGAACAGCGCACAGGCGGTATTCGACACCGAACCAACCGCCCCGCGGTCCTGGCGCGCACTCACTTCTTGCGCAGGTCCACCACGCGCCGCGCCTTGCCTACGCTGCGCTCGATGCCGCCTTCGCCCTTGAGGTCGATCTCGACGCTGCTGCCGACGTAAACCTTGATTTCGTGCTGCAGCAGCTTGGCCGCCGAGCGTGCGGCAATGCCGGCCGGGTCGACGCCCGGCGCGCATTCGATGGCGACCTTGAGGTTGTCCATCGGCCCTTCGCGCGTCAGCACGCACTGGTAGTGCGGCGACAGTTCGGGCCGCTTGAGGATCAGCTCCTCGATCTGCGTGGGGAACACGTTGACGCCGCGGATGATCATCATGTCGTCCGAGCGGCCGGTGATCTTCTGCATGCGGCGCATGGTGCGCGCGGTGCCGGGCAGCAGCCTGGTCAGGTCGCGCGTGCGGTAGCGGATGATGGGCAGTGCCTCTTTCGTCAGGCTGGTAAAGACCAGCTCGCCCTCGGCCCCGTCGGGCAGCACTTCGCCGGTGTCGGGGTCGATGATCTCGGGGTAGAAATGGTCTTCCCAGATGGTCGGGCCGTCCTTGGTCTCGACGCATTCGTTGGCGACGCCGGGGCCCATCACTTCGGACAGGCCATAGATGTCGACCGCGTCGATGCCCATGCGCTGCTCGATGGCACTGCGCATTTCGTTGGTCCACGGCTCGGCGCCAAAGATGCCGGTGCGCAGGCTGGTGGAGCGCGGGTCGATGCCCATGCGCTCGATCTCGTCGGCAATGGCCAGCATGTAGCTGGGCGTGACCATGATGATCTCGGGCTTGAAGTCCTGGATGAGCTGGATCTGCTTTTCAGTCTGCCCGCCGCCGAAGGGCACCACCGTGAGGCCCAGCTTTTCGGCGCCGTAATGCGCGCCCAGGCCGCCGGTGAACAGGCCGTAGCCGTAGCTGATGTGCACCATGTCGCCCGGCCGCGCGCCGCTGGCGCGGATGCTGCGCGCCACCACGCCGGCCCAGGTGTCGATGTCCTTGAGCGTGTAGCCGACCACCGTGGGCTTGCCGGTGGTGCCGCTGCTGGCATGAATGCGCGCACACTGCGCGCGCGGCACGGCGAACATGCCGAAGGGGTAGCTGTCGCGCAGGTCCTTCTTGGTGGTGAACGGAAACTTCGCCAGATCGGAGAGCTGCTTGCAGTCATCCGGGTGCACGCCCGCTTCGTCGAACTTGGCGCGGTAGATGGGCGAGTGGTCGTAGGCGTGCTTCAGCGACCACTGCAGGCGCTGCAACTGCAGCCCGCGCAACTCGTCGATGCTGGCTTTCTCGATCGGCTCCAGGGGAAAGCTGGCGGCGCTCATGAGGTCTCCTTGGGTGGTTCGTCCGCGGGAATCACCGTGCCGCTGATCTGCGTGCTCTTGCCGCGAAACAGCGCCACGGTCTGGCCCTTCTGGTTGCTGACACGGATGTCGTAAATGCCGTGCCGGCCGGCCAGGCTCTGCTCGACGCCTTCGGCAGTCAGCACGTCGCCTTCGTGCGCCGGGCGCAGAAATTCGATACTGCAGCCATTGGCCACGGTGTTGTGGTTGCGGCTGTTGCAGGCGTAGGCAAAGGTGGAATCGGCCAGTGTGAAGATGAAGCCGCCGTGGCAGATTTTGTGGCCGTTGAGGTGCAGGGGCCTGACCACCATGCGCATGGTGGCGCGGCCGGGCGCGCAGGCCAGCAGTTCCATGCCCATCGTGTCTTTCGAAGCCGCGTCCAGCGCGTACATCGATTCGCCCACACGGCGCGCCAGGTCTGCGGCAGCCGCTTCCGAAATGTGAGCAGTCATCACTCGCCCTTGAATTGTGCAGGGCGCTTTTGCAAAAAGGCGGTGACGCCTTCGATGTAGTCGTGCGTGAAGCCCAGGCGCGATTGCACGTCGCGCTCCAGGTCAAGCTGCTCGTCCAGGCTGTGGGTGTGCGCGCCGCGCAGCAGCGCGCGCGTGGCGACCAGCGCCTTGGTCGGCATGGCGGCCAGCTTTTCAGCCATGGCTTTCGCGGCGGCGACCGCGTCGTCGGCCACGTCCCAAATCATGCCCATGGCCTTGGCGTCGGCAGCACCGAGCTTGTCGCCCGTCATGCACAGCGCCATGGCGCGCGCCAGGCCCACGCGCTGCGGCAGCAGCCAGGTGCCGCCTGAGTCGGGCACCAGGCCGATCTTGCTGAAGGCCTGGATGAAGCTGGCGCCCGGCGCGGCGATGGCGATGTCGCACGCCATGGCCACCGACGCGCCGGCGCCCGCCGCCACACCGTTGACGGCGCACACCGTGGGCACGCGCACGGCCATCAGGCGGCGCGTGGTGGGGTTGAAGGCCTGGTCGATCACCGGGCCAGGATCGGCGCGGAACATGAGGTCGTCACCTTCGCGGAAGTCGAACTCCGACAGATCGGCGCCGGCGCAGAAGCCGCGGCCAGCGCCGGTCAGCACCAGCGCGCGGATCGACTTGTCGGCCTCGACCTTGTCGAGCGCGGCCCACAGGTCTTGGTGCATCTGGCGCGTGAAGCTGTTGAGCGACGCGGGGCGGTTCAGCGTCAGGACGGCGATGGCGCCTTCGCGCGCAAAAAGGACGGCGGGCTCGGCGGCCGTGCCGCCTGTAGCGGTGGTATTCATGGTCTGTGTCTCCTCCAGCGGCAATTTACCATTAACCGACCCGACGGTCGGTTAACTGCGTCACGTTGTGCGGGCTGGTTATAGTGCCAGCGAAAGCGCATTCATCACACAAGGAGAACCCCATGGCCTACGAATTCATCACCACCCGCGTCGAGGGCGAGAAAGTCGGCGTCATCACGCTGAACCGGCCCAAGCAGCTCAACGCGCTCAGTCCGGCGTTGATGGTGGAACTGGGCCAGGCGCTGAAGGCCTTCGACGCCGACGACGCCATCGGCTGCATGATCATCACCGGCAACGAGAAGGCCTTTGCCGCCGGTGCCGACATCGGCGCCATGGCCACCTACACCTTTGCCGACGTGTACCGCGACGACTACATCACGCGCGACTGGGAAACCATCCGCAGCATCCGCAAGCCCGTCATCGCCGCGGTCAGCGGCTTTGCGCTGGGTGGCGGCTGCGAGCTGGCGATGATGTGCGACTTCATCATCGCCGCCGACAACGCGCGCTTCGGCCAGCCCGAGATCAAGCTCGGCATCATCCCCGGAGCCGGCGGCACGCAACGCCTGCCGCGCGCGGTCGGCAAATCCAAGGCGATGGACCTGGCCCTGACGGGCCGCATGATGGACGCTGCCGAAGCCGAGCGCGCCGGTCTGGTCAGCCGCGTGGTGCCGCTGGACAAGCTGATGGACGAAGCGCTGGGCGCGGCGCTGATGATCAGCGGCTACGGCCGCATGGCCGTGATGGCGGCCAAGGAATGCGTCAACAAGGCCTTCGAAGGCACGCTGGCCGACGGCGTGATGTTCGAGCGCCGCCTGTTCCACGCGCTGTTCGCCACCGCCGACCAGAAGGAAGGCATGGACGCCTTCGTCAACAAGCGCTCTGCCGTCTTCAAAAATCAGTGACGCACGCCGAAACCGGCGAGCCGTAATCTATATAATGCGCGGTTGCCGGTGGTATAGCTCAGTCGGTTAGAGCGTGGGATTCATAACCCCAAGGTCGGTGGTTCGATTCCACCTACCACCACCAAACCCTGCAAAGCCCTGATCGGTCGCCCGGTCGGGGCTTTTTCTTTGCGCCCGCGGGTGGGCCGGACCGGATCAGCCCAGACCGCCGCGCGTGGCGCGCAGCACCTGCTCGGCGGTGGCGGGTGCGTCCATGCGCACCGCCTGGCCGTCACCCCGCGCCGCTGCCACGGCGTTGCGCAGCGCCTCCCACACGCTGATGGCCAGCATGAAGGGCGGCTCGCCCACGGCCTTGCTGCGGAAGATGGTGTCTTCGTCGTTCGGCTCGGGCCACAGGTGCACGTTGAAGTGCGCCGGCACATCGCCCGCGGCCGGAATCTTGTAGGTGCTGGGCGCCTTGGTGGTGAGCTGGCCCTTGGCGTCCCACACCAGTTCTTCGGTGGTCAGCCAGCCCATGCCCTGGATGAAGCCGCCTTCGATCTGGCCGATGTCGATGGCCGGGTTGATGCTGCGGCCCACGTCGTGCAGGATGTCCACCGCCAGCACGCGGTATTCGCCGGTCAGCGTGTCGATGGCGACTTCGCTGCACGCGGCGCCGTAGGCGAAGTAAAAGAACGGCCGGCCGGTGAGCGTGGTCTTGTCGTAGTGGATCTTGGGCGTGCGGTAAAAGCCGTCGCTCCACAACTGGATGCGGTTGGCGTACGCGGCTTGCACCACGTCGGCAAAAGCGCGTTCGGTCTTGGGCGTGATGACCTGGCCGCCCCTGAACTCGACCGCGCCGGCGCCGCAGCCGTCCAACCCGCAGACGAAGGCCGCCAGGTTGTCGCGCACGGTGCGCGCGGCGGCTTGCGCGGCCTTGCCATTCAAGTCGGTGCCGCTGGATGCGGCGGTGGCGCTGGCGTTGGGCACCTTGTCGGTGGCGCTGGCGGTGACCAGCACGCTTGCCAATGGCACGCCCAGTTCGTCGGCCACCACCTGCGCTACC
>WBZS01002169.1_pt1 | contig 12865 bp, 20 predicted proteins | sample 5204201 | NCBI WGS metagenome assembly WBZS01 (sample SAMN12344357, study PRJNA552823) | activated sludge metagenome | biome: Activated sludge suspended growth; feature: Nitrification reactor; material: Wastewater; isolation source: activated sludge from nitrification reactor of wastewater...
GATACTGCAGCCGCTGCGCTGTATTATCAATACATGAGGCGAGCGGATGCTTGGCCGGACAAGGGGTTATGGCGATGAGTTCCAGCAGCGACGTGACGCTGAATGACTACTTCTGCGGTGCTGGGGGCTCGTCAGCCGGCGGAGTGCAGGTCGAGGGCGTGCGCGTGCAGGTCGCGGCCAACCACTGGGACAAGGCGGTGGAGACGCACGGCCGCAACCATCCGCTCGCCAGGCATGTGCTATGTGATCTTTCGAGCTTCAATCCGCGCCGGATCCCGGCTTCGACGATTGGTTGGTTCTCGCCGGAATGCACCAATCACACGTCGGCGAAGGGCAAGAAGCGGCCGGTGCAGACTGGGCCGGATCTGTTCGGTGACACCCTCGTCGATGAGGCGGCCGAGCGGTCCCGGGCGACCATGTGGGACGTTCCCCGATTCACCGAAGCGCACGAGTACGAGTTGGTGATTGTCGAGAACGTTGTCGAGGTCGTCGCGTGGGTGATGTTCACCCCTTGGTTGCAGGCCATGCGCTGCCTGGGCTACTCCCACCGCATCGTCTCGCTCAACGCCATGCACTCCAACTGGCGGGGGCCTGCCGCTCCGCAAAGCCGCGACCGGGTATTCATCACGTTCTGGAAGGAAGGCAACCGGGCACCCGACCTGGACGCCATGCAGTCACCGATCGCCTACTGCACCCGCTGCGACCGGGTCGTGTCCTCCAGGCAGGCATGGAAGCCTGGCCGGACAGTGGGCCGCTACCGTGCTCAGTACGTCTACCAGTGCCCGTCGTGCCTGACGAGGGTCGAGCCGCCCACCTTCGGAGCCGACACCTTCCTCGACTTCTCACTGCGCGGACAGCGCATCGGCGACCGAACTCGGCCATTGAGGCCACGCACCCGCCAGCGGATCCAGGGCGGCATAGAAAAGTACTGGGGTCCGCTGCTGGTCCCGGTGGAAGGCCGCGACGGCAAGGTCGCAAAGCCGGTCAACGATCCCGCCCGCACCATGACAACTCGCAACGAGACCGGGTTGGCGCTGCCGCCATTCATCGCCGAGTTGTATGGCACATCGAAGACCCGGCCAGCCAGCCAGCCGCTGTCCACTGTGACCGCCGGCGGCTTCCATCACGCGCTGGTCACCAGCTACTACGGCAACGGTGACACCCGTCCCGCCAGCGAACCGATCGGCACGGTCACCACCCACGACCGGCACGCGCTGCTGGTGCCCGCCGGTGGCACATGGAACGACACCGCGTATCCGGTTGCCGACCCGCTCCGCACGGTCACCACCCGCGACACCACCGCCCTGGTGATGCGCAACCACACTCCCCGTGGCGATACCGGCCAGATGAGCAGCCCGGCCAGCGAACCCTTGCGGACCGTGGTCGCCAGCGTCAACCAGTCGGTACTGACCGCTGACAAGCCGACCATCGATGTCGACGACGTCTACTTTCGGATGCTCGAGCCGTTCGAGTCCAAGCTCGCTCAAGCCTTCGACACCGATTACATCATCCTCGGCACGCGTCGCGAACAGCAGGTCATGGCTGGTAACGCCGTCCCACCGCCCTGCGGCCGCGACCTCATCGCAGCCGCCGTCGACAGCCTCTAGATCCCGGAAGGAGCTCCCCGTCATGTTGGAGTGGATAAACCCGACCATCGTCCTGTGGGAAAGCAGGACAGGCCTCGCTACCGCGGGCAAATTGAAGGGAGACGAGACGTGATCGACGATCTGCTCGCTGGCCTCGCCTGGGCCAAATACGTTGCGCTGACCCTCGGCGTCCTGTGCGTGATCGTGTGGTTGCTCCGCTTGATGCACTCAGGAATCCGGCTAAGCCTCCCGGAGGTCCGGCCGCTCAGGAGCCTCCGTGAAGCCCGCCGGCAAGTCGACGCCGCGCGCGATCGGGTGGAGCAACTCGCCGGCGGTGATCCTGCAGAGAGCGTCCGCCATCTCTCCTTCTGGCGAACCGACTGGACCCAGCACCTGGCCGAGGTGCGCGCGCTAGAGAACATGAACGATGAGGCATTCATCGCGGCCGCATCCGCCCTAGACCACCGGATTACGGAGGCCTGGACCGAGGCTGGCCAGCGTGGCCTGTCCGGCGCAGGCAGCCGCCAACGCCAGCGAATGATCAAGAAGGGTCTGGCCTATCTCGCAGGCAGCGCCGACGAAGTGGCCCTGGGCGCCCGTCTTGTCCTGGAGGCCAGACCTCCGCACTTGCCGGTAGCGACGCGCCTGGAACTGCAGGAGCTGCAAGCCTCACATTCTGGCAGCGGGGGGTGGCTGATGATGGAGGACCGACTGCCCGACGGCACCCTGGATGAGGAACCGGAGTGGCCGATCCTGCCTTCCCGGGCAGCCCGCAGCGCGGACGACCACCGGTGATAACGATGGCACGGCCCAGGTCACGCAGCCGGGACGACAGCCCTGGAACGCCGCGAGGTGAACAACAATGCTCGCCCGCCGCCCCCGCTCAGCGCTGGTAGCTAGCTCGCTGCTCACCAGCAGACGCCTTAGGCTCCGGTCTATGCCTGATGAGCGTCCACCTGGTGCCGAGTGGCGAATCCGTGAGATAGCCCAGACCCTCGGCGTCGCCGAAAGCACCGTCCGCGCCTACAGGGCACGGCCAGGGCGACTCCCACCAGCTGACGGTGAGGATCGCTACGGGCCCTGGTGGTACCCAGAGACCATAGTCACGTGGGCCGCTAATCGGCCGGGCCCTGGCAACCGCAGCGAGCGCCGCGGTCACCGCCCCCGCAAAACTGTCCCACCCGAGAACTAGATTCGGTACAGAAGAAGACCCGAGGCGTCCACACCGCCTGACCGGAAAGGCATAACAAGGTCATGACGTCCTACTCCCTGGCAGCTCCGAAGCAAACGCGCGCGCGTCCAGGCCTGAAAGGAACCCCTCATGACTGACTGGTTGCTGCCCCTGCTCGGGATCTTCTTCGGCACGATATGGGGCCTAATCGTGGGCAGCGTGTGGCCGGCCCGCCGTTCACTAGAACCGTGGGGGCAGTTGTTGATCGCGGCGCTCCTCCTCGGCAGCGCCGTATGGGCTACGTGGGTCAGTGGATGGTGGTTCGTCATAGCGCTCTGCGGCGTCGCCCCGGTCACCGCCGGGTGCTTCCGGTTGCTGACGAGACGCCGCGCGAAGGCTGAGGGTCGTGGACCGCTAGCGCCCGCCGAGGTAGACCGTCGGGTCACTGCGATTCTCAACTTGGACGGGTGGATCATTCGCCGGCCGGTTCCACTACTCCTATCGGCCGCGTTCGCGATCGCTGCATCCATCTTCGTGCCGATGGCCATTCAGGGCGTAGCCGAGTCGGAAATGCCGGAGTATGTGAAGGGGATGCACACCACGGTGACGATTGTGCTGGCGACGCTGGCGATGGTGATGCTGGTCTGGTTCGTGGTCGGCCCGATGGTGATTGGCGCGATCCAGGCCTGGCGGAGAGCAGCATTGACCGAAGGCGAGTACGCAGAGTCACTGCACCGCAGCGAGCTCAAGGCCGCAGCCGACGACGAGGCCGCCGCTCGACGCCACCTCCAGGACTAGTGATTCCGTTGGAATCGGTGGCTCGGGCCACGTGCCTGGCCATCCTGCTCGCCGGATGTCACCCGGCGCAGTCGTCGTCCGGCGCAGAGACGTTGACGGTCACTCACGTGGCGGATGGCGACACTCTCACCGGACTGGACGGCGCTGGTCAGCGCGTCCGGGTGCGCCTGCTCGGCGTCGACGCCCCAGAGGTGGCCCATGACGGCCGGCTGGGGGAGTGCGGCGCCACGGATGCGAGGAATTCGCTGGAGCGGCTCGTCCTGCACCAGCGGGTCACCCTGTTCGACGATCCCCGAGCCGACCGGATCGACCGCTACGGGCGCCGCTTGGCCTACGTCGAGGTCGGTGGCGTTGACGTCGCCCTGCGCCAGGTGGAGGTCGGCTACGCGGCCGCCTGGTACCCGCGCGGCGAAACCCGGCCCGCACGCCAGGCGAGCTACCTGGATGCCGAGCAGGCGGCGCGCAAGGCCCGTGCTGGCGCGTGGGCCACGTGTCCCAGTCTCGGACGCTGACGCGGAGGGGATCGGGATGGCATTATTTAGTACGTGGGTACGAATAAGCGCTACCCCGGCCTGGGCGCGCGGTTGGGTGAGGAGCGGGAGCTGCGGGAGGCTCACCGACGTGGACCGCTGCAGTCGCTCACAGATGCGCAGCTGGGTCTGCGCCGCGCGGTCGTCTCCGTCGTCCCTGACGGCACCGTCATGTGGGCTCTGGCCTGGCTCCGGTTCGGGGACGTCGATGTGCGCGCGACCGTGCGAGTCTGGCGCTGGACGGCCGACGCCGTGGGTGTGGAGGTCGAAATGCCCGACAGCGAGGAACGACTCCACTGCTGGGTTTGGCAGGGTGCCGTCGAGCACCTGCGGCGCCGAGAGGATGCCTGGCAGTAGGTCCTACTCAGCCCCGGCCTGGCCGGGCCCCGGTGGCAGTTGGTGGCGACGATGACCCGGACGCCGTGCGCCTGGTGCTCCGGCCTGATCCCTGCCCGAGCCCGCCGAGACGCGATCTGCTGCTCGAAGAGATGCCGACAGGCACGCCATCGCTTCCTGAGGGCCGTAGGCACCGCGGCCGTTACAGCGCGGCCGCTTCGCCTGGCCTACGCAGATCCGCCCTACCCGGGCCGGTCAGCCAAGTACTACCGGGACCATCCTGACTTCGCGGGTGAGGTCGACCACGCCGCTCTGATCGCCCAGCTGACCGCGTATGACGGGTGGGCGTTGTCGACGTCCGCGGACGCCCTGCAGGAGCTGCTGCCGCTGTGCCCGACCGGCGTCCGGGTCGCGGCCTGGCATCGGGGGGAGCGGCCCCACCGCGATGCCAAGGGGCCGCTCAGCGCGTGGGAGCCGGTCATCTTCGCCGGCGGACGCCCCGACCCCGCCTCCTATCTGTCGCGCGCGGCCGCGAGCGACGCGTCGCTCGCGGATCCACACGACGCGTCGTCACCTGGTCACCGCGACGGCTATCCGTCGACGCCGGCGCGGCGCGACGCGTCCACCGCGGTGCAGCACGACGACGACTCGCCCGGCGTCCGGCGCACCGACTCGCTCGTGTATGTGGCCCGGGCTCGTCCGACTGATCCGGGCTGGGTGACCGGGGCGAAGCCTGCGGCCTTCGCCCGCTGGCTTTTCGACTTGCTCGGCGCCCAGGCAGGCGATCACTTCACCGATCTTTTCCCGGGCTCCGGCGGAATCTCCCGCGCATGGGAAGCGTTCAGCCGGGCCGTGTCGGAGCGCACCGTTACTGTCGGTACTCCACCCCTCGACGCAAGGAGCCCGTCATGGCTGACGACGCCTTCGTGACCCCGCTGGTTTCTCTGCGGCCCTCGACTCCTGGCGATCCAGCCAGCGCGCGGCCCTGCCCCGCGCTGGTGGTCCGTCTTGCCGGTACCCCTCGCCAGCGTGAAGCAGTCCTGAGAGCGCTCCTGCGGCTGGGCTGGGAGATCGCCGGCTCGCTGACGTTCGAGCCCGAGACGACGGCGCGGGCGGCCGTCACGATCCTTCACGGCGGCGTGCTGGTCGAGGCCGGGGGAGAGACCCTCTACGCCGGACCGCTGTCACTCGCGTCGAGCCCCGAAGGGGACGCCTGGGCCGACCTCGCCAACCACGGCGCTGAGGTGCTGGTGTTCGTCACGGTGGGTTCCGAGCCGATCCTCACCGAGGACGCCGCCAACCGCGTCGCCCGCGACGGCTACCTCGTCGGCGCCGCCGGCCTGATCATCCAACCCTCCCAAGGAGACTGAGTCATGTCCCAGTTCCCCGCAGAACTCCGCGTCGAGATCTTCTCCGAATCGCCAGAAGGGCGGAAGCTCGAGGTCTCGTTGCTCACCACTGCGGTGTTCGCTCTCCCACCCACCAAGGGCGACCTCTTCGGCCCAGCATCCCTGGGAGAGACCGTGTGGTATCCGCCGGATCTGCGCATAGAGCACGTCGAGCACTACCCATCGACCCCTCTCAAGCCATATCCGCCCGACCGGGACAGCACCCCAGGTGCGGTCGTGGTCGCGCGCCACGTCTCAACCACGCCTCCCACTGACCAACTCGTTGAGCGGTGCAAGCAGGACGGCTGGACAGTCCACGACTTCCGCGGATCGCGGTAGCTGGTCGCCGGTCTGTTCAGGACGCCAGGCGCAGCTGGATTTCGGTGTCGCTATGGCCGGCCAGCGGCTGGATCAGCTGCGGTCCGTTGGTGCCCACGCGGTTCACCTCGCGGCTCACCGCCCGGATGCCGAGCAGAGGCGGATGGATGCCGTCGAGAACCTCCGCGATCGCGTCGGGGTGCGTCCGGGCAGGATCGAGCCAGGCGTCGACGCGATCGCGCGGCAGGATCACCGGCGTCCGGTCGTGGATCTCGCCCGCCGGCCCCTCGGCGGCGCACGTGATGATCGCGGCACTCCACAACCACCGAGCGGGGTCGTCTGCATCCTTGCTGGGATCTGGCCACAGCTCGTACAAGGCGGCGAAGCTGAACGGCTCGCTCGACGCCCCGTGCAGGTAGTAGGGCTGCTTGAAGCTCTTGCCGTCCGCCCCGGTCTCGGCCATCCACTCGTAGTAGCCGTCCGCCGGCAGCACCGCTCGGCGGCGCTGGTACGCGGCCCGCCAAGACGGCTTCTCCCCGACCGTCTCGACCCTGGCGTTGATCAGCCGATTACCGATCTTGACGTCCTTGGCCCAACTGGGCACCAATCCCCACCGGACAGTCCGCAGCACTCGCCCGACGTCGTCAGAGTCCTTCGTCCGACGCTCAAGGATCGCGTACACGCCCATGGTGGGCGCAACGTTGTACTGAGCGCCGATGTCCTCCGCCAGGTCGGCGTCGACGCTGTAGGCCTCCACCAGGGCGGACGGCTCGCGGGTGGATGCATAACGACCACACATGCCACCAGAGCTTACGGGGCGGGTTCCCGCGATGGACGGTCCGCGGCGGCCGCGGGAAACACTGTCCCTCGCCCCACAGCCGCGGGAACCCACCTGTCCCTCGCCAGATGCTAGCCCCCAGGAAATCGCTCGGGATGGAATCTGACATGAGGTCTCCCCGCCGATGCGGCGGTGGCGTCGGGTCGCGGACCAGGCAGCAAGAAGCGGCATGCAACAGTATCAATACTGATACTATGGCGTGGTGGCACGAATGGAGAAGCTGCTCGCGCAGATGCGCAGCGCGCCGACCTCCGTGCGGTTCGCCGACCTGTCGAAGGTGTGCGATCACTACTTCGGGGAGCCGAGGCAGCAGGGCACCTCGCACCGGGTGTACCGGATGCCGTGGCAAGGCGACCCACGCGTGAACATCCAGGACGACCACGGCAAGGCCAAGCCCTACCAGGTCCGACAGGTGCTGGCGGCAATCGAGAAGCTGGGAGGAGACCAATGATGACGACCAACGTCAACCCCGACCACTACACCTACCGTGTGCGGTGGTCGGCCGAGGACGCCGCCTACATCGGGACTGTCGCCGAACTGCCGTCGCTGTCGTGGGCGGCGGAGCAGCAAGCGGATGCCTTCGTCGGTATCCGCGCCCTGGTCGCCGACGTGCTTGACGACATGCTGACCAACGGGGAGAACCCACCCGAGGCGATCGCGGATCGGTCCTACTCCGGCAAGTTCATGGTGCGCTTGACGCCAGAGGCGCACAGGCAACTCGCAATCGAGGCCGCCGAGCAGCACGTCTCGATCAACCGCCTGGCGGCAAGCCGCCTCATCGGCGCCTGACCAACCCCCGCAGAGTCCCCGTTCGAGCCCCAGTGGGTAGAGGGCGAGGTTCACGCCGAGTGGCGTAGCCACGTTCGGCCCTCGGAGGCGGTGGGAGGTGGCGGCAGCCGCACGTGCGGTAGGGACCGCCACCGAGCGGTGGGACGAGGCGGTGCTCGGAGCGCGTCAGGCGGGCGCTTCCTGGGCACGCCATCGGTGGCGCGGCGGGGATGACCCGCCAAGCCGCTCACCTGCGCTGGGCGGCCCGGTAACGGTCAAGGGCGGCGGGGGCGCCTCGGCGGGCGGAGGGGGTGGTCTGGGCGTCCGCGGCGACCTTGCCGAATCGCGGACGCCCAGCTCGGTGAAGCGTCACTAGCTGGACGCGTCAGGGTCGGGCCGGGCGGATTTCTTGCCGCGGTGCTCGCCGTAATAGAAGGCCGTCACTGCGGTGGCGAGCCCGAGCGGGCCGCTCAGCGCGATGATGACCTCCTTATAGGAGTCAGTGTTGAACCAGCCGGCGGCAAGAGCGACGACGGCGAATCCGTGAAGGATGAAGAACGCGATCACGATTCCTCCCGCAATCCGCTCCTGCGCGCGTGCTCGACGGTGCTTCGGCTTGAGCGGCCGAGGCTTCCGGGTGCGGAACGCCTCCTTGGAGCTGGGCTCCGGGGCGGCATCCTCCTGCAGATCCTTGCTCATCGCGGGCACTCCTCGCCGAGGTCGTACCAGTAGGCGACGGAGCCGGTCTCCGGTACCTGGTCTTCCGCCAGGTGTCGAAGCTGTACGGGGGTGACATCTACCAAGCGGAACGTCTCCGACGTCCCGGGAAGGTCGTTGTGCCAGAGCCCGCCGGGCCACCGGCGGGGGAGGGAAATGAAGTGACTGGGGTGTTCCTTGCATTCCCAGCGGTCGGGCTGGCGGGCCTTCGGCTGAGTCGGGGGGCCGTGCCTGGTCTCCCTCCGCGTGTTGGTCCGGCCGGCCGGCGGCGCGTTCACTGTACCCATGGTGGGCTCTCCCATCTGTTGAGGCTCGCTGGACCCTAGGAGGTTCGCCGCTCGCGCCGACGCGAAGCGACAAACGACCTGGAGCTTATCCGAACCTCACTAGGCGTGACAACCGCCGTTCACCCTATGGTCACCATATGGACCACCTGTCGTGTACATCTGAGTAACATGAGAGACAGCTAAGAGCTGTTGACAGGGGTACTCTGGTGTTGCCATGATGTGGGAACGAGCCTCTGGGGAGGGGCGCGCAGACCGATCGGGGGGAATCGGTGCGAGAGCGTGCCCGTCCTTGGAGAACAGGGGGGAAGACGCCGCACGGCGCCCCAGTAAAAACATGTCTAGAACTAAAATTCTCCAAAGGGAACCCATCCCCCTTTGCGAGGATCGGTAGCCCTGCTGGAAGAAGTGGGGCAGAGAAGGAGTATCCGTGGACACGAGCAGGCGGGCGCAGCGGCGCCCCGAGAGCGACCCCGCGAACGAACCCGCGACCGATCCGAAGACGACCCCTCGTGCTGGGGTCAGCGCCGATTACACGCGACTGAGTGTGAACATCAATGACGCGACAGCGGAACAGCTGCGACGCGTTGCCAAGGACCGGGGGATCAACATCACTGAAGCCGTTCGCCGTGCCATCGCACTACTGGCGTTCATCGAGGACGAGGTACAGGCCCAGCACCAGGTGCAGGTCGTCGACCCTCAGAGCGGATCGGTTCGTGAGCTGGTCATGATCTGACCCCCTCACCAGCTCGACCTCCCCAGAAGGGGCGGCACTGGAAGTTACCCCCTTGCTGAGGGGCGAACTCCAGCGCCGCCCCTTCTGCCAGGCCCAGGGTGTGTCGGCTGTTCAACGCCGGCGCAGGATGGCCAGCATCGCTCCGCTCGTAAAGACGACCGCCCCGACGATTACCCCGATTACAGTCAGCGCTAGGAGCGTCGGGTTGGCGCTCGTGACCGCGGTCGGCAGGTAACCGAGGCATGCACCAGCGACCAGGCCGCCGATCGCGAGCAGGAGGTTGCTTGCCGCCCCCTCGCGTCGGAGCTTGATGTTCCGCGCGGCAGTCACAACATGAATCTCATTCACGATGTCGAGCGTTTCGCTTCGTGCAAGACGCTCGGCTTCGGTCCCCAAGTCCTCCACGGCTGCTGAGAGCAGCGCCTTGGCTGCGCTGCTCGCCGCCGGCCGCCACTCCATCCCCCGACGCAGGAGACGCTCGGCCTCCTGGTTGTCCGGTGAGGACGGCGCGGGTACGCTCTCGCCCCCGCTCACGGCTGTCCCGAGTGCAGGTGCGAACGCGCGTCCCACTCGTGCAGGGCGTACTGCTTGAGTTCCAGGACCGCTGTACTTGGGCCTCGGGGATGACCGGTGCGGCGTCCCAGGGTAAGTACCCAAGTCATCGCGGTTAATGCGACGACCAGGAGGCCCGTCCACACGATGACCCGGGAACTGACTGGAGACACCGGCGCGTTCCAATCCCAGGGCTCGCTGAGGAGTTCCGGCAGCACAACGATGACTGCGACGACCAGCAGGCCGACGACTACGCCGAGACTGACGAGGCTGAACGAGAGTTCGCCACGAGGTGATGGCAAGTGCCGGCGCCGCTCTCGGCCGCGTTTCCTTGCGTGCATCACCACGTTCCCATCCGGACTGGGTCGAATATCCTCCACCATCTCGATCGGCTCAGGGTTTACGTCGCGGCTACCTCCCACAGAACTCACTTTCGGAAGGGTACAGACGATCGCCCCCTCAGGGTTGAGCTTGGCCACGGGGTTATCTCAACCGCAGCGCGCGGCCCGCGAACCGCTCCGCCACGACGACTATGTCAGCGATGCATATAGCACGCGATAATGTAGAGAATCGCGTGTCATACGGTAGAGTGAGAAGTGTCAGTCGACAGTGGGACCATCAACTCAGGCCAGATGAAGACGGAGGAGAAGAACATGATCACTACCACCACACGTCGCCGGCCCTATGTTGGAGCCGGCGAGGATGGAGCGCGCCGGAGCGCGCGCATCGACCGCGAGGAGGCCGAGGGTCTGTCATGGAGCGACCCCCGCAGTGATGAGCTGCACGACTCCGCCGAGCGGTGGGAGCAGCAGGCGTACGACCTGATGTTGGAGCGGCTTGGCCCGCGGCCGAGCCTCGACGAGGTCCGTGATTCGGTTGGCTCGGAGGAGTGGTTGGCCGCTCTTGCACTGCTCGATCTAAGCCACGCTGTCGGTGCCGATGCGGCGCATTTCACGGCCTGGAGTCGTGACGGCGGCCGTTACACCTACGAGGGCGAGGGCGACGAGCGGGTTGGTACGTTCCATCCCGACGCCCTGATGGACTGGCAGGCGTGGACCGCCGACGTCGACGAGCAGGGCCGCGGGTGGTCGACCACGGAATGCTCGCTGTACGAGTTGATCGCCGGTCTGACCGCCGGTCGGCCGCTCCAGCTCGTTGGTAACCTCAACAGCCTGGGTTCATGGGAGTCCGACGCGCTGGGCATCCTGATCAGCTGGGCGAGCGGTGGCGACCAGAGCCGACCTGGCCGGCTAACCGTCATCCGCGAGGGTGGGCTGTATTGATGACCAGGTATTCGGCACACGCCGACCAACCGCGTACGCCGAGGCACGCGAGGGTGCGCATGGACGAAGCTGCGCAGTCCCAGATCATTGCGCGCGGCTGGAATGGGCGCAGGAGCGAGTGAATCGGTGAAAGCTTGGCGTAGGCGCCACGGGTCTGGTGCGATGTGACCGTCGAGCCCACTCGTGGCGAGGTGGCGTTGGTGGAAGCGCGGGCTCGAGCTGCGGAGTATGCACTGCAGGCCCGCGCCGAGAACACCCGTGCTGGCTACGACTCCGACATGGCAGGCTTCCGGGCCTGGTGTTCCAAGATGGGAGTCAACGCGCTGCCGGCCGACCACGACGACATCGCCGCCTACATCGCCTTTCTGGCGTCCTGCGGTGCCGCGGTGGGCACCATCGCCCGCCGGCTGTCCTCGATCAGGCACTACCACCTGGCGGCCGAGACTGCAGACCCGACCGGACACGCCCACGTTCGGTACACCATGGCCGGCATTCGCCGGGCGAATGAGGCACCGCCGCGCCAGGCGGCTCCGCTGAAGCCGCCCTTCCTCTTCGACCTACTCAATCACTGCCCGGCCACGATCACGCGACGGGATGGATCGACTGAACTCAGCCTGATCGGTTTGCGTGATCGCACCCTGCTGGTCACGGGATTTGTCGGAGCGCTTCGCCGCAGCGAGATCGCGGCCGCCGATCTCGAGGATCTGTTCCAGCATCCCTCTGGCCTGCTCCTCCGCATCCCGCGTTCGAAGATGCACCCTGAGTTGGGAGATCCTGAATGGGTCGTCCTGCCACGGTCCAGAGTGGCCGCACACTGCCCCGTCACGCTCCTCGATCAGTGGACCGATACGGCCGGAATCACCGCGGGGCCATTGTTCCGTGCTGTCACACGAGGCAACCGAGTTCGTGATGAGAGGCGCCTCAGTGGCGATCGGATCAACCAGATCGTGCGCGACGCCGTCCAGCGCGCTGGAGTCAAGCCGTCGGATGGCCCGTGGAGCGCGCACAGCCTCCGTGCCGGCTTCATAACCTTCGCCGCCGAGCGAGGTATCGCTGATCGGGCAATCCAGCGCCAAAGCCGGCATCGCCACATCAGCACCGTCGGCATCTACACCAGACACGAGTCGGCTTGGGTCGACAACGCTGCGACCCAATTAGGGCTATAGCGGCTCATCACAAACGAGGGTGTAGTGGGGGTGTGATCGAGCGCGGCGCGTCGGTGCCGGGGTGAGGGTCGAGGTCTTCCGATGATGGGAGTTCTCACACAACCCGTCTGGAAGACCTCGACGTGCGCAACGCTACCTTCGCCTGCCCTGACCTGACCACGTTCTGCCGGGTCGACGAACTCGGCCTGATGGTGATCGGGCAACGGCTCGAACCTGGCCGGGCGGTGCTGGCCTGCCGGGTCGTCGAACCGGACGAGTGGTGCCGCCGCTGTGGTTGTCAGGGCACGGCGATCGGCACGGTGATCCGCCGGCTCGCGCACGAGCCGCTGGGCTGGCGCCCCACGATCCTTCAGGTCACGATCCGCCGTTACCGGTGCTCGGGTTGCGGGCACGT
>WBZS01001133.1_pt1 | contig 12861 bp, 15 predicted proteins | sample 5204201 | NCBI WGS metagenome assembly WBZS01 (sample SAMN12344357, study PRJNA552823) | activated sludge metagenome | biome: Activated sludge suspended growth; feature: Nitrification reactor; material: Wastewater; isolation source: activated sludge from nitrification reactor of wastewater...
TGGCAGCAAACCTTCTTGCAAACCGTCACGGGGCATTCAACATAGCGGTAGCGCAAAACCATCCTTCGATGAACGAACCCAAACTCAAGACGCACGGGTAGCGTTCATCGCCATTTCGCTGCCATTGGAACTTCGCCTTCCCAAGCGAATTTCAAATAGCCACGAAGACACCTTCCCAGGCGCAGGGGCTGGCCACATCCACGGCCAGTCCCTGATCGGTCATCGAGACGGGTTCCAAACCCGTCACCGCTTTCGTCGTTGCATCGTGCCCGGCACCACCCGTCAGCACGCAAACGACAACCTGACTGCCTTGCCAGATTGTCGCCCGTTCCCGCCCACGCTCCCGCGTGAACCGGCTCGGCTCCTACTTGCGGCACTCTCCCAGACTGCGGCATTTGAATCACCTGGTCGATTCGTCGTAAATCTCAAGCCCTCGCAGACCATGCGACGGGCTTTCGACTTTCGACGCCAGGCACCGGATCACCAAGACCGGCAACCGTAGTCCTTCCCAAGTTAGTCATGAACTTCGCAGCAACGGTCACGTCGCTAGCCGGTGTTACCCGGCGAATGATTGTCGTTTGCCCCAGGCTCCCGCCCAGGCAAAGTTTCCAGGTCTCCGACCTGATTTCGGGGGGCCGAAGGTAGAAGCGCCTCCCCTACCCGCCGACAATCACCTTTCGCGTTTCGGCACCGTCTCCGTTGCCACTCACCGGCAAGGGCTTCCGCCCCTCTCATGGTTGAGCTATTCATCGCCGGGCATTTCGCCCGGACGCCGAGTCTTATCATTGACTCGATCCCGCATGTCGCCATGCGGAAACTCCCCACGCCGGCTTGGTTGAACGAACCTCACGGGACTTCCACCCGATTTGAACGCACGAAGCGCCCTTTGGTCCGAACCCCCAAGACAGGATTTTCACCCGCTTTGAAACATGACGGCCTTGCCAGAACACAGGCAAGGCATTTCCTTGTCGCCCTCTTCCCAACAATGGACATGGGATAGAACGTCGGGATTACTTTGGGTTCGCTCTCTGCCATACGAGGGCAGCGGCAAACCCAGGATTACTCCGACGAGCCTCCCTCGAACCGGACAAGCACGTCTCCGCGCATCCGGCTCTACGGGTCAGCATCCAAGGCGAGTGGTGAACTCGCTCCCTTAAACTGGTGGTAGCCAGCCTTACCGGGCGATGCTGCCTGTCTCGATAACCGTCGCAATCGCGTTTCACGATCAATGACAATCACGGCCTCAGTCGCCGCGCCGGGACGATAGCATGAATTCCAATGGAATCCAGCGGCCATTCAGTTCTCGCGAATACCTTGCTTGCTGGCGACAACGCCAGATGCCGAGCTTCCGAAGGCGTGTAGTTGGCGTCGCGGCTGGCGGGCTTAAATGCGTGTAGCCAGCGTCGCAAATATGCCGGAAAGCGTGTAGCTGGCGTCGCGGTCCGGCAAGGTCACGCCATCGGGATGGCGCCGGCAACCGATTGAGATCTCACGGCAAATGACCGCCAGAACGTCGGTTCGAGGATGAGCGCCAAAGATCTGATTCAAAGTAATACATAACAGCAAAGGGAAAGAGCTGCCTTTGAGAAGTAGGAAGAGGGGAACTGGTCAATGAGGCTACGACTTCATTCCGCTGAAGAGCGAACGCCCGAGATCTGCGTTCGGCTGTTGAACATAATCCCGTGCAAACGTCTCGGCGTTCATTTTGGCCGCAGCCTCCGGCTGCCCGCCGGCGAGAAACATTGTGAACATTTCTTTGGCGATCCGTTCGTAAGCCTGACGAGCTTCATCAGAAAGGCTTGGCATTTGGGTCGCTGATAGTGCCTTGGTTGCGTGAGCCTTTGCTTGCTTCCGTGCTTCCTCGCGGCGGACCTCGTGCCACCAGTCAGGCGGAGTCCGGTTTCCTTTGGCTGCATTATTGAGATTGTCCACCAAGAATGCTTGCGGACCTTTTCTAAAAAAGGTAACACCAAACCGTTCCTTGGCCGTCTGGGTAATGTCCGCCCACTCTCGCAACATCGGCATCGGGAATCGACGCAAGAGCCGGCAGATACCGGTGTCGTCAAATCCAAGGTTGCGAAGTAGATCGTGGATAGCCGTTTCCTGGACGACTGGTTGAAAGTCGGCCTTCCGACGTTTGGCGAAATAGTCGCCACGTTCGAGCACCAAGGCATATTCCGCACGTTTTGTCTTGCAGAATAGTTCGTCTTTGTCGATATGCTTCACGACTCCCAACTCGACAAGCCGTTCCAAGCAACGCCAAACTTTCACCTTGAGATCGCGGGTGGCGATGGTTGACGCGAACCCAAGCACATCGACCGCCAGGTGACGAAGTTCAAACTTGGGTGACGTTTGCCGACGAGAGAGAATCTTGCTGAGTAGCAGGAACAGGCGTCGGCTAGCGGGGTCGAGTTCTCGATATGCCGCCAGGTCGAACCGAAATGAACCGCCGGCAGCCCGAATGAAATCGAAGAATATTGGGTCCCATGCGATGCGCCAGGCACGGCTCGAATCCGGGTCGAGCGGCAAGCTGTAACTCAAGAACCCAAAGCTCACCTTGCGATGCTCACTCCGAACGGGATCGTAGAAGTGATCGTTGCGATACGTCACTTGCGAGAGCCTTTCGATGGCCTTGGCGAATTGCTGATACTGGTGCCCGCCCCGGCGAGCGTGCTGGTCGATCACGCCGAGTTGACGCAAGCAATAATGCGGTGTCGCGAAGAGGTTGGCGTCGGCTTGCGGTTGAGCGAAAGTGAGAGCGAGAAGCCCCCAAAGATAGAATTCATCCGACGCCGACAAACCAGACGGAGAAACGATACGTGCCCGCCCTTGGCGAAAATGCCGATTGCGGTCCATGTAGAAGAACGCACTGTCGTGGACCAAATTCTCAACAAGCGATGCACCAGGGTCAAGCGGGCACAAAGAATGCTCGACCAGAGTGAGTTGCCCCATGCCGGTCCAGCGACGGCGATTGCTTTGATTTGGTTGAATTCCGCCGTTCATCCCCTCGAAATCCCACGAGTTTCTCGATTCTGGTATATCATTCGCCACCTGTTCGCGAAAGCACTATTTCCTTGGCCGGCGGACATGCTCCTTGACGACCTTTGATGCTTCGTGCCACGATTCCCTCAAGGAAAACGAAGGCTTGCTCGGAATTGCCAATGGCAATTTCGCGGTTGACTGACGAACCGAGAGACCGACACAGGAATCAAGAGGTCCGATGCTGACCAACACGATTTGTTTCATCAACCAGAAAGGCGGATGCGGAAAAAGCTCAAGTTGCCTGCATTTGGCTGGCCGCTTCGCCGCTCTCGGGATGCGAGTGCTTGTGATTGACGCCGATCCACAGGGATCGATCAGCCAAGGATTCTTTGGTTCTGCTTTGATCGAGAATTTGCCGGCCAACGAAACCGTGGCCGCGGTGTTCGCGGATGACGAATTCACCGCAGTCGAATCGCTCTTGATGCCCACGCCGTTCGATCGTCTCTCGGTAATTCGAGCAAACTCGCACCTCGCGAAACACAACATTCCCCAGCCGGAAACCTCGGGAATGAAGCAATTTGCCTTGTCGAGTTTCTTGGAAACAGCCAGGGGCTTCGATCTCATCCTGATCGACTGCCCACCGAACCTCTATCAGTGCAGTTGGAACGCGTTACTCGCGTCGAACTTCGTCGTCATTCCCGTTCCGCCGGAGGATTTCGCCACGCAAGGTCTGCGCACTGTGCATCAAGCCATCGAACAAGCTCGGCTCCTTCAACCGGCTCTGAAACTCATGGGGCATCTCGTGATTCGGGCGGACAATCGCCTCCTTGTTCATCGCAGCTACGAGCAACAGCTTCGCGAACTTTACGGCACGACGGTTTTTTCGACGGTAATCCCGGAAGCGTCCGCCTTCAAAGTCGCTCTGTCGTGTCGTCAACCCGTGAACGTCTATGCTCCAAGTTCAAAGGGGGCACGACAAATCTCGCACCTTGCCGACGAAATCTTGCATCGCATTTCCGAAGTGAATGAGAAGCGAAGGACCGCGTGATATGGCCAGTCCACGAGAAACCTTGAATGCAAAATCGATGAACATGCAAGAATCGATGGGCGTTCGCCAGGCCGAGTTTCGCCCCGTCCTGGCGCCGGTGCCGGCCAAGAAGGATGCTGGCCGGCGTCCACTTCGCAACGTGGGCAAGGTAGCCCTCAGCCAAGTGGTTCCCGATCCGGGCCAGCCACGAACAGAGTTTTCCGAAGAAGCTCTTGAACGCCTGGCCATGAGTATTCGAGACAAGGGCCAACTCAGCCCCATTCGTGTTCGCTGGTCGGAAGCGATGGAAAAGTGGATCATCATTTCTGGTGAACGGCGTTGGCGAGCGACGCAGCGAGCCGGTCTTGCGGAAATCGATTGCTGTTTTGACGAAGGGAACCCGAGCCCGTCCGAGATCATTGAACAACAGCTCATCGAGAATTGCCTACGCGAGGATTTGCAACCAATTGAGGAAGCCCAAGGCTTTGCCGCCTTGATGAAGTTGAACGAATGGACGGGCAAGGACGTTAGCGAGGCACTTCGCGTTCATCCAAGCCGAGTGAGCCGAGCCTTGGCGTTGCTCAGGTTGCCCGAGGAAATCCAAGAAAAGGTCAACGCTGGCGAGATTTCAGCCCGGTCGGCATACGAAATCTCAAAACTTCCAAATTCCGACACGCAAGCCGTTTTGGCCCAGAAAGCCGCTGCCGGCGAAATGTCCCACAGCCAGACGGCAAACGCGGTGCGTCAACGACAGGGCAAACAAAAGCCGTCGCCCAGGACGACGAAACAGACGTTCTTCGCAGAGAACGGCTGGAAGGTGATTGTCACTGCGCCACGGAAGGGATCGTATCTCGAAATCGAGGAAGCCCTTGTCACCGCCCTTGAAGAGGTGCGGCTCCGAATCAACTCCAGCTGCCAGATGTATTGAACTATCCCGTTCTGGCTAATCCCATCATGACCATCGAACTACGCAAGACCGACATCCCACGCAGCCGAATCCTTGATCTACTTGAACGCGAGATGGGAAAATCATTTTCTCACGAACATCGGCATTACCTTGCTGGCGAGCCGGTTCATTGCGGCGATTTCGTCGAAGTCTTTGAAAATGGAAAATGGGTGCTAGGTCGCTATGAGTGGACGTGCAAACCCGGCGATCCTCCAACGCTTCACTTCGCGGATCGAATACTCTGGGTAAAAGACGACTTTCTACTTCGCTGGCCGAAATAACCTTCGCAAGCCGTTCTAACGCCACTGAAGTAGTATCGATTCAGATTACCATTGTCGTTTGAGGCGCGAGTAATGCCGGCGTCCGTTTCGCTGCGACAGCCGACCGCCGCCGACTTTTCGCTGCGCGTCCATTTCCCCAACCCCGCGTCCGGCTCGCTTCGCTCTCCAATCTCCGCCGTGTAGACTCGTGTCGCCTGCGTCTCTCTCCGGCCCACGCCTCTTCGCGAAACGGCCCCGCCTCAAGGTTCGGTCGCTCTGCTCCCTTTCCACCTTGACCCGGCTCCGCTTTGCCCGCCCCGCCGCCGCCTACGTTCGGCTCCGGCACCACTCGACTGTTCCACCCCGTTGCCCCGCGCCAGTCTCGCTTCGCTCGCATGGCTCCCCCTGGTGGACTCCAGCCGCCTACGCCGCCCTCCAGCCCCACCTGTTCGCTCCGCAAAACCGCCTCAAGGTCCGGTCGCTTCGCTCCCCTCTCCACCTTGACCCGGCCTTGCTCCGCCCGCCCCGCCACCACCGGCTTCCGGTCGCCTACGGCGGCTTCCGAAACGCCTTCGGCGTTTTTCATCTCTCTTTCCAGAAGGAGGGGCGGTTTGCTCCCGTTGGGAATCAAACAAACCGCCCCTCCTTCCGGAAAGATTTCTGGGGGGGGACTGGTGGTTCGTGAAACGCTCGGCAATTTCGCTGGGACGCACCTTGGAGAACGGCTGTGGAACCAACACGCGGACAACATTTTTTGTCACAGGAGCAACACCTGTCTGACCCGACTGAAACGCTACGTCGTGAACGCATCGCCGAGATCAACGCTGCACCGGGTAGCCGGGAGGCTCTGGAGGCCCAATACGGTCAAGTGTGGGCCACCGACGAACTTGCCGACACCTTCAAGGTTATCGGCTTCATGGCTCCGCTCGTGGTCGTGAAACGCAAATCGGATGGCGTGGAAGGATCGCTGGAATTTCAGCATTCGCCCCGTCTGTATTTCAACTTCGAGCCGGACCAGAAATGAGCAATGCGTGACGGAAGGCTTCCGCCAGCTGGTGGAAGCCTTCGTTCCGCGAGGACAAAAAACGAAACCACGGATGACCTTGCCATGATAACTCTGAAAGCCTTTGAACGCACACCGCATCTTGCCGAACTGAAAGTTAGCTACCGACGCAGAGAAACTCGACGCGCGAAACGAGGGGAGCCGGACGAAACGGCAGTTGTCATCCTCGATTCGATGCGTTGCGATTTGTATCTTCGGCAGATCTGGAACAAGGACACGATCGACCTCCGGGAAGAGTTTATCGTGGTATGCCTAAATTCCGCCCACCAAGTTTTGGGATGGGTCAATATCGCGTCAGGTGGATTCAGCGCGACGACTGTCGATCCGCGAATCATTTTCGGCATTGCACTTCAAACCGCCAGTGCCGCCATCGTTATTGCTCACAATCACCCATCTGGGTCGCTTACGCCGTCGCCACAGGACATCGCGGTGACTCAACAACTGCGAGCAGCCGGCAAAATGCTTGCAATCACCGTTCTCGATCACCTGATTATCACGCGAGACAGCTATTTCAGCTTTGCGGATTCGGAATGGACCGGAAAAGATCCTCACTGGTGAGGAACAAGACCGGGGCGACAATTGAAATGGGCAGCCTTGCCCATACTCGCCCAAATGGTCGGCAGCCATATTTCTGGATTTGAATCGTCTGCCGCCGTTTGTCCCCGCTTCGCGGTTGATTCCCCTCCCACCGCCGCAAGGCTTTCGCCTTGCCCACTGATGGACTCGGCCCGCCTCCACCGCCCTTCGGCCCCACCTGTTCGCTCCGCAAAACCGCCTCAAGGTCCGCTCGCTTCGCTCCCTCTCCACCTTGACCCGATTTTCCTCCGCCCGCCGCTCCACCACCAAGCCTACGGTCGGCTCCGGCGATCCTCGATTCATCTCTCTTTCCAGATGGAGGGGCGGCTTGCTCCCGTTGGGAATCAAACAAACCGCCCCTCCTTCCGGAAAGATTTCTGGGGGGCTACCTGGCGGTTCGTGGAACGCTCGGCATTTCCGCCGGGACGCACCTTGGAGCAAAGCTGTGGAATCGAAAACGCGAACGGATTGTTATTCGGAAATCACCAACGCCATCATTGCGGATCTGGAAAAGGGTGTTCGGCCCTGGACGAAACCTTGGGAAACGACGAACGCCATTCCGTGTCGTCCGCTTCGGGTCAATGGCGAACCCTACCGGGGTATCAACATCCTGCTTTTGTGGTCAGCCGCTCATTGCCGCGGATTCGGCAACGCCCATTGGCTGACCTTCCAGCAAGCAAGGCAACTTGGCGGACACGTTCGCAAAGGCGAAAAGGCCACGATGATCGTTTACGCTGGCGTGTTGTCCACGACGGAGAAGGACGATAAAGGCGAGTCCCAGGAAAAGGAAATCCCGTTTCTCAAGGCGTATTCGGTCTTCAACGTCGATCAGACCGAAGGCTTGCCGGACAAGTTTCAGAAGCCAACCGCACCAGCTCTCGTGCGGCACGATAACACGCGCATCGAGCGAGCCGAGCGATTTGTCGGCAACACCAAAGCGGACGTTCGCGATGGCGGAGAGCGTGCCTATTACAGCGTCCTTGAAGACCGAATTCAGATGCCACTCTTGGAGCGGTTCAAGGACTCCGATGGTTACTACGCGACCTTGCTGCACGAATTGACGCACTGGACCACCCGGCCCGAACGATCACCGCGCAACTTTCGCCGGACAAACTTCGGCACGGCGAATTATGCCCGCGAGGAACTTGTCGCCGAACTCGGCGCCGCGTTTCTTTGTGCTGATTTGCAATTGTCGCTGACCCCTCGATCCGATCACGCGGAATACATATCCGGTTGGCTGGACGTTTTGCGGAAGGACAAGCGAGCCATTTTTCAAGCAGCAGCGATGGCACAAAAAGCCACCGATTTCCTGCACTCGCTTCAACGACCGGCATCCGCAACGTGCAGCGGCGAATCAACTCGAAAGACTGCTTAGGCTGGATAGCGAACCATGATCACAAACGAAGACAGAGCGATGCGATTTGCCGAGATTCTTCCTCTTTATCCCGAAGATGAACGCACAAATCTAATCGACCTTCTCGCCGATGCGATGCACTGGTGCAACCTCTCTGAGACGGATTTTGCCGACATTCTTCGAGTTGCCAGAATGCACTTTGAGGCTGAACGGGATGAAGCGGAATAAACGGTGATCAGAACCGTGGAACCGGTTGAAGGGAGCCGGTCCCAACTCCGAAATGGCCGGCAGCCGTGAATTGTAATTGTCGTCTGCCGCCGTCTTTTCCCGCTACGCGGGTGCATCCCCACGCCGCCGCAAGGCTGGCGCCTTGCCCACTGGTTGACTCGGCCCGCCTCCACCACCCTTCGGCCCCACCTGTTCGCTCCGCAAGACCGCCTCAAGGTCCGGTCGCTCCGCTCCCTTTCCACCTTGACCCGGCCTTGCTCCGCCCACCCCGCCACCACCGGCCTACGGTCGGCTCCGGCGGTCCTCGGCTTCAAATGCTTTCCGGAAGGAGGAGCGGTTTGCCCCCGTTGGGAGCCAAACAAACCGCCCCTCCTTCCGGAAAGATTTCGGGGGGGAACGGTTGAACGGCAACGCACTCGGCAATTTCGCAGAGTCAATAGTGAGGCAAATCATGGAACCACTTTACCTCGTAATCATGTCAGATTTTGAACTCGGGCGCGTCGTGATGACCCCCGGAATCGCGGCGGAAGTTCCGGTCCATGAACGGGCCAGGGCGCTTCAGCGGCACGGCAATCAAGACTGGGGCGATATCAGCCCAGAGGATCGCGGTGAGAACGAACTTTCGCTGAAAGAAGGATTTCGCCTTCTATCGGTTTACCACACCGAGGCCGGTTTGAAGTTTTGGATCATCACCGAAGCGGATCGAAGCGCCACGACGATCCTCCTTCCCGAAGAATACTGATCGCTTGGTCAAACTCCGGACGGTTCGCCGTCCGGCCTCTGCTACCTTCCTTGGCCGACCTGCAAAAATCGACCGGCCCTTCGGGCCGGCATTTTTCATTCCTGGCTTTTCCGAGAATCCACCCAGACCCACCTTTCGGGCCTCGCAAGGGCAACGTAAACTTATTTGAGGATGATCGATCTCGATCTCAAACGCATTGTAAATGCGGTTTTCTTTGACTCTTTTTTTCACCAAGAGACTTAAACAATGGTGAACGATGCGACTAGGAAACTAGCTTGCTTCGAATCCTTCCACCCCGTCAGGAAGTGTAAAAACCAGACGGATAGATGCAAGGCGATTCCCCCAGGACCAGATCAGATCAATGTGGTCGAAGGGAATTCAGGAACGAGAATGGATTAACGTCGTTCAGCCTTCGCTTCGGCAAGAGACCACCCGGTCTCTTGTTTTTTCTCAGTGTGGACTTTCAAACGGGGGCAACGTGGTCGGTCAATTCTGACCTTCCACGTCACGTGCGGCGTAAAAACCGTAACCCTCGGCCCTGGCTGCAAGCCTGGGTCTTTTCAAGGATGATTGTATGTCAATCGAATCAGATGGATCGTTGTTTTGTAAGTTCACGATGATTGAGAATGGTCGACAAACGACCAGGCGAGTTCACGAGATGGTAGTCCAAGCCATTGATGGCCGAACCTACCGACTTTCAGGGAAGCAACTTCCTGATTCTGTCGTGTTACTCACCGGGGCATCGACTGGCGGTAAGCACTTTGCCGAGGTGCTGTGTGACCCCCGTATCCCCAGTTCGCGAATCTTCGCCTTCTTACGATGGCCGAAGAAAAGGGACGCGTTACACATGATTGTCGGAGCTGTCTTCTTGCTTTGGAGTCTCTTGACCATTGCACTTTTTGCTCAGACTTTCTCGCAATAACCGTCCCCAGCGAGAGAAACCAGCTTCGGCTCTGGTTTCTCTCGCCTCTTTTTCCCACATCCCGATCTGCTTCGCAATTGATTGTGAAAAAAAATGGGACGAGCTACACAGGTTTGCGGGCACTCTCAGCTTTGAATCGGGGTCCCCAATTCAAGGCTCGTTTTGCCCAACACACATGCAGTAACCGTCCCGCCCGCCTCATCTCACGGTTGCGCTTTGATTGCAACTGGTTTTCATGGAGCCAGCATTTTTTCTTCGACCAGGATTGGCCCCAACTCTCGCACCAATGCCTGAACTTCCGTCAAGAATGCCTGAGTATCTTTCGTCCAGTCGGCAGGCCGTTTGCTGAACTTCCAGTGGGGGTGCCGATTAACGTAGCACCCGACAGAAGCCAGCGCAGCCAGCCCTTCTCTTGTGTTATCAAGAGCGCCCACTGATTTCAGGCTAGTGAACGACAATCGTCCAGTTCCCCTTGAGGCAAAATCATTCGTCACTTCGCCGTCTCTCAGAAACGGCTGGAAGGTGGTTTCCGCCAAGAGGGGCGCCAACATTTGCCGCGTTTTCGGGTCAAGAGCCTTGGCTAGAAGCCTCTCCCTTTCCACCTTGGCCTTGGCCGATTCCGCTTCCTTCTTCTCCTTCGCCTCTTTCAGGAATGCTTCCGTGCGAATGCGTTCCGCTTCGGCCCGCTTCTCGGCAAGATGCTTGTCGATATTGGCTTGCTCAATGGCTCGAATGCCATCGGCCTTCGCTTGAATCAGCTTCGCTTCCATTTCAGACTTCGCCTTGTTCGCTTCCTTCTCCATAGCCTGGGTGAAGGCCAGATCTTCGGCCTCATTCGTGAGCCGGATTGTCTCCTGAAGGGGCTTGGCAGATGCGGGTGAACTGGACCTCTTTGATTCCATGACGACGGCTTCCATGAGATCCCGATCCCGCTGCCAGGCGTTCTTCACCGGAAGGATCTCAGCCTGGATTCGGTCCAGTTCGGCGGTGATTTCGGCCCGTGGAAGCGACGTGTCTTTTGCGTTCGCAAAGGACGCCTTAACCGGCGAGATCATTCCAGCGACCGCTTCGCGGTAGCGTTCGATACGGGTTCGCGCCGGTCTTTCTTTCGAGTAAATCAAGCGGAAGCGTTTCAGTAGGGACGGGTCGCCAGCGATTCGTTTGCCGTCGTCGCTCAAAAGCAAACCGTTGGTCAGTTTTTCAAAGCCCTGGATCTCGGCCAGGCATTGGTCAAGCATTTGAAGCACGTCATCGCCAAGATCGACCGCCAGCTTTTGTTTGGATCGAGCAAACGCAATGGCTTGCTTTTCCGTGGCGGCGGCATTGGCGGCAACGACCTCTTGAGGCGGCTTCTGTTCACCGACTGGAGCAACCGGAATCGGTGCCAGATTGAAATCGAGAGCGGGCTTCGGCGCCATTGCGTTCTGAATCGGCGTGAACACGCCGAAGATGTAGAGGATGCTGCCCAGCACCAGAATCGAAGTGACGATGGTTGCCAGACTGCCGAGAATCGAGGCGTATGCCTGCAATTTTCCGCTTTTTGCGGATGGTTTATGACCGCTGCCAGTTCCCGGAAACATGATCGACCCTCTAGCGAAAGAAACGTAGCCGGTATTCTATGATAGCAATCCGCGTCGCAATCGGTCGTCCCAATCCTCTTCATCTTCGGAATCTTGAGGTTTCGGGGCCACCTCCTGGATACCTTCTTTCGGGTTGCCCGCCGCCGAAGGATACGGAACCACCACCGTTCCCGGAACCGTCGGCCAGTCGGCTCGCTTCCGTTTTTGGTATTCGATCTCCGTGATGGTGTACATGGAGATGATCGGTGTCGTGTAGCCGGCAAACTGCGTGTATCCCTTGCCTGTCGTGAATCGGACGAAACTCGCCAATGGATGGGCGCTAATTTGGATGATCGTGTTACGGTTGAGCCGAGGTCCAACCGTTTCGCTCACCTGCACAATCCCTTCTTCACTTCGTTCAACGGTCAACTGCTCTTCCAATCCCTCTTCCGCCAGTGCCGCGTCAATTTCTTGCGACCAAGCGACCGTATGATAGACAGCCAGTCCGGAGGTTTCTTCGAGCTTCTTCATGGTTTGCAGGTCGGACGCCCGAAAAACTTGCTTTACCGCCGTGCAAGATTCAACGGTTTCCGAGAGGTCCGTTCCTTGCCGAAGCAATTGTCCGGCCGTCTGATGAGCGATGATCATGGTGACGCCCTGATCTCGAATCTGTTCAAAGACCAATTTCACGCTGTCGCTGATAATTTGCTGAAATTCGTCCACGAAGACGTAAACGCGATTGTTCCGAGAAGGCTTGCGGGCAGCACCGGAGAACAACGCCCACAAGAACAGCTTGGCCACCGACGGAGCCCCAATAGGTTCCTGGGGCGAGCTGAGGAAGAAGTAAAGCACTTGGGGGCGATGCAAAATGTCCATTGCATCAATGGCGTGATGGCTGGCCAAGTCTGTTTCAGCAGATTTGCCGGGAACGACGTTGAGCGGATACATCGCACTGAGCCGATTCACGATCACGGCCAAGTGCCGAGCTTGTTCCAGATCCTTGGCCTTGCCTTGCGTGTAGGACGCGGGATCTTCGAGGTAGCCTTCCAGTTCCTTGAACGACGAAATCGAGAACTTCTTCAACATGGATTTCAGCACGACCTCATTCATGGCCGTGAAGTAACTCTTTCCGTAGCCGATGCCGTAGTCGAGCGACATGGCTTGCAACAGCGATTCGGTTCGTTGCTCAGGGGTCAGCATGG
>WBZS01002170.1_pt1 | contig 12854 bp, 16 predicted proteins | sample 5204201 | NCBI WGS metagenome assembly WBZS01 (sample SAMN12344357, study PRJNA552823) | activated sludge metagenome | biome: Activated sludge suspended growth; feature: Nitrification reactor; material: Wastewater; isolation source: activated sludge from nitrification reactor of wastewater...
TGTTCCAGCCGCGCCTCCTGGACTACCTGCCGGAGGTTCCCCTCTCGCAGCGCGGCGAGTACGAGCTACAAGACGCTATCCAGATGCTCATCGACCGCGAGGGCGGTGTCTACGGCGTCGTCACCGACAGCCGCCTGACCGTGACGAGCGCGGCCGACCTGCTCGCTGTCAACCGCCACTACCTGCTGACCGGCGACGGCGCGCCCCAGCTCGCACCGCGCCGCGTCGGGCCGGGTACGCATCTCATCACGCCGCTGTACATCGAGGAGGGGGTGGAGATCGGCGCGGGCTGTGTCATCGGTCCCCACGTCTACGTCGAGCGCGGCGCGGTTATCGGCGACGGCGCGCGCCTCGAAGACGCGGTGGTGCTGCGCGATGCGACCGTCGACGCCGGCCGCTGCGTGGTGGGGGATGTGGTGGCGTAGACGGCGACCTACCCCAGAATGATGTGGCTCCCGCCACGGCGTACCGCCCGCCAGCCCAGCGATTCAAAGACGCGAACGACCTGCCTGCCGCTGAGAATCGGCAGCGGCGGCATCAGGCCATGACCTCAACCTGCCGAGTTTCCGCAGTGAGAGGCAGGCCTTACTCGGCCCGCACCTGGAGACACAGGGCGATGGCTTCCTTGATGTTCTCGATCGCTTTCTGCTTGGTCGCGCCCTGACTCACGCACCCAGGGATAGCTGGACACTCGACCACCCACGTTCCATCCTCATCCCGGCTGATCGTTACCATGAATGTCATACCGCTTGTCCTTCTCTCGTCGCAGGAAGTCGCGCCTGGGGCTTGAGCAGCGTGGGTCCTATCTAGGTTCTACTCCGAACTGGGGATGCCGTCTACCGGGTGTTCGTCTTGTTAGTATGGCTGTGTGTCCCGTTCATTCGCCGCGAGTGTGGCCCTCTACGCCACCTCAGTCGCCAGCCCCAACTCCTTAAAGATGCCGAGGCGGTCCTGATAGATGCGGGCCTCGATGATGCGACCGTCGCGCAGGCGAAAGACCGTCGCTCCCGTCCACTCGATAGTCTTGCCGGTCGGCGGCCGCGGCGACGCCCCGCGAGTACGAAGCGGGCCATCGTTGGTCCCCCGCGCCGTCCAGGTGGCGACGACGATGTCACCCTCGGCGATAAGGTCGTGAACGGTGTACTGGATGTCGGGCAGGCGGGCGACATTCTCGGCCACGAAGTCGCGGGCGCCGGCCGGGCCGGGCGGAATGCGGGGCGGCGCGGTAGGATCGCGGAAGTCGGCGGCGAACAGGTCATCGGTCGCGGCCAGGTCGCGCGCGTTCCACACGTCGTCAAAGTAGCGGCGCACCAGGGTCTTGTTGCTCTTGGTCGTCATCGCTCCCTCCTGATGGAAACCGTGGACAGGATTGACAGCATGAACAGGACAGAGGGGAAGCCAAGTCACCTCCTCCTGCCGTGACAACCAGTATAGGAGCCAACGGAGCGGCGCGCGACAGTCAGGTGGCGGATTGCGCGTCGGGCATTCGGAGGACCGAAGAACGCCGTTTGCGATATAATGGGGTCGAGGGACTTGCGCATTCCAACGGCAGGCGTGTACCCGGCCTGCCCCGTCGACGCCCCAGGAGGCCCCATGGAGCACGGTATCGTCAACAGTGTCGCGTATGCCAAGGGGCGGCGCGTCGGCGAGGTCGAGCTAGGCCAGATTCGCCAGTTCCTGGAAGACCCCGAGGTCTTCATCTGGATCGGCCTGTACGAACCCGACGAAGACATACTCCGACAGATTCAGCAAGAATTCGGATTGCATGACCTGGCCATTGAGGATGCACACAGCGCGCACCAGCGCCCAAAGGTCGAAGATTACGGCGACGAATTGTTCGTCGTCATGCGTACCGCCCAGATGAATGAAGAGACGCATCGCGTGGATTTCGGCGAAACCCACATCTTCGTCGGCGCACGCTACGTGGTATCCGTCCGCCACGGCTCCACGCAGTCGCACACCCATATTCGCGCCCGCGTCGAGAAGACGCCCCACCTGCTCGCCCAGGGCCCGGCCTTTGTCCTCTACGCGCTGATGGATTTCATTGTCGATCAATATTTCCCTGCCATCGACGCACTGGAACAAGACCTGGCCGACCTGGAGGACAAGGTCTTCAGCGAGAGCTTCAGCCGCGACACCACGGCCACCATCTATCAGCTTCAGCGGGAATTGCTACACATCAAGCACGTCGTCTCGCCGCTGGTAGAGATGTGCAACCGCCTCTCGCGCCCCGGCAACCAGATCATCCCAGAGGCGGGGCGGCTATACTTCCGCGACATCTACGACCATGTCGTGCGCGTCAACGAGATGATCGACACCCAGCGCGAGCTGCTGACGACCACGCTGGAAGCGACCTTCTCCCTCATCTCCATCGGGCAGAACGAAGTCACGCGACGTTTCGCCGCCTGGGCCGCCATCATCGCCTTGCCCACAATGGTCGCCGGCATCTACGGCATGAACTTCGAGACCATGCCCGAACTGCACTGGGCCTTTGGCTATCCCGTCGTCCTCACGGCCACCATCCTCGTGTGCATCTTCCTGTATAGCCGTTTCAGACGATCCGGGTGGATCTGAGCATTAACCCCGCGCCGCCCATCACGGGCGATGGGCGCGCGCGCTTTACCTGCCCGCCTGTCCGTGGTATAATAGCGGTGTCCACCCTAACCCATCATCCAGGAGGTGTATGTCGTCTCTTCCCGAAGTCCCCACGACCGGGACCATGACCCCCGATCCCGAAACGACCGAACTGGCTCACCAGATCGTTGATCTCATCTCCGACCGCCAGGGCAGCGACATCGTCCTTATGGACTTGCGAGACGTGTCGCTCCTGGCCGACTACTTCATCCTCGCCAGCGCCGCCAGCCGACGCCAGATTCGCGCCATCCAGGACACTATTCACGAAACCCTGCACAAGCAGAAAATCTCCCCCCTCCGCATCGAAGGCAAGCCCGAATCCGGCTGGGTAATCATAGACTACGGCCCCATCGTGGTCCACCTGTTCGACCCGGAGGCGCGCGCCTTCTACAAGCTCGAAGCCCTGTGGAAGAACGCGCCGGTGGTACTACACATCCTGTAGGCCGACCAAGGACGAAGGACCAAGGACCGCTGGGAATAGCCCGGCGGGTCCCTGCCGGCTGGCCGACCAAGGACGAAGGACCAAGGACCAACCAGAAGGTATGTTATTGGCCCCTGGCCCTCGGTCCTCGGTCCTTGGTCCTCGGTCCCTGGTCCCTGGCCCCTGGTCCCTGGTCAGGCCTGCCCCGCCCACCAGCGCGGTAGCGTCTCGGCGGCGGGGCCGAGCATCACCGCGTCGGCGTAGTCGCTCAGCGGCGTGCGCGCGACGTTGAACTCGAGGACACGCCCGCCCGCCTCCAGCGTCACCAGCGGCAGGCTCGCCGCCGGCTGCACCAGCGCCGACGTGCCCACCACCAGCATCAGGTCGGCGTGACGGGCCGCCCGCAACGCCGCCGTAATCACCCCCCTATCCAGCGTCTCGCCGAACCAGACCACATCCGGCCGCTCCAGCGCGCCACACGCGCAACGGGGCGGCAACTCCTTGAGGGGCACGTCGAAGTTGTCGCGGCGCGTCCCCTCGCGCACGCAGCGCACCCCCCACAGGCTGCCGTGGAGGCGCAGCGCGTGGCGGCTACCCGCCCGCTCGTGCAGGCCGTCCACGTTCTGGGTAATCAGCGTGAAGTCGGGCAGCGCGGCCTCCATCGCCGCCAGGGTGACGTGGGCCGCGTTGGGCTGGCAGGCCGCGACCAGCTGACGCCGCCAATCGTACCACGCCCAGACCAGGGCCGGGTCGCGGGCGAAGGCCTCCGGCGTCGCCAGGTCCTCGGCGCGGTAGGTGCGCCACAGGCCGCCCTGGCCCCGAAAGGTGGGCACGCCGGACTCGGCGCTCACCCCCGCGCCGGTCAGGACGACGACGCGACCGAGCGGGGCGCGGGCAGGGGACAGGGGCGTGGGGGCGGTCATGGGCGTGAGTATAGCGCGTCGTCGCGGCAGGCGCAACGCTTGCGGGGGGCTAAAGCCGCCGCGCTGAACAGGCAAAGCCCCGCTGGGGCTGAGCGGTAGCCCACAGGGCTTCGCCCCTTGAGCGCCGAGGTTCAACTCGGCGCGCCGTCGCGGCAGGCGCAACGCTTGCGGGGGGCTAAAGCCGCTTGCGCCGCCGCCCCTTTTATGGTACAATTGTTCTGACCCAAGAACGATTGACCAGTGAGGTGCAACATGGCGACAGACACCGGCGTGGCACTTGGCACGATGGCGTGGTCCTTCGATACCTGGGTTGGTCCCTTCTACCCGCCGGGCACGAAGCCCGCCGGCTACCTGACCGAGTACGCGAAGCATTTCCGCGCCGTGGAGATCGACTCGACCTTCTACGCCATCCCCCGCGAGAGCGTGGTCGAGGGTTGGGCGGCGAAGACACCCGACGACTTCTGCTTCTGCCCCAAGTTCCCGCAGCTCATCAGCCACGAGAAGAAGCTCCTCGACGCGCACCTGGAGACAGGCGCGTTCCTGGAAACAATGCGGCTGCTGGGCGACAAGCTCGGCCCGCTGGTCCTCCAGTTCGACTACACCTTCCAGGCCGACCGCCTGCCCGACCTGCTGGGCTACCTGGACGCGCTGCCCCACGACCTGCGCTACGCGGTGGAGGTGCGCCACCGCTCGTGGCTCGGCGACCCGCTGTTCGATGCGCTACGCGAGCGCAACGTGGCCCTGGTCATGTCCGACCTGTACTACATGCCGCGCCTGGCCGTCCCCACCGCCGACTTCGCCTATATCCGGCTGCTAGGCGACCGCCGCAAGATTCCCGGCGACCAGGGCGACATCGTGCAGGACCGCACGACCGACCTGACCTGGTGGCGGGACAGGGTGGTCGCCCTGCGCGAGCAGGGGGCGGAGGTCTTTGTGTTCGTCAACAACAAGTACGAAGGCCACTCGCCGGCGACGGTGCGCCGCTTCGAGGCCCTGCTGGAACAACCCATCCCGCGCCCCTAGCTCGCCGCCCCGGCCGGCTTCCCGTACCAGCCCACGACTGCCAGTCGCAGGGATGCTGTCGACAGCGCCTTGCAGTTATGGTACAATAGCGCCATCAGGCGCATGTCGGATGAGTCTGCATGGACTTCGAGATTCAGAGCGAGATCACTGCCATCGAGGTTATCGCCGTCGGCCGCGGCATTCGTGAGTTGGAACGGCTTCAGCGGCGGTATGGCGAAGGGCGCTGGCGGAAGCTTAAAGGCGTGGCGACCGTGCGTCTTCTCGATGGGAGCATCCACCTGGCTGAGATTCACTGGTACGAGGCGCACGGGATAGGGCGGAAGGAGTTCAAGCTGAAGCTTCCTCTACTGGATTGAGAGAAGGACCATGAACGAACAGCCGCAGATTGGACACCAATTCGCCCTCTGCCTCGACAACACAGGCTACGAGGCGTCGCTGGAGATTGGCAAGCTATACCGCATCGTGCCCGACACCGAGGGCGATGCCCACGGTTACCTCCGTGTCGTCGACGAGAGCGGCGAGGACTACGCCTACGCCCGCGAGCGGTTCTTCCTGCCCGCCCTCCCCTCCGCCGTCGAGGAAGCTCTACTGGCCGCGACGGCCAGCCTGGCTGCCTGACTCGGCCCCCTCCCCGACCTGCCCCGGCCGGCTTCCCGTACCAGCCCGCGACTTCCAGTCGCACACGATTGCGCCGCAATAAACGGATAGCGCGTCGGCCCCCGATGGGCTACAATAATGACACCCCGCGCGCGGCGGGGTGTCCCTGTGCCGACATAGACACCCGACGGGGAGCGCCACGTGCGACTACGTGACTTTGGCATCCTGTTTCTGCTTGGCTCCATCTGGGGCGCATCGTACCTGTTCATCAAGGTCGCGGTCGGCGTCTTCCCGCCCGCCACCCTCGTCCTGGGGCGCGTCCTGATTGCCGGCGGGCTGAGCTGGCTCATCCTCAAGCTCCAGGGCAGCGGCCTGCCCCGCGACCGGCGCGACTGGGTGAGCTTCGCGGGCACCGGCCTGCTCAACGGAGCCTTGCCCTACACCCTGATCACCTGGGGCGAACAGTTCGTCGACACCGGCGTCGCCGCGATTCTCATCGCCTCCTCACCCATCTTCACCGTCATCTTCGCCCAGTTCTTCCTGCCCGACGAGCGGCTGAACGTCAGCAAGGCCGTGGGCATCCTGCTCGGCTTCGTCGGCGTGGCCGCCCTCGTCGGGCCAGACGCGCTACTCGGCGCGCGGAACAGCCTGCTCGGCGACGTCGCCATCGTCGCCGCCTCCGTCAGCTACGGCGCAGCCTTCATCTGGACGCGCCTGCGCATGCGTCGGGTTGCGCCGATGCAGGCCACGACCGGCCAGCTGCTCATGGCGACACTGTACATCCTGCCGGTCGCGCTGATCGTGGACCGGCCGTGGACCCTCGACCTCACCCCGACAACGGAAACGCTAACCGCCATCCTCGCCCTGCTCACCCTCGCCATCGTCGGCACAACCCTCGCCTACCTCCTCTACTACTGGCTGGTCAAGCAGGTCGGCGCGACGCAGACCTCCCTGGTCACCTATATCTCACCCTTCACGAGTATTGTCTGGGGCGCGCTGTTGCTCGGCGAGCGGCTCACCGCCAGCGATTTCGTGGGGTTCGCCCTGATTCTGGCCGGCCTGGCGGTCATCAACGGCCTGGCAGCCCGGCGGCCAGCGGCCAAGCGCATGTAGCCTTCGGCGGGATTCTGGCTGGCATTGCCCCCGCTGACGGCCATTTCGTCACACAGCTATCCGGTAGGCTACGGCGTTGACAGGCCGCCGTGGCTGCGCTACACTCCCCGCACCATCTCAGCGCGGAGAACTACCCATGACCACCCGTCTCTACCTCATTCGCCACGGCGCGACGGCCGCCAGCGCCGAGGACCGCTTCTCCGGCTCGGTCGACGTTGCCCTGTCCGACGAGGGCCGCTTCCAGGCAGCCGCCCTCGGCCAGCGCCTCGCCGACGACTCCATTGCCGCCATCTACGCCAGCCCCATGCAGCGCACGATGGCGACCGCTGCCCTCATCGGGCGGCCCCACGGCCTCACGCCCGTTCCCTACGAAGGCCTCAAAGAAATCAATCATGGGCACTGGGAGCATATGCGCCGCGTCGAGGTTGAAGCCCAGTTCGCCGACGAGTACGTCGCCTGGGAGTCCGACCCCTTCACCTTCGCCCCCGAAGGCGGCGAGTCAGGCCTGAGCGTCCTGGCCCGCGCGCTGCCCATCATCCGCAACCTGGTGGTCACCAACCCCGACCAGAACGTGGCCGTCGTGTCCCACAAGGCCACGATTCGCCTGCTCATCAGCAGCCTGCTCGGTTTCGACCCGCGCGGCTACCGCGACCGGCTCGATATGGCCCCCGCCTGCCTCAACGTCCTCGACTTCAAGGACCCCGTCCGCGTGCGCCTGATGCTCTTCAACGACGTGTCCCACTACGCGGACCAGCCCCGCCGCGACACGGCGCGCCTGTCCAAGTGGTGGGACGCATCCACCGTATCCTAGGCCAGCGGACGGGACCCACCGCGCACACACTCATCAAGACGCACACTACCAGACCATGAAAGGGGCGACAGACCATGACCGATTGGGCTACCTATTTGGATCAGAACAAGCCGCGCCATCTAGCCGAACTGATGGACCTGGTACGCATCCCCAGCATCTCGTCGCTACCGGAGCACGCCACCGACGTGCGAGCCGCTGGCGCGTGGACCGCGCAGCGGCTGGAGGCGGCCGGCGTCGAGAACGTGCGAATCATGGAAACCGGCGGCCACCCGGTAGTCTACGGCGACTGGCGGCACGCGCCGGGCAAGCCCACCGCCCTCATCTATGGCCACTTCGACGTTCAGCCAGTGGACCCCCTGGACCTGTGGACGACACCCCCCTTCGAGCCGACCATCCGCGACGGCCGCCTCTACGGGCGCGGCGCATCCGACGACAAGGGCAACATGCTGGGGCCGGTCCTCGCCGTCGAGGCGCTGCTACAGACGACGGGCACGCTACCCCTGAATGTAAAGTTCCTCATCGAGGGCCAGGAGGAGATTGGCAGCCCGCAACTGGGCCACTTCATTGCCGCCCACACAGACCTGCTGGCCTGCGACCTGGTGCTAAACGCCGACGCGGGCCAGTGGAGCGAGACCGAGCCGGCGCTCTGGGTCGGCCTGCGGGGGATGTGCGCAGCGAACATCGACGTCGAAGGCGCAAACTCCGACCTGCACTCAGGCATGTACGGCGGCGCGGTCGCCAACCCCCTGCACGCCCTGGCCTACATCCTGGACTCGATGCACGCGCCCGACGGAACCATCACCGTCGACGGCTTCTACGATGACGTGGCCGAGCTGACCGAGGCAGATCGGGTGCGCATCGCCGCCGTCCCCCACGACGAGACCGCATACAAGGCCCACCTCGGCATCGACGAGCTGCACGGCGAGCCGGGCTATACCACCTATGAGCGGCTGTGGGTGCGCCCCACCCTGGAGGTGGTCGGGATGTGGGGCGGCTTCCAGGGGGAGGGTATCAAAACCGTCCTGCCGCGCGAGGCCCACGCCAAGATCAGCTGTCGCCTGGTCCCCCACCAGGACCCCTACCGTGTCCTCGACTGCATTGAGCGCCACGTCCAGGCCCACACCCCGCCGGGCGTTACGGTCGCGTTCCGCCCGATGCCCTCGGTGGCCTACCCCTACGTCGTCGATGCCGACGATGCGGGGCAGCAGGCGGCGCGGGCGGTGCTGGTGGACATGTACGGGCGCGAGCCCTACCTCGTCCGCGCGGGCGGCAGCGTGCCCGTCACCGAGATGTTCCTACGCCACCTGGGCGCGTTCTCCGTATCCCTCGGCTTCGGCCTCAACGACGAGCGTTTCCACGCCCCCGACGAGTTCTTCCGCATCGACAGCTTCTACCGGGGGCCGGTGGCCTACTGCCAGATGCTGGAGAAGTTGGGCGCGGCCGACTGACGGCGGCCGCCGCAGCGACACGCGCCCCGCCAGGAGAGCCACATGAGCGAGCCGATAGACCTGAGCGCGCCAAGACTGACCACGCCGCGCGCGGCAGCCGTCGCCGGCATCATCTTCTCGGTGTTGCTGCTCACCAGCCTGATCCTGATTCGCATCAGCGTCACCCCGCAGCCACCATCGCCGGCGGAGGCGGGTTGGCTGGGCAACGTCCGGCTGGCCCTCACCCTGCTACCCTTCGCGGGCATCGCGTTCCTATGGTTCATCGGCGTGGTTCGCGACCGCCTGGGCGCGTACGAGGACCGCTTTTTCGCGACTGTCTTTCTGGGCAGCGGACTGGTCTTCCTGGCGCTGCTGTTCACGACGGCTGCCGTCGCCGGCGGCCTGCTCGTCGCCTACGCGGAGGCCCCGTCGCAAGTCGCGGCCTCCGGCATCTACGGCTACGGTCGCGCCATAACCTACGAGCTGATGAATGTCTACACCATGAAGATGGCAGGCGTCTTCATGATCTCCACCTGCGTGCTGTCGTTGCGTACCCGCATCGTCCCGCGCTGGATGGCATTCGTCGGCCTGGCGCTAGCGCTCTTCCTGGTCCTCAGCCTGCACTATACCGAGTGGGGCGCGGTTTTCTTTCCCTTGTGGGTACTGCTGGTCAGCGTCTACATCCTGATCGAGAATCTGCGCCCACCACCCTCGGTCACGCCACCCGAGGCCCCATGACCCAAGACCTGTGGACCACGGTCGATCACTACATGGCCGACCTGTTCGTCGCGCCAGACCCCGCGCTGGACGCCGCCTTGCAAGCCTCGGCCGAGGCAGGGCTACCCGCCGTCCACGTCTCGCCCAATCAGGGGCAGTTGCTGACCATCCTGGCCCGCTCCGTCGGCGCGCGCGCCATCCTGGAGATCGGCACGCTCGGTGGCTACAGCGCCATCTGGCTGGCCCGCGCCCTACCGCCTGACGGTCGGCTCATCACCCTGGAGGCGAACCCCCGCCACGCCGAGGTCGCTCGCGCCAACCTTGCCCGTGCCGGCCTGGCGGACCGTGTGGAGGTACGGGTGGGGCGGGCCCTGGATATCTTACCGGGCGTCGCCGCCGAGGGGCATGCCCCCTTCGATCTGGTGTTCATCGACGCCGACAAGCCGGGCTACGTCACCTACCTGGCGTGGGCCATGCGCCTGACACGGCCCGGCAGCCTCATCATCGCCGACAACATCGTGCGCGACGGTAAGGTCATCAATGCCGACAGCGGCGATAATAGCGTCCAGGGGGCGCGACGCTTCAATACCGCGTTAGCGGCCGAACCGCGCCTCCTCGCCACAGGCGTGCAGACCGTCGGCAGCAAGGGCTACGACGGCCTGGCGATTGCCCTGGTTCTGCCAGAGTAAGACAGCGTTGGCGACGGTTGACAGAGGCTCCGGCGGGTGATATAATCTCTCGTAGTGCTACGTCTTGCAATGTCTTGCTCGCCTATGGAGTCTTTTCTATGGCCGGCCGCCGACCCTCCTCATCCTTCACGGTTGTTCAGGCGCTTATCGTGGCGGCCATTGTCCTCGTATCGTCGTTCGGCGTTGGCGTGGCGCGGCTTCTGTGGACCGAGCACAATTTGCGCGCCCTCGAAGCGGCGGAGCAATCGCGCGTCGATGCCCTCACCCAATCCATCGCCGATCTGGAAAAGCAGATCGCCTACGCCAAGACCGACGACTACGTGCGCGATTGGGCGCGGACGGTAGGCAAGCTCATCCAGCCCGGCGAGGTGCCGGTCGTAGTCGTCGCCCCGCGCAGCCAGACGGTGACGACTACCATTCGCCCCGCATCGCCTGCCGCGCCGGTAGCCAGGGACGCCGGTGAGCCGCGCTGGCGCATTCTCCTGGATCGCTGGTTCGCATCACCCGCGCCCTGAAACGGACAAATAACACAGCGGGGCTTGCCGACGTCGGCAAGCCCCGCTGTCTGTATTTCGTCGCTGCTACGGCGCCCAGGTAAACTCGTAGACCGCGCTCGTCGGGCTGATGGCCGGCCCCGCGTAGCTCCGCCCGTCGGGCCGCTGGCCTGTCGCTCGCTGCACGGTCACGTCCCAGATGTAAGAGATGGGCGCGCTGGCCTTGTCCGACGGCCGCATGCTATCCGGAATGCGCCAGCCGGTGGCCTTGACCCACGCCTCTTCCGTGACCGGCTTACCATCCAGGATCGTACTGAGGCGCACGACATAGTACTCGTCGGCGTCGAGCACACCCACCGATGTCCAGTTCAGTAGCACCGGTAGCTGACGGCCTTCCAGGGCCATCTTGTCCGGCACACCCAGCAGAGTCGGCGCTGGATACAGGAGTAGCGCCGACCCCGCCTCGTCCGGAGTGGCGGCCACCGGCGGCGGCCCACCCATGGCGGTCGACGGGCCACCCGTCGCAGTCGATGCAGCCGCGCCCCCCTTCACGCCGCTCGTGCTGGGGCCGGTCCTCGTCGGAGCGGCCGCGATCTGCGTCGGGGCAACCAGAGGCAGCGGCGTCGCGGTCGGCGGGGTCGTGCTGGTGGGCAGCGGTGTTCGGGTCGGCACGGCGGTTCGGGTGGGGGCGGGCGTTCGGGTCGGCGGGGGCGTCGGCGACGGGCCAGGGGTGGCGGTTGGGCCATCCTTGACGACGATCTCGCGGCCCACGGCCAGAAATTCACTCGCCGACTTCATGCCATTCAACTTCACCAGATCGTCGACGGTCGTATCGAAGCGGTTGGCGATGGCCCACAGCGAATCGCCGCTCTGAATGGTGTAGGCGACGCGACCGGCTGGCTCGGGGACCGGCGTCTCCGTCGGCTCCGGGGTATCGGTCGGCTCGGGGGTATCGGCTGGCTCAGCATGGGCCGCCGGTGTCGCCGGGGCTTCATTCGCGCCTCCCCCACCCCCCGGAATCACCAGCGTCTGACCCGGCAGCAGCAGGGCATTCGTGCCACCGAACTTGTTGGCGGTGACAATCTCATCCAGGTCGACGCCGAAGCGGTAGGCGATCGCCAGCAGCGTATCGCCGGCCTGAATGACGTACTGCTGCTCCGCGCGGGGCGGTGGGCCGCCAGTCTGCGGCGTGGCAGGTGTGCTACGCTGGGTGACAGTCGGGGCAGCGGTGGGCGTGTCGGGTGGTCTTGGGGGCGTGTGGGTAGGCGGGGCCGTGGCGGTCAGGGTGGGAATGATAGTGGCTGTGCCGCCCAGCGCGAGTTGGGCCGGGCCGACGGCGACCGTGGCCGCGCCGGCCGCAGCGTCCAGAGCCTCAGCGCTGTCGGGCCGTACCCGCAAGATGGCGAAGACCGCGCCAACCAGGACCAGGACAATCGCCAGCCCCGCCACAATCTCGATGCCGCGCCGCCAGCCTGTCGCGCGGGCCGGTCGGATGGGAGCGTAGCACATATCGCAGGTGGTCGCATCGGCGGTCACCGATGCGCCACAAGCAGGGCAGCGCCGCCGCATCGTCTCCACGCGCTTATGGCAAGAAGAACACACTTTGTCGGTTCGACCTATCGGCGAACCACAATGGGAGCATTTCATAGGCCCTATCGTCGTTATGCGAGAACCGTGCGCCGGTCATTCTAGGCGCTAGTCGCGCATGGCGATCCATGGCGCCAGTCTAGGCTGGCTGAGGCGGTTGGTCGAGAATGATGTCTAGCCGTCTCATTCGGGCCGGAACTGGGAATAACGACGTCAGGCCGTAAAGGGTCTCTACATTCAACGAACGCCATCCATCCTACGCGAGCTAAACACTCCGACCACCAACCTGCTAAGCGGCTAAGTAGACCAAAGGGGAACAACGCGACTTCGCCACGTGTCCCCCCGTATGGAACGCAATTCTACGCAGGAACCCGCCCCGGCGCAAGTTTCGACGCATGCCCCTGCGCCATTGGCCGCA
>WBZS01002171.1_pt1 | contig 12852 bp, 14 predicted proteins | sample 5204201 | NCBI WGS metagenome assembly WBZS01 (sample SAMN12344357, study PRJNA552823) | activated sludge metagenome | biome: Activated sludge suspended growth; feature: Nitrification reactor; material: Wastewater; isolation source: activated sludge from nitrification reactor of wastewater...
AGTAGGGTTTTCAACAATTCCAACAATGAAAAAGCCGAAAAAGCTTTTTCACCATTGAAATATTGAAAACTCCTTTAACTTTGTTTTTCAAATTATACCCTGTCCAAAATAACACAAGGCTTCACGGGCAATGTAATTGTTCTGATACTAGCCAGGTTAAACGACGTTACACCTAAAAGCACGACGCGATGTGTTTAGCATTAAAAATTGATACGCAACTTCAGGCCGCTACCTTACCTGACCGTTGTCCAAAGATGAAGCTATGCGGAGCGTACGTGAAAGCAACCGCTGCTAATTGGTTTGTCTTTCACATGGATATGATGGTTTTTTATGGGGCACATTTCAAAAATATTGTTTTAGAGTGCAATGCTTTTTAGTTACTTACGGCAGGCAAAATATATTTTGTTAACATTTCTGTAACCTGAGTATGTGCATAATACTGTCCGTATGCACTGGCTGTTATAACAATGACCAAAGGCTCATTTTTAAAGATCAAAATATAATTTCCCCCATTTCCTGCGCAGTAAAAAGCCTCGTATTCTTTGTTATTTGATATAAAGGTTTTATTCCAAAACAAATAGCCATAATATTCGCTTTTCCTGCCTGTGATTTGTGTATGTTTGGTAAACGTGCTTTCAACCCAGGTTTTACTTAAAATTTGTTTATTGTTCCAGTTTCCTCCATTTTTATAAAGTTGTCCATATTTTGCAAAATCAAGGGCATTCATTTGAATTCCGCCAGCGGTATTGGGAACGTTCTGAGGTGTATATTGCCATTTGTAATTGGAGATGCCCAACGGTTTAAAAAGTTTGGAATCAGCATATTTTTCCAGACCATTTGGAACTGTTTTATTTAGAATGTCACCTATTAATATCACACCTGCTGTGAAATAATGCCACGATTGTTTAAAACTGCTTTGAAATGGTAAATCCAAAGTAAATTTTACCCAATCTTGTGCAGAATACATATTTTCCTCGTTTCCTTTTGAATGGTCAATTTCATCATCCCCGTCAAAACCGGAACGCATGGTTAACAAATCTTTGATGGTTGTATGTGCTTTGGATTCAGAAAAATTTTGAAACTGCTTTAGTGGATAAAAGTCATGAATAGTTTGGGTGTCACTTTTTATAAATCCTTCGTTGATTGCTATTCCTGTCAGAGAAGAGGAGAACGACTTTCCAACCGAACGCGTGTCGTGCAGTGAATTTCTGTTTTCACCATTAAAATACGATTCGATCAAAATTTTTCCGTCTTTTAAAACAATAATACTATTTATCTTTTTGTAAACACCCGCATCAATTGCAGCTATTAAATATTTGATTTTATTTTTATCAAACGGTAAATCAGAAATTCCTAAGTCATTGTATGCAATTGGTTTAGCTAATTTGACTTTTTTAATGTCAATTTTTGGAAGTCTGTCAATTTTTAATTTTAATTCTCCTTTTGCGATAATGTCACCTGTTTTAACAGTATCTGAATTTACATAAGACCGGATTTCCATTTTTAGATGATGATTCCCGTCTGTAAGGATCGAATCACCTCCATGAAGCATAAAACGGTTCCAAAAAGATTCACTCCAGGTTCCTTGACCATTTACATTGTCTATAAAAGGGCGATTCAAATAGGTGTCGCTATTTTGACTTTTTGCAGATGGGGCACCTGGAATAAGGTTACTTTGATAAATTAATTTGCCATCAATGTATATAGTGAATTGAAAATTACCAAGTTTAAAAAGTGTGTCCGACGACAAGTCAGGCAATAATTGATGTTTAAAGTTAGTAAGGGAATTTGTAAAATAGGCAACAAAAAAAAGATTGCTTTTATTTGTAAAGGTGTACGTGTTGAGAAAATTTTCTTTACTTAGATTTTCATATGGAATTCGTGTATCAGTAAAAAAGATTTTTCCAATATTGGCTTTATGTACTTCTGATGTTGGCAGCTCTGGATCAACAATATTTTCTATTTGCCCAATGCAAATATCCGAAAACACTAGAGACATAAAGATAAAGATGTAGTGTAATCTCATGATATATTTGTCAGATTAGAGAGTTAAGGTTCTTCAGAATTGTTCTCAACATTTGTGTTTCCTGCAAATGACTGCTTTATTGGATACAAATCTAACCCTTCCTCTTCACAAATCCAAATGAGCAAATACCTGTTTTATCGCTGATTTCACGCTGTTGACAAAGATGAGGTCTCTTGTTGAATACATTTAGTTCTGATCTGCAGAGATCCACATATGCCGGAATATCCGAAATGTAAACATAAACGGGTATCCAACATGTTTTTTGTATTAGGGAATCAGAAGCATTGGAATGTAGTGCTTTTGTCACCGGAAAATCCGGTTCATCCAAGACCTTCACAAAAAGTATGGCTTGTTTTATTTTATTTCCCGGGAGATATTGGTTATCCAAATAGACAAATATAGCAGGATACCGCGAGAATTATTTTAAGCTATGTCGTTTTAGATTTCAGACAGTTTGACACTTGGCTACCCAGGGGCACCACTTGAAGAGACATATTTGCAGTACCCTTTCTTATGGCTTTGCACTGAATTCACTTTTTATTGCAGCTGATTTAGATTTTGGTTTTGATGGACTTAACTTTTCGCCCGTTGCCTTGTAATGCGCAATTACTTTAGATATGAGCTCTTTATCAGCTTTAGTCATTTTAACTTTTTCCACAACAAAATCAATTCCATCAGGCTCTTTAATGATATCCATTTGAATTTTATTTTTGATTTAAGAAATATCTTCTTATCAGGTTTAATGCATCCATCGGAAGAATTACCATACGCTGGTTTCCCAGATGTAAAGCTCCTAAACTATCTTCATAATGTTTAATAAGCTTTGATTTTGAAACAAAAGCAACAGCCCCTTGGTTCCCGAGGTCCCAACTTAATTTACAAGCAAATGCTAATAAATTAGCCGGAACACCTTTATATAATTTTGATTTTCCAATATTGAATGGTGCATTTTCAATTATACTTATAAAAACGTGATCTTCTTCAAGTTTAATGCTAATTAAACCTTGAATGATAGTTGGGTTACTTGTTGTTGTTAGCTTGTATAGCTGATGATCTTTTTTTTTAAATTCTGCTTTCCAGTTAAAATTCCACCCATTAATTTTAGTAACAGACTTAAGTTCTGCATTAGTAATCATAGTCACTAATGTCGGAAAACGCTCACCAGAAATAGTATTTTCTATACTGTTGGTTAGTTTATCGATCCAAATATCGATCTTTTTTTGTTTTGCCATGTACGATCTGTAGACGGTTAGAAGCACTAACCTCAAAGATAAGTGTTCATAATGGAATTTTAAATAGATTTACAATTGAAGTTTTTTCATTTTCATGAGTCACAGCCCGCGGCATATAGACCCACCTGCCCCGATGTTGCACTACCAGCAGGGTCATATCGGTGGCAAATAATTCGCTTAAGATTAGTTTATAATGATCTTTTTTGTTTCAATATATCCCCCATTCTGAATTACCATCATGTATAATCCGGAAACGAGCTTCGGCAAAAATAGTTTTTCTCCAAATTTTGAAGTTCCCGAACTAATCTTTTTACCCGAGAAGTCGAATAGACCATATTCGAAAGTGCTGTTTTTGTTTTTACCCGATACAATCACATATTCATTCACAGGATTGGGATAGATGGATAGCAGATCATTTTCTGCCGGCATGTCATCCACAGATGTAGTATTTGTTTTAAAAACACAATTTTGCAGGGCTACATATTTTGGATTATTTACGTCCTGATAATTTTCTTTTACACCCCAGCTTCCATATTTTGAATAGGATCCGTGAGAAGAAAAGTGACAAAATAAGCCACCGACTTGGGTATACCAGTAATCAAAATAATCACAATAAAGATTTTGCAGGGCAGCATCATGATTCGCTGCAATTAGTTTTGTTGTTAGAGCATTATTATTCGTGTTGTTTCCCGTTGCTACCAGATGCTGACCTCCTTCGTAACAAATCAGTGAAAGATTATGTGTATTGGCAACAGCTTTATTGTCAATCATACCTTGATAAGCCTCAGCCAAAGATGTTTGTAAGTTTTGAACTATTTGTGGTACAGTGATCGTGTTGACCTGGTTATTGGTAACAATATTATTGGCAACATCATGTCCGAAATAAGGCGCAATGGCAATAGCATTAGCCGTAACTTGATTGGGATTGTAAAACGGATCCTTAAAAAAAGTGACCAATTGATTGGTTAGCCAGCTATTTACCGCTTGCGATGGAATTATTTTTACCAGACGTTGATCATTCGTGAAAACATCTTCAAAAATTTTGAATACATCTGCCGAACGTTTGGCAGTATACTTCCAGGCACGCTCCCAGGTTTGGCCAGTATAACCCAGATTTTTGGCAAACCCGGCACAATCGTTATGTTGTGAAAAGGCAGAATTCCACACTTCATTGCTGTATTCCAGATATATTTTGATGCCCGGATGCAGATTGTTCTGAAGCAGCATGGCTAACTGCCGAATAAAATTGTCATTCGCCTTGTGGGGAATGTTAATCCAGATATCTTTTTGGGTAGTATTGGCCAGCTCGATGACATATTCCCATGCCGCACCGCCGGATTTTGCCTGAGAATAGTAACCCGGCGTCGTTCTGTCTGACCAGTTTACGATGGAAGAACCGTTGGTATTCGTAAAATCCATAAACCGAATGACCTGAAAATCATCCAAAAAATTAAGAAACTCATTTGTAAAGGTTTGCGTTTGATACGTGTTTACATAATCAGGATAGATAAACTGAATATTATCAATCGGATTTGCTGCATCGGATTGGGTAATTTCCAGTATTACCTGTCCTGTCACCTGAACAAGGGTATCAATTGGGCTATTAAAAGTACCTGTCGCACCATTGCTCAACCGTACCTGACCATTCCCGCTCACAATTAATCGGTACTTCCCCTGAGGAACCGCAGTTCCAATATCCCAAAGCATAAGGGTTTTTACAAGTTGAGGCGGATGGATTCCGTCATTGTACGGAATCTCTGCCGGATACCCTTCTGCCTGAAGTGGAACGTTTATTTGGGTATCCCAGGCACCTCCTCCCGCTGAATTGCTGCTGATCCATTTCCGGCATTGTTTAAATGCGTCTGTAAAGGAGAGCTCAGTGCTATAATCATTCACCGCGGCAATGTTAATTCCAATGGGCTTGCTGATCTGCCCGTACACACCGTAACTGATCATCACAGTCAGTAAAATGGAAATCCTTTTCATAAGTTTGGATTTTTAATTGTTTTTATATAGTTGCAAACAATAGTATTGCAGCCAAATGCTGCCAATCCCAAATACAAAACTAAGCCCTCCTACACACAATTCCAAATCCTCCAAACCCTATTATAGTAATGTGTTGATCCAGGAGGTCTGGTCCAACCTATTTTCTAACTACTTACCTGTATCGTTTTATGGTTCAAATCTTCAATGTTGACAACCCCGGCTTTTAACCCGGCATAAAATGGCGTTAAGACCAGGTTTTGAACCCTGCCCACATGCTCAAAAATAAACAAATATCCATTTCACCCACTGCTCTAAGACTAAAGCGTCAGTCTGACATTTTTTCTGTTAGCGTGCCTTCCCGATGAAAACATAGTTTTTAGCATTAACCAGTTTTAGTCTGCAAATCAAACCTTAAAACTGTTTAATTAAATTAAAATATTCAACACTTTTTTTCAGTTTATACAAGGGAAGTGTAGCCATAAATGCTTTAGCTTTCTCTTCGTCGATATCTTTGAAAATAAAAACTGCGCCGTTTCTTGTTTGTCTTAAAAAGAAATGGTCTAATATCCCTTCAGATTTCCATTTTGCAATTATTTCTTTCTCGTGTTTTATGATTTCCTGAAAATTGCCGGGAAGATTATCGGTGTCAATGGTCAAAATTGCTTGTATGCTGTTTTCATTTTTATGCGTTCCGGATTGTTCCATTATATTTGAATTAGATTGTTAAAAAATTGTGTTAGTAAAATTAATAATACCAATTGTAGTCTGAATGGCATATGATTTTTTGCTTTAAAAAAAACTTATTCTACCAAAAATGGATAATCAATATAGCCTTTGTCTTGTCCTCCGTACATGGTAGCCCTGTCGGCTTGATTAAGTGCTGCATGTAGTGCAAAACGTTTTGGCAAGTCAGGATTAGCTAAAAACAATGTGCCGTAAGAAATAAGTTTGGCAATTCCTTGGTCTAACGCTGCTTCTCCTGTTTCTTTTGTATAACCACAATTGGCAATGACAGGATGTTGCGAAAGTTTTCCAAATGTGTCAACAGAATTGACTGGATAATGAGGAAATTTATCCGCAGGAAAAGGAACATTCATGATGTGAATATACGCCAAAGGCATTTTGTTCAGTTCATTTATGAGTAAAGTAAATTGTTCCACAGGACTTTGATGTATAATATTATTGTACGTACTGGTTGGAGATAAACGGATAGCCACTTTGTCGCTACCAATACCTTGAATCATTTCCTGCATGATTTCTAACACAAAACGGTTTCTGTTTTCGTGGCTGCCTCCATATTCATCCGTACGTATATTTGCACTCTCCGCTAAAAACTGATTAGGCAAATAGCCAAATGCTGCATGCAGTTCAACGCCGTCAAAACCTGCTTCCATCGCATTTATAGCGGCTTGTTTATAATCCTGAACAATATTTTTTACTTCTTCAGTGCTTAATGCCCTTGGCGTTTCATAGTCTTTCATGCCTTCCATAGTGAAATGTTGTTGTCCTTCAATGGCCAACGCTGATGCAGAGACAGGTTGCTCCCCGTTTTTTACAAGGGAATGTCCAACACGTCCCGTATGCCAAAGTTGGGCAAAGATAACACCTCCTTTTTCGTGTACTGATCGTGTAACTTTTTTCCAGGCTTCAATTTGTTCAGGCGTATAAATGCCCGGTGTAAGCGGACTGCCAATGGCTTGTTTAGAAATATTTATGGCTTCACTAATGATTAATCCTGCACTCGCTCGTTGTGTATAGTACAATACCGTACTTTCGCCAACAATTCCATCAAAATTGGCACGGCTTCTTGTCATCGGCGCCATTGCCATACTATTTTTAAGGGTGTAATTGCCAATTTTAACTGGTTCTAATAACTTCATTTTTACTTTTTTTTTAAAATTAAGTTGCAAATTTATGTTAAATACTTTACTTTTGAAAGTAGTTACACAAATGTACAGTAGTAACCTAAAGTAAAGTAATGAATAAAATCAATGCGTTATGGCAAATAATAAAACAACAATTTCTGAAAAAACCTGTACTTTAAAAGAAGTTTTAGACATTATAGGTGGAAAATGGGCAATGCCGGTCATATATATTTTATCAAAAGGCAAAATGCGTTTTAAAGAATTGGAAAGAAGTGTTGAAGGAATTAATACAAGAATGCTGGTCAAGGAATTAAAAAATATGGAAGCCAATGGAATTATTACAAGAGAAGTGTTTGCTACGGTACCTCCAACAGTTGAATATACTTTGACAGTTAAAGGTGAAAAATTATTACCGAGTATAGTGTCACTACACCATTGGGGTCAGGAGTTTACAGCTTGATTGACTGCGATTCTGTTTCGCTGTAGTGCCCCTGTCTTTCGGGCTTTGCCAGGTGTCAATGTTTACCATAAATGTTGTTACTGAAAACCAGTGTTAGAATAACCACAATAATAGCTACGACGCAGGAAACCACCCCTTACACAAAGCTGTTATAAATGGTTTTTTGTTTACTTCTGCATATCCGCTTGTCTATTTAAGATTTACTTTTTCGTGTAGTAAAAATTCTTTTACAGAAGTCCACTTGATCATTGAATACCTGTCGTTATCATATTTTTGAAAAATAATTCTCCCCTCCATGATATCCCTCATATATTGCATTCCTTGCCAGGCTGGATAAAGTTCGTTGTCGGAAGGCGAAAAAAATCGTGTCACCTTAATAAGAAAATTTAACAGACGTATGCCTCCGGGTCTGAATATTTTATATTTTTTATTTGTTAGTTCAGCCATTAGTTGCGCAAAATCGTTGCATGTGAGTCTATCCCCGGCAATCCGTAAATACCTTGGTGTATTTTCGTCCATAGCCGCTGCAGCGGTAAATTCAGCGACGTTTTTTGTTGTTGTAAATTCTAAAATCTGGTTGGGATTTCCCCAGCATAAAATCCGTTTTTGTTTAAAAAGTATCAACGGCATATCTGTAGTTAATAAATCCATAAAAGGACCATTAAAAATAGTGGTGGCTTGGATGGGCCTTTTGTCAATATACTGGTGAAACGCCCTCCTGAAATCTAAATTTCTATTTTGACCTTCTTTTAGGTTTGTAAAATCACTGGAAAAGTCACTTGGTATAAATCTCGGAACATTTGCTTCAACGGCAGCATCCAGAAATATTGCTTGCGCGTCAATGACCGTTTCTCTCAATCCCGCCAGAGCGGAAACAAGACAGTGTGCACCATGACAATATTTTGCAATTTCGGATTTATTTTTTGTGTCTGCCCTGTAGACTTTGACACCTTTTTGTTCTAAGTCCTTTATTTTTGTTTCATCTGTTTCTAAACGGACAATGGCTCGTACTTCAGCACCTTTGGCTAATAATGCCTCTACAATTTGTCCCCCCAGATTCCCTGTCGCTCCTGCTACAACGATTATTTTTCCCATTTAATATGATTAGTTTATTTGTCCTTATATTCAGTATGTGTCGCCTGTTAAATGTCCGGTAACAATAGTATTCCCAACAAATACCGCCAATCCAAAACACAACGTTATGCCTAACCCCATACAATTCCAGATCATCCAACACAGATTAGAGGAATGTGTTCAAACACGTAGGTATGTTTCACCCCATTTTCCAACTTCTTTTTCACGGTATTTTAAACTGCAACTTTCAATCGTCTATAACCTCGCTTTTTAACCCGCCGTTATTTAGCTTAAAACCCATGGTTTTGTCATGACTTTTGTCTGTGTGCACACAGATCAGGACTAAACCCAAACTTTATTCATTATAAGGAACACCCCATCAGCGCTACTTGGTCGACGGGACCTGTGCTCAATTGGACATGCACCTGCTTTATGATGCCGCATTTTTTTATTTGAATCTGTCAGAAGTTATTGTCCATATCACCTGAAAAACAAAGGCACCAATCACTGTCCAGAGTACATCATTCCAGTCAAAATGTAATTTGTTTGAAGTGGCTTGAATAAATTCCCAGCATATAAGCCCTGTGAGTGAAATTATATTTGCAGCGAAATGTTTTTTTTCGTTTAACCATGTTTTTGTTCGGTTCATTTGTGGAATCAAAACTACAAATAAGGCAGGTATTCCAATGGCAGGAAAAAAATTTGGGGAATAATATATACTGTGGGTTGTCTTCATTCCGTGCTACCTGTTATGAGATCAGTTTCGTTTCATGGTTTTGTCCATAGAAATAAGAAATCTTGTTTCCTACATCGTCATAGGTAACTATCTTTTTGTCTTTATGGAATTCAAAGTAACTTAAAAGTCCAAAATCTCCCGAACACATGGCAGTATGGGTTAATAAAGTGCCGACAATGGTCAGTATCCAGGTAGGATTAACTACAAATAATAAACAGGTTAAAACGGTTGTAATAACCGCAAATGGGGCAAGTGCCACTATTTCAAATTCTTTTTTGTTCGCAACAAATTGGTCCGCAAGCGCCATAAAATAAAATTTTTTCAGGTTGGCATCATAAGAGGTATTTATCGCCCCCTGCGATTTGTAAGCCAAAACGTGAATGTATTCGTGAAGTGGCAACAACAGCAAAGCGATAGCAAGTCCGTACGAAAAAAAAGTAAATCTGTCTCCCATATTATAATCCGGCAAATTATATCCATCAGCAAAATAATATCCCGCCAGTCCAAAAACGAGGACGTTACTTAAGTAATAAAACACAGCATATTTTGTCCTTTTGTTCATATAGGTTCGTATGAAAGGCACCAGTTCTTTATGTCCCAATTGGTCAAACAGAACATAGCCATGGTCAGTTAATTCCTCGGGTCTGATTTTCATTTTTAGATGTGGTTTTAAAATGCCGTATAATATTATTAAAATTGGCAATCAAACGGATTATGACCACAAATGTTTTTAAGTGATTATAATTTTTGTCTTACCCAGGTGATTCATCAAAAATAAACCATTTTTTTTTTTGGAGGGATGTTGTTTCGATATAAGCCGCTGCTGATTTAAAATATAAAGATTATATTAAGAACATATGTTGATAACTATTTGTCTGACCGAACTTAAGCGGGGATCTGCAAACAGCGGTTAGATCAAAATCTGGCCCAACTTGCATAAAACCCAATGTTGCCTGCCGGTAAATTTCTATAGAGTTACAAATATTTTAGCCAACGCTTTAGGTCTTGAGAAAAATGGAGAATGGCTTGTTGATATTTTTATTAGTTTCTCACATTTAACCCGTGTTGGTAACAGGCTTTTGTCAAGGTCTTTACCTTCTGTACACAAAATATAATATTTAGGAATTTGTCCGTAAATACTGTCTGTTACGGAAACAGGAGCACCTAGAGGTTCTACTGCCTGTTTGCACAGATTTTTATAAGCTAATTCTCTGTCCTCTTTTTTGCAATCATGATAAAATACAAAGTCTGCGACTTCGGGTTTAAATGATCTTGTTTTACCGCTCGGATCACTAACAATACCCTTCCGAAATGTGATCTTTGTAGTGTCCGTTTCTTGTGGCAATGTTTGAAAAATTAATCCTGCCAACGTACTTACAGATTCTCCGTTTCTAGGTAAAAATGCATCCAAATAGACTAATTTATTTACTTTATGGATGCCAAGTTCTTCTGCTGCTTGAGATATTACTGTCCCTGACATGGAGTGCCCAACCAATATGACTTCTCCATTGATATTATTTGCAATTTCTTTTACCTTGTCAACGTACATTCTGAATGTTACAATTTCAGGATGAGTGGTGTCTTTACCATGACTTGGTAAGTCAATAGCAATAGCCTTATAACCCTTTTTGGTCATTTCTGGTACAACTTTATACCAACACCAGGCACCATGCCACGCACCATGAATAAGTATGTATGTCTTGTCCTTGTTTTGCGAAAATGCAAGTTGTCCGGTTAAGAGCACAATGGCAATTATAATTGTCCATATTTTCATAAGTCAAATGATTAGTTAGTCTGATGCCTTAAAGGAAACAATTGGATTGCCGCCAATGGACGACAATTTTGGATACAAATCTACCCCCAACGCCTGACAATTCCAAATCCACCAATACCCATTTTATCTCAAAATGTAGTCGGCACTAAATTCCGTCCGGGCTGGCTTGCCGGTTTATTGCATTTCTAAACCGATTTTGTGTTTATATTGAAGTCAGGCCCGGGTTTACTCCGATAGTCAAAGCCAAATGTGATTTCATCCTGCTTTGGTTTAACAGCATCCAACCGTCCATTTTTTTTATGGCTTTGGCAATTGAGCTAAATGTATAACAGGCTTTTTTCCACCGGGCTGTCGTTTAAATGCTGTACCCGGTTGGGTATAGTGGTCGAAAAAGCCACAGTTTTGAAGAAAAAGCTGGTTATTTGTCACGCCACCGTGAAAGTCCATTCGTAGTTCTTTTCTTCCGGTATCGTCATTAGTAAATGTGGCTGCACTCATTTCTGTCCAGTTGCCCGAAGCATCACAAACCCATTGATTGTTGAAAAAAATCGTACGACTCATAATCCGAACTAAATCAACCCCTTAGATAGGGTTGTCCCGACGTTGTCCCGACGTTGTGCCGACCCATCCTTATGGATAAGCCCTGGATACCCCCCGGCATCCCTATGGATACATTATGAATATTCCCCCTGTGATGGTCGGTGTCTCTGACTTCGATCTTGCAGTGTATAACCTGGCTTTATCGTTCGGTGGAAGTCTCAATTCCCCGGCGGTCGGATACCATCCCTCCGCTATTTTAGACCCCATACTTCAGCCACATAAACCCTGAAAGGGTGAAATTATTTTAGCCCAGGGTTTCAACCCTGGGTTTTCAAACAATTTGGACACCATTTTGGCGGGATTTTTGCCCAAAACCGCTAAAATCGTGACAAAATGATTTCGGTCTTGCCCTCCTTGGCGGTAGGATATCATCTCTCCATGCCACCGTTAATTTGAACTCCATGTTTCAAACACATAAACCCTGAAAGGATGAAATTATTATAGCCCAGGGTTTCAACCCTGGGTTTTCAAACAATTTGAACACTCCATTTTGGCGGGATTTTTGCCCAAAACCGCAAAAATCGTGACAAAATGATTTCGAAAACATCAAAGAACAATGTTTATATCCCCAAAACCCCATTTAACAACACGATATCCTCCATTTCCATGCTTAATACAAGCAATTAAATCACATAAAACCATATTTTCAACCTTCCAAAATGTTAAAATTCCCTAAAAACACACGCATTTTATCCCCCCCTTCGTTATTCGAATATGTAAAAACTAAAAAAGTTATGGCTAAGAATAAAAGCATTATAAAATTTCACGGAAAACTGGGCGATACAGTCAGTTACGACTTACACGGTAAAAGGGTACTACGCTCGATAGGAGCCGTCGACCTCCACAAAATGCGCACCGCCCCCCAGTACGAAGAAACCCGTAAAAACCAGTCCGAATTTGCAGTGGCATCCCGGGCCGGACAACTGTTCCGCCGAGCATTGATGGCCTTCACTAAAGGTTATACCAACTACAATTATCCACCCGAAGTGATGTCCGCCATGATCAACACCCTGCGCGCCGACAACACCAAACCCAAAGGCTTGAAACAACTCAACAACGGACTCAAAGACCCGGAGTCCCAAATGGCATTCCGAAGACT
>WBZS01002174.1_pt1 | contig 12839 bp, 9 predicted proteins | sample 5204201 | NCBI WGS metagenome assembly WBZS01 (sample SAMN12344357, study PRJNA552823) | activated sludge metagenome | biome: Activated sludge suspended growth; feature: Nitrification reactor; material: Wastewater; isolation source: activated sludge from nitrification reactor of wastewater treatment...
GGAACTCGAGTCCAGGAAGTGGCTCAATCGTCTACCCCAACCGCCAAAAGCGTGGCGCGTGACGAAGCCGCCTACATCCCCCCGCCCGATCTCGTTCGATATCAACAGGCTTTGGCGGCGATTCCGGATGTTCGTGAAGATTTGGTGGCGACTCTCAAAACGAAACTTGAAAAAGAAGGCACGCTGCCACCGAATCCAGTGGACCAAATCGCGAACAAAATTCTTTCAAGCGAGTTTTGGCCACCGTTGGAAGCCGCTCAAACTCCAAAAGAAACCTAATCGTAACACTCTTCTTTAAGCGAACTTTTTGTTTCTTTGAACGCTTCGGATACCCCTGCGAACCTTAAAAAGGCACGAGCCGAATCGACATAAATCGATTCGGCTCGTGCCTTTTTGTCATTCCATCTGCGGAATTAGACATGCTGAATCTTTAGAATAGATTGGGTGGTGCGTAGCGATTTTTTGACCATTCCAGGAATGGCTTCTTGAAGCCGTTCCTTGGCTTCATCGTTCCATCCACGCGTCAGCACGACAATCCCCGAATTTGTTTGCACGGAGTAAGTTGCGATTTGATGTGTACGTTGAACGTAGTTCGCAATCTGATCCGCAGCCGCGATCAACGCAATCAAGTTCAAAGGCTGTCGGCCTTCTTGCATGGATTGAATCGGATGGTGATGGAACTGGTTGCACGCCGCGATCGAAGCAGGCAATCCATGAAGCCGACAGTATTGGGCACCAAGATCTTCGTGGTCCGTTCCGATGATTTCCCGTTCTTTCTCGGCCCGATTTTCGTCTTCGTCAAAATCTAATGGGTCGGCGTAGTCGGCGGCGTCAGGAATCACGAGGGTGATGACAAACCGGCCCAAATCATGTAGCAGACCGGCAGAAAACTCTTCGCCTCGAAACCCAAGGCGTAGGAAAAAGTTCAGCTGCGATGCCAAACAGGCCGTGAAAAACGAATGTCTCCACAATGCTTCACACCGCTGAAGCGTTTCTTTTTGGGCACTGCGAAACAATCCTCGCATGCCCACCGTCGTGATTAAATCGCAACAGGTACGCGTGCCAAGCCGCAACACCGCAAGATGAATGTCGTCCACCGGCTTGGCGGATCCGAACATACTGCTATTGGCCATGCGTAATGCGGCGGCGGCAATCGCACCATCGCTTTTGATCAATCCCGAGAACTCGGCAAGCGATGTGTTCGGGTCATTCGCCATCGCGATCGCACGAGTGGATGAATTCGGCAGCGTCGGCAGTGTGTGCAGTTTTTGAAGGTTGAAATCAATCTGACCTTGTTTAAAGTTAGGAATCGTGGGCCGGCGGTACTTCCGAAACCAATTGAGGAACATAGTCAGGTACCTTCGATGGTGATCTGGAGGAGATACGCAAATATAGAACACAAATTGCCGGCAAAACCTTTTCCTTCTTCCTTTCCTGATTTGTACAAAGGTTCACAATCGCACCTTCGGAAGTTTTTCCCTTCTGCACCTCGGTTGACCATTCACGCGAACAGCGCAACGATTTTGGGCGTCGCCACCGTATTGGAAGCAAGCCGACCCAAAATCTCGCTCCTCCACACAGACGCATCGTTTTGTCATGGCCTTTGCCCTCAGATCCCGCAAAAAACAGTCGTAACGGTTTTTACGCCCTAAATCGACGTTGATCCCCCCGACAACGAAGCTGGGAAATCAACCGGGACTATGAAAATTCCGAATTGAGAAAAGATTGAATCCTTTCAAAGTTTTGAAAGGTTCGAACTCGACGACGCAACCGAGTGGGGCCGCCGGCGTGAATCCGTCAGCTGGATTTAGACACCAATCGATGATTCATTCGGCTTTCCTGGCGCTCGCGACCGTTGCCGGTCTCGTGTTCGCCACGCCATCGGCGTATGCACAAATCCCTTCTTTTCCCATCTCGGTGGCCAAGCCCAAACCCATCGAATTGGATACGCGGCCGCGCAATTACGGGTTGCAGCCAGGCGACATGGTGTTCTTCAACGATCACAAATGGCATTGGGTTTGGCTGTACAAGATGGTGGGATCCGACGCTCCGTATCATGCCGCGTTGGTTTTCCGCAAGCCAAACGGCGAAAGTGCCCTCGTCGAAGCCGGGCCCAACGACACCTTGTATTGTCGAATCACCGAAATCGAGCCGAGGTTTCGTGACTTCCCCGGCGATGTAACGGTCCGCCGACTGAAAACGCCGCTTTCACCAGCCGCGTCCGACGCCTTGACACAGTGGTCCCTCGAACGCGACGGAAAGAAATATGCGATTTGGCGGCTCTTGCTGCAAGGAACCCCGGTTTGTTGCCGCGCCCCATTGCGAAAAGAGCTCTTTGGCAAAACCTATTTAAACCGAAACCGTTACCTGTGTGCGGAACTCGTGGTCGCGGGCGGCACCATCGCAGGCATATTCGACCCGAATGTCCACAAAGCAAACACGATTTACCCTCGCGACATCGTGGCCGACGACATTTACGACCTCAGCCACCTTTACCATCCCGCGGAAGCCATCATTCCCTACGAAACCACGGTTCCGCAGGGTAAGTGCCCACCTCGCCATTGATTGAAGACGTTACCTGACTCCACCGACTGCCAGCATTTTCACGTTCGCCTGTTTTCGACGAATGAAATCGCGGTTCAGCGCACGAAAAAAGACCCAAAGCATCACGCCTTGGGTCTTTTCGAATTTCAATCGCGATCAAAGCTCAGCTCAAAAGCAGGCTAGGATCCCAGCCGACTCGTTCGGCGGAAGCACGCAGTTTCTCAAGCGCACGATTCTGAATTTGGCGAACGCGCTCTTTGCTGATGCGGAGCAAATGTCCGATCTGACGTAGGCTATGCGTGCCACTTCCCGTCAAACCGAAACGCAGATCCAAAACCTTACGTTCCCGTGGACGAAGGTTTTCCATCAAAAACGTCAACGCTTCTTGGCGTTCGGAGTTTTGCCGTTGAATTTGGCTTTCGTTGTCCGGCATCGCTTCGGTCAGCTTGAAATCGCTGTCGTCGTCGAGCACGGCATTCAAGGAAACTGGAGCTCTGGTCGCGGTTTGCAGGTGGGTGAGATGCTCGAGGCTACTGCCCGTGCGAGACGCAAGTTCTTGCGGAGAAGGAAGATGCTGCCCGCCATGTGCGAGAGCTTCGGATTCCTGCTGTAGCAAGCCAAGTTCCTGAAGGTGGTGCGGGGACAAGCTCACAAGGTGACTTTGGCGTGCCACCGCGATTTGCAGCGTCTGTCGAATCCACCAGGTCGCATAAGTCGCCAAACGAGTGCCATGACTAACGTCGAAACGATCGATCGCCTGCATCAAACCACAGACGGCTTCTTGAAGAAGGTCTGAATAGCCTAAAGCGTGATGGCGAAAGCGTTTGGCAACGTGGGCTGCTAGCCGAATGTTTGCGGATGCCAAGCGATGTTTGCAGTGGATGTATTTGTCATGGATTTTGCGAACGGCAGCGACTTGCCGAGTTTCATTTTCGCAATAATCTCGAATGAACTGCGCCATCGGCCAAGGCTCCATCGCCGGCTTGTTCGCGCGAAGACGAGGAAAATGACGAACGAGCATTTTCACCAGTTCGGTTTTGGTCTCCCAAAAACTGGCCAATAGTTCACGTTCCTCTTCTGGGGTCAGGAGGTCGCTCGAAAAAATGGTGGTCGTCGTATCTATCGAAAAGGACTCCTCCGACACCTCGCGGCGCTTCCGGCGCTGAGTTTTCATGTGATCGTTCCCCTGGTATTCCAAACTTTCTTGATGAGCGTGTTACAAGCGTGGTTCGGACATAAAAAAATAGAAAACCGCGACGCAGCGAAAGGGGGGAGGTTTTGACTCCGTGATGACCACCATTCGCATCGTGCGGTTTTTCCCGGGATCCAATCCGAAAAAACCACTATTATAACCGGCACCTGCCGTCCCGACAGGGCTCTTCCTGCTATTACATCGGCAGAAAGACACTCGTTTCTCTCACATCGCGTTGCATTGTAAAGGGCAAATGAACCCTATACAAGTCAATATTGAAAAAAAAGCGAAAAATGTTCCCAACCTCGCATGTCCTATCTTCGATAAATTAGACAACTTACGTCGACAGGATAAATTAAGAAAAATATTCAGGCGGCATGGGGGTTTCGGCCTTCGCCCAGACGTGTTTGGCTGACCTGCAATTCATGCAGTAACGATAGGACTTCCTGATTCTGCTTCGTGATCTCGTCGTACAACCAAGCTGACGTTTGCATTCTTCGAACCAGCCAGCCCAGATCAAGTTCTTCAATGTTCCCTTGGTTCGGCACGCACTTCGAAAGCCGAACAATGCCGTCCAGGTCTTTCATCTCCCCCGTCTCAGGGCTTGCACCTTGCGCAAATACCTGAAGAAAATGGTTTTCAATCCGAAAAACCATTCGTCCCTTTATTTTACGCTGGAGAACTTGGTGCGCGATCAGAAAAGCGCCAGCGGCAATGCACGCCTCTTCCTGAGTGGAGAACTTCAGAAGGTGCGCAAATTGACGAGCGTAATGTCGAGCACGTAATGCGTCTTTCTTCCCGTGCAGGGGAAGCGTGCAGAGTGAAGGCATACGGAGGTCCTCATGACCCTACGCGAAGAATCCTTCCTGCGGGCACCCAACATGTATCGATTTTGGGATTTCTTGACTACCCCAACGTTTCAGCGTTAGCCGGACGCTCAAGCGACAGCAGCGTGGTGCGAAAACGTCGTGTCGATGCGACCTCACGGCGATGCCGTCGCTTCCCCGTCCGGCTGACCATTGCTAATCGGCATTGAATATCGAACTTTTCGCATTCCAAACGACGTCTGCCGCCAAAACGTCGACGTGCAAGTCCACCAACCAGGACTAAGGAAAAAACTTTGGCACCGATCCGATTTCAACGGCATGTCGGCTTCAATCGGGCTGCCGCCCATTACGGGCAATATCTCGTGCATGTTTGACGCCGACCCCTAACCGCGTATTTTTATACAAGCAAAAATACTCATGAGATTCCACAGGCTCGGCAAGATCGGTCAATTGAAGCGAGTGGGTGGGGTAAGACTTGGGAGAATCTTACGTGAAAACACCATTTTTGTCGACAGAGGGTGTTGCTTGAGGCAATGTTGATTCCGATACTGAAAACAGGCTTCGAGATATTCGAAACGACAACATCCAACGTGGAGGGCACCTCATGGCAGAAGAAGCAAGACAAGATCAAGGCGGCGCTGCGGTGAATTTTCCGACCGACTACAGCCAGCTGTCGACCGTTTACACCAATTTTTGCCGGGTGAGCGTTACACCGGAAGAACTCGTCCTCGATTTCGGCTTGAACACCCAAATGTCCCCGAATCCCGCCGAAGCGATCAAGCTGACGCATCGTGTCGTGATGAACTTTTACACCGCGAAGCGCTTGATGAACGCGTTGATCGGCGTCATCAGTCAATTTGAAAATACCTACGGCGCCTTGGAACTCGATTTCCAAAAGCGTGCTCGTTCGATGCCCCGCTCGAACGTGCCGCAACCGCCACGTCCAAATGCTTAAGTCGCCACAGGCTTTCCAGCTTATTGGGTCACATTGATGCTGCCCCCGGGGTTTGAACCCGGGGGTTCTTTTTTTTCACCGCAATCACGGCCCAGAAAACCTGGGCGAATCAAAGTGTCCACGGCGGGACGAGTACTGGAAACCCAATCCGCGCCGACATCTCGTTCATGATCCGGTTTTTGTTCATGCGGGGGTCATTGGATTTCTGGATCCGTTCACGTGCCTCGACCCCTCCAATTCGAAGAACAGACTCGTCAGCAGGCCCAAACCACTCGAGATGTTTTTCGATGCGTGCAATCCCAATTCATGATGCGTGAATCCTCTTGCCCAGGTCGGATGGATGTCGCAAGATAGCCAAAAACGGACCGTCGCGAAACCGCACCGTCGGGAGTTTGGAGATGCAGGCAAAAGAACTTACCCGTGCCATGACCCACGGCAAAGTCGTGAAGATCTTTGGGATCGGGCAACTGTGTGGTCCCAAAATCGTGGACATGGTGGCCGTCATGGGCGGCTATGACGGGATTTGGCTCGACCAAGAACACGCCGGGCTAACGATTCCGCAAATGGAAATCGCTTGTCTAGCGGCTCGCGCGGCGGGATTGGCCAACTTCGTTCGCCTCGCCCCGACGGACTACGCGACCGTCATGCGACCCTTGGAAGCGGGTGCCGGCGGCATTATGGCCGCCCAAGTACGAAGCGCCGCGGAAGCTCGCCGAATCGTCGGCTGGTGCCGATTTCATCCCGAAGGTGAACGCGGATTGAACGGCGCGGGCGTGGATGGCCGATACGCGACGCGACCGTTTCAAGACTACATGGCCCAGGCAAATCGCGACGTTTTCATCGCGATTCAAATCGAACACATCGACGCCGTCCGAGAGGTCGAAGCCATCGCCGCGATTCCAGGCATCGACATTCTGTTCATTGGTCCCGCGGATCTCGCGCAATCCATGGGCTTGATCGGGCAATGGGATCATCCCGACCTTTGGCAAGCAATTCGGCGCGTCGCGGAGGCAGCGAAGTCGGCCAGCGTCGCGTGGGGCATCATGCCGCGCGGCCCCGAACACGCCCAGCAGTGCGTCGATCTCGGCGCCCGCATGCTGTTTGTCGGCATGGACGTGTGGGCCTACCAACGCGGGCTTCGATCCTTCACCGAAGAATACGCAACCGTTCAGTCCAACGAGAAAAGGACAACGATATGAGCTACGACATTGGCATGGTCGGCCTCGGTGTGATGGGGCGAAATTTACTTCTCAATCTCGCCGACCACGGATTCGCCGTCATGGGCTTGGACAACGATCTAAGCAAAGTGAAGGCGCTGAAGCAAGAAGGCACGGGCAAAAAGGTCGACGCGACCACGCAACGCGAAGTCTTTCTTCGGGAACTTCGCCTGCCTCGTGCGATCATCCTTCTCGTTCCCGCAGGGAAAATTGTCGACAACGTTCTCTCGGACCTCGCGAGCCACCTTGCTCCAGGCGATTTGGTCGTGGACGCGGGAAATTCGTTTTTCAAGGACACCGACCGCAGGCACCAAGAATTCGCGAGCCGAGGTTTGAATTTCTTCGGCATGGGCGTATCGGGCGGAGAAGCCGGCGCGCGCCATGGCCCAGCGATGATGCCAGGCGGCCCGCGTGACGCCTACGAACGTCTTAAACCGATGCTCGACTCCATCGCCGCCAAGGTGGATGGTGAACCCTGTGTCGATTACGTGGGCACCGGATCGGCGGGCCATTACGTGAAAATGGTGCACAATGGCATCGAATACGGGTTGATGCAAATCTGGGCGGAAATCTACGACCTGCTCCATCGCGGGCTCGGATTGCCCGCCGGCCGCTTGGCAGACGTCTTCGACCGCTGGCAACAAGGAGAACTAGAATCCTTTTTACTTGGAATTACGTCAAAAATCTTTCGCAAGATAGATGATGTCACGAAAAAACCCTTGGTCGACGTGATCCTTGATGTAGCTCGTCAAAAAGGGACCGGCAAATGGGCTTCGCTCGAAGGGTTCGGCCTGCAAGTTCCCATCCCCACCATCGATCAGGCTGTCAACCTGCGTGACCTCTCGGCCATGGAAACAGAACGCAAGCGCGCACGCGAAGTGCTCGGTGGCCCCCTCGGCAAAATCGCTGGCGACGCGAACCAACGCATCGAGCAGATCCGTCTCGCGGCGTACGGCGCGATTCTCATCACCTACGCGCAGGGCTTCGCGCTCCTGCATAAGGCGTCGCAAAGCTACAAATATGAGCTTCATTTAGGAAACATCGCGAAGATTTGGCGAGGCGGATGCATCATTCGCGCCCGCATGTTGGAAGCTTTTCGCCAAGCGTTTGGGCGAGAAGAAACGTTACCCAACCTCCTTCTGGATCCGGGAATCGCCCAAGATTTGAAACGATGGGAACCAGCCTTCCGTGAAATCCTGGGAGAAGCATTGAAGACTGGTATCCCCACGCCGGCCATGTTATCCGCGCTCAGTTATTTCGACTCGCTTCGAGCGGGAAGATTGCCGCTCAATCTCGTTCAAGCTCAGCGAGATTTCTTCGGCGCTCACACGTACGAACGAACGGATATGCCAGGAACGTTCCACACGCAGTGGGAATAATCTAGAAATTGCAGAAACCAGCGATTCGACGCTGAAGCGTTCGCGAGACATCCGATGCATCTCGTGAACGCTTCAGCGTCGAATTATCGGTCCATGCTTTGAACGGCCGAACCCCGTAGCTAACTCTTAATAGTGCAGTTCGAGACCGAAGTTGAAGTTATGGACGAAGAACGTTTGGTCGCGGAGCGTGAACGTGGGCCGAAGGTTCGGACCCGCGGGGGCGCCAAAGTTCTGGTCGGTCGGCACCAGTGAGGGATTCACGACGCGGTCAATCTGATCGCCAGGCCGAGCGACACCGGACCAGACCAGAACCGAATAACCCACCGTCAAACGTACGTTCTCAAGAATTGCCCATCCCGTGTTCAAACCGAATTCGGGAACCGCACTGAAATTGACTTCGCGGCGGCTGCCGATGTTGGTGGATTGCGCCAAGATACCGCCCGTCGCAAAGGTGCTGACACCGTTGTTCGTGAAGACCGTCGATCCGTCGATACTAACGCGTCGTCCCGTAGCACCGAGCGCCACTTTACCGATCAAATCCACATAAAGCCGTTCGGTCTTCCAACGTGCTTTGCCACCAAGTTGAACACCATAGAAATTGTTGGCCGTGTCGAAATCGTCTTCATCCACGAAGGACGACCCTGCTGGAACAGGCAGACCTCGGAAGGAAAGCACATTGTCCCGCAGCGCGGTGAACTGATCCCGGAAGAATAAGCGTTCGTTCAAGTGAAGAACGCGGAAGCCGAGAATGCCATCCCAGGAAAGGTTTTTGGAAACGCAGTGGTGTTGGTAGACGTTGATATCCCAACCATATAGCGTGGTGCGTGCGGAGACGAGGGCGCTTCCCGCGGCGATTCCGGGAACCGAGACAAGGTAGGTATTCTCGGTGCCATCGATCGCATTCGTGGTCGGCCGAGTGATGACGGGCGAGCCATTGGCGTCCGAAGTGGCGCGGAAATCGACACGTTGCGGCAGGAAGTAGAATCCGGAGGCGGACCAACCATAATGTTGGTCACTGGTCAACCAGCTTCCCAATTCCAATCGGAAGCCTTGCGCCAGGTTGAAATCGATGTTGCCACGACCGAAGAGAACTTGCGTATTGGGTGAACCGAGTCCACCTGCCGGAGCGTCGGCAGCCGACCCCGTGGTGACGAGGGGAATGCGCGAAGGTGCGCTCTTGAACCACCCCATGAGGTAATCCACGCGGAAGAAACCAAGTTCATCCGTGGTTTCGTCTTCGGGATCCCCCAGGATCGAACGGTAATTGAAAGGCGTCATGAAACCGTCGTAAGAATCGCCGCTTGGCAACGTTTCGACGGCCGGTGAATCGGAGGCGGGCACGACCATTTCCGGCGTTGCATCCTGCGCAGCCACCAATTTCGTGGCCGCCGAGTCCTTCTCCGCGGATGCAGGTTTGGACGCGGCGCGAGCCGTTGCCCCGGGTGTGGATACGGGAATAACGCCGCCACCCTGAGGAACCATCAGCGGCTGGGGCATACGTTGCTGAGGATAAACCGGCGCCACCATGGGATACTGCACGTATCCCGGCGTACCATAAGGGGTCGGCATGGGATACGGAACACCTCCCTGAGGCACCCAACCAGGCGCCGGCATGTATTGGCCGTACGCCACCGTAGAGCCCAGCAGAAGCGTCCAGCAACACAATAGTCCGATTCGCATGTTGCACCCGAAACGAGAAAGGGTGGTAGGCGACCAAGGTCGAGGTCGTCCTCGCCGAAACCAACGCGCCAGCCTCCCTGCAGGAAGCCCTCTCCACTGTTATCGGAACGCTAGAACCCGAAATGAAAGAAAAATCAGCATCCACCGCCAAGTCAACCCGATTGCAAACTTCCGAATCGACGAACTGTCTTTACCGAATTCTCCAAGTTGACAAAAAGAAAAAGCCCCCGAGGAAATCTCGAGGGCCTGGAAAAGTTGCGTCAAAAAGTTTGCCGATTTGCCAATAAGCCAGGCGTTCGATCGAAAACTGCCTCCCGCCGTATTTCTCAACCGAGACGTCGGCCCAGTGCGTTGAACGTGAAGCGGAATTTCAACGTTCCCGCCGTCAATTCCACGGTGTAATTGCCACTGCGATTGATCGTTAATCCTGACAGGGTTCCCACACCTCGCGTCAATCGCACCGTTTTCGGGCCTGAGATGGCACCCTGGAATGGGGCACTGATCAGCTTCAGCGTCGCCGTCCCTGAGAAATTCGTCGCGATTTTATTGAGGGCGTCCAACGCGCGAACCGAGATTGAAAACGCCTCGGCAACCGCGGGTTTCACGGGCGACACCGACGCGGATAGTTTGCTTGCCGTCACGACCAGGGTGCGGGAGACGATCGGCAACGCCAAACCGCCGCTGAATCGCAAGGTGTAACTGCCGGCTTGATCGAGGCGTAGGTTTTTGAAGGTCGCGATTCCCCTGACGGCCTTCACGGTCAACGTCCCCACGATTCGGCCCGGTCCCGTAGCGACCGACACCGACACGTTGCCGTTGAACGTCGTATCCGGTTTGCCGGTTTGGTTTCGGTACTCCACGCGAGCGGTAAAGACCGTTCCCGCCTTGACCGAAGCAACAAGGACCGGGTTGATTGCCAACGAGACGGCCAACACTCGCTGCGACACGGAACCCGTGCTGGTCTTGTAGTTCGTCGTGGCATTGTACGTCGCGGTGATGGCAAGGGTTCCAGGCTGAAGCGTCTTGGTCGTGAATCGAGCCTGTCCATTCACCAAAGCAATGGTTGCTTTTGCCACGCCATTGACCCGGAAGGTGACCGTTCCCGTCGGCACTCCGGCACCGGGCGCGACAGGGGTCACATTCGCCGTGAAGGTGACGGACGATCCTGCAGCAGCCGTTGGACTCGACGTGGTCAGTACTGTCCTGGTGGACGCGGCCGCGACCGTGTGTGAAAGATTCGACGACGCATTGGAGTCGAACTCGGTGCTGCCATTGTAAACCGCGCGAATCGAATGTGCACCAGCGGCCAACGCCGTCGTGGAAAAGGTCGCGGTTCCATTCACGAGGTTGACGGTTCCCAATGCTTTCGTGCCATCGAAGAATGTGGCCGTTCCCGTGGGTGTTGGGCGTCCCGCGACCTTCGGGCCAATCGCCAACGTGAACGTGACACCTTGTCCGAAGACGGAACTGCCCCGGTTCTGCGTCAAGGATAACGTCGTGGCGCGGGGGTCAAGAACCGTCTGCGTCACACTGTTGGAAGTCGACGTCTCAAAATTCGGAGAGCCATTATAAATCGCCTGGACCGTATGTACGCCAATTCCCAGCGTCGACGTTACCAGCGTCGCCTGACCGTTGACGACGTTCACCGGAGCCTGATTGGTGCCATCGATCACGAAGGTCACCGTTCCGGTCGGCGTTCCCTGGCCCGGTGCGACGGTCGAAATCGTCACCACGAAGGTGGCCGGCAAACCAAACACCGACGGATTCACGTTCGACACGAGCACCGATGAAGTGTTTGCTTTCGCCACCGTCACGGTCACGGTGTTGGACGTCGACCCGTTGTAACGCGTCGAACCGGCGTACACAACATCGATCGTGTGCGTGCCAGCAGTCAGGTCGCTGATATTGAATGAGGCGACGCCGGCAGCTCCCAACGTTCGAACCGTCGGATCCAGTTGTCCATCGATGCGAAGTTGGAAAGAACCATCCGGAGAACCGCCGCCCGGCGCGACCGGATCGACATCCAAGCCGAACGTGAGGGATTGGCCATACGTCGACGTGGTGGAACTGACCGTCAGCGCCCCCGTCGTGTCGGCTTTCGTCACGGTGAGGTTGAACGTTCCGGTGGAACCGTTGTAGTTTCCGTTACCGGTGTACGTCGCGGTGATGGTGTGAACACCTGGGTCGATCGACGCGAGCGGGAGTTGACCCAGACCGAACGCGCCCAGCGTGATGGTGCCAAGCAGCGTGGAGCCCAGGAACAGATTGACGTCCCCGGCCGGATCGCCTCCGCCCGGTGCCGCCGCATTGACATCGACAAAGAGCGTCGTCGTCTGCCCGTAGCGAACCGACGCCGGAGCCGCGAAGCCGGTGGTCGTCGTGTTTGCCTTGAGCACGGTTTGACTGAAGCTCGGAGTCAGTGTCGAACCATTGAAATTCCCATCACCCAGGTAGCTGATCGCGATGGTGTGGGTACCCGCGCTCAGATTGCTCAGAACGATAAACGCTTCGTGCGTCGTCGGGTTCACGTTGGCGTCGATCGTGGTGACGCCGTCGATCACGAATCGAACAAAGTTCGTCGGATCACCCGCACCCGGCGCGACGGGGTTGACCGTTGCCGTGATGGTGATCGCCTGACCATACACCGGAGAAGCATTGGAGGTGACGGCCGTGATCGTCGTGTCAGCCTTGTTCACGGTATGGTTGAAGGCTGACGTTTTGCTGTTGAAATCAGCGTCGCCCGGGTAGGCGATGCTGATGGTATGCGTGCCGACGGAAAGGCCGCCCGTGATCGTGTAGGTCGTTTGGTTATTCGCGTCCAAGCCTGGCAGGTTGACAGCACCTCCGCCATCGACCTGGATCGTGACCACCTCACCCAGTAGGTTCGAGTTCGCACCCGCCTCGGGCGTGATGGTGACGGTGAAGACGATCGTTTCCCCATACACCGTGGGCGTCGTCGGCGCCAACGTGATGATGACCTCGGCCTTGATACGTTGCAAAAAGACACGCTTGTTGGTGTCGTCGTAGTTGATCGTGAACTTTTTG
>WBZS01002175.1_pt1 | contig 12829 bp, 6 predicted proteins | sample 5204201 | NCBI WGS metagenome assembly WBZS01 (sample SAMN12344357, study PRJNA552823) | activated sludge metagenome | biome: Activated sludge suspended growth; feature: Nitrification reactor; material: Wastewater; isolation source: activated sludge from nitrification reactor of wastewater treatment...
CGGCTTCAGGTGCGCCATGTGCAGCGCCGTCAGCACGCGCGGCTCGTAGCGGTACGAGGTGTCGTGCGTGATTCTCAGGCGCATGGCGGGTGCCTCGGGCTGGCGTGGGCGGTCGGGCAGGGTGCGCGCATTGCGTCAGGCCCCCACACTGCGGCCCACCTCGGTGGTGTGCGCGAAGTGGCGCAGCGCGATGTCGTTGGACAGGCTGGCGCCGACGTCGATGAAATGCGCCAGCAGCGCCTGCAGGTGGATGAAGTCGCCGATGGCGTCGGCCTCGCACAGCATGGGCAGGTCGTTGGGCTGCGGGTTGCGCAGGCGCTGCGACAGGTCTTCGCGCTGGTGCGGGTCGTTGTCGTGCAGGCGCGCCAGCAGCGTGCGCAGCCGCTGCACCACCCAGCCCAGCGAGCGCGGGTTCTGGTGGTTCAGCACCACGTGCTCGATCAGCGCCGCCATCGAGCGGCTGCGCTGGTAGCGCGCGTGGAACGAGATGGTGGAATCGAAGAGGTCCAGCACCACGCCGTGGCCCGCGGCGTCGTGCACGGCGTTGGTGTAGAAGCCACGCGACAGCGCCAACGACAGCCACGTCAGCCGCTCGATCTGGCGGCCGATGGTCATCAGCCGCCAGCCGTCGTCGCGCCACATGCGGTCCTGCTGCGCGCCGGTGATGGCGGCCAGCGCGCGCGACAGTTGCGTGAGCGCGTGCATCGCCTCGGCTTCGGCATGCATCGCGTGACCACGCAGCGCGGCGCCTTCGCGCAGGAAGCGTTCCTCGGCCTCCTTGATGAACCCCCAATGCTCGGGCGACAGGCGTTCGCGCAGTGCGCCGGCGGCCCCGCGCACGCTGCGCAGGGCGGCGCCGACACCGGGCACCTCATCGGTGTCGGCCAGCCCGTCGATCAGCAGGCGCTCGAAGGCGGCGCGGTCGTCCAGCGGCGAGGGCGCGTCCTCCGGCACCAGGCCGGCGGATTCGGCCAACTGGCCCAGCCACATCAGTTGCGCGATGCTGGGCTCTTCTTCGCCGTGCAGGGCATTCAGGGCGATGCGAGCCAGCCGGGCGCTGTTTTCGGCGCGCTCGGTATAGCGGCCCAGCCAGAACAGGTTTTCGGCCGAGCGGCTGGTGATCAGCCGCTCGCGCTGCACCAGGGCCGTGTCGGTGGGGGTGATGGCGGCCAGCGCGCCGGGGTCGGACTCGGCGGGCTCGGGTGCTTCCAGCAGCGGCGCTTCGGCCAGCACCCAGGTGTCGGCGCTGCTGCCGCCCAGCGCCATGGTGGCCAGGCCGGCGCTTTCGCCCACCAGGCGCGTCATGCCGCCCGGCAGCACGCGCCACGAGCCCGCGCCGTCGGACAGCGCGAACACGCGCAGGATGGCCGCGCGCGGCACGATGCCTGCGTCGTCGCCGGTGCGCCAGGTGGGCATCTGCGACGGTGACATGTAGGCCTGCACGGTGTGTTCTTCCGGCGTGCGGCGGATGCTGTCGGCCCACGAGGCCAACACGTCGGGGTTCATCAGCCGCCCCACACCGGCGCGGAAGGTGCCGCGGCTGGTCGACCAAGGGTAGGTGGGCTTGATGACGCACTGGTCCAGCCGTGGCAGCACGGCGCGCAGCGCGGCGGGCTCGCCGCACCACCAGGTGTGCAGCGCCGGCAGGGTCAGTTCTTCGCCCAGCAGGTGGCGCGCCAGCGCGGGCAGAAAACCCAGCAGCGCGCTGGATTCGAGAAACCCCGCGCCCGGTGCGTTGGCCACCAGCACCGTGCCGGCGCGCACGGCCTGCAGCAGGCCCGGCACGCCCAGCCGCGATTCGGGGCGCATCTCCAGCGGGTCGAGAAAGGCGTCGTCCACCCGCTTGATGAGGCCATGCACCGGCCGCAGGCCATGCAGCGTCTTGAGGTACAGGCGCTGGTTGCGCACCGTCAGGTCGCCGCCTTCGACCAGCGTCGCGCCCAGGTAGCGCGCCAAGTACGAATGCTCGAAGTAGGTTTCGTTGTACGGCCCCGGTGTCAGCAGCGCGATGTGCGAATCGGCCCCGGCCGGCGACATGGCTTTCAGGCCCTCGATGAAGCCGCGGTAGGTGTCGGCCAGCCGGCGCACGTTCATGGATTCGAACGCGTCGGGGAACTGGGTGGACACGGCCGAGCGGTTTTCCAGCAGGTAGCCCAGGCCCGATGGCGCCTGCGTGCGTTGCGACACCACCCACCAGTGGCCGCGCGGGCCGCGTGCCAGGTCGAACGCCACCACGTGCAGGTACTTGCCGCCCACGGCGGGCACACCGTGCATGGCGCGCAGGAAGTCGGGGTGGCCCTGCACCAGCGCGGCGGGCAGCAGGCCGTCCTTCAACAGGCGGCGCTCGCCGTAGATGTCGCGCATCACGGTTTCGAGCACGCGCACGCGCTGCAGCACGCCGGCTTCAATCTGCGCCCAGTCGCCGGGCGGGATCAGCAGCGGAAACAGGTCCAGCGGCCAGGGGCGCTGCAGGTTGACCTCGTCCGCGTAGACGTTGTAGGTGACGCCGTTATCGCGCAACTGCCGCGCCAGTTGGGCGGCCCGGCGGCTCAGCTCCTGGGGCTCGGCGGGGCCGCAGTGCCGGAAGAATTCGCTCCAGGCGGGTGTGAGCGGCGCGGGGCCGGCACCAGCGGGCACACCGCATGAACCGTCGTCCAGCGCGGGCCGGGCGTGCATCTCGTCGAAGTGGTCGGCGTCGCTCCAGGGAAAGGCGAAGCGGTCAGCCGAGGGGGGCGCGGCAGCGGGAAAATCCGGTGCGTTCATCCTCGTGCGGGGCAGTCACGTTGCCGTCATTGTCTCATTCGCACTCAGGCAACGCTGAACAAGTCCCTAGCAGCGCTGGCATGTGTGGATTTGGGTGGTCTGCGGCGTTGCAAATCCTCGCCATCGCCCGAGCCATGGCCGCGGTTTGCGCTTGGTATTCCATCCCAACCCAAAGCGCCAGCATCCGCGGTGGCTTGCTCAGCATCGCCATTTTTCGGCGCGCCGCAGGTCCAGCGTGCACGGAAATTCGCGCGATCCCGGCGCATGCAGCGTGGCGGCCAGCACCTCCATGGCGCCCGCCGTGTGGCCGATCGGGAAGAAGCGCGCCAGGCGGCGGCCTTCGGCTTCGTAGGCGTTGATGGGGAAGGTGTCGTAGTTGCGGCCGCCCGGGTGCACCACGTGGTACTGGCAACCGCCGACTGAGCGGCCCGACCAGGTGTCGAACACGTCGAATACCAGCGGCCCGTGCGGTTTGATCGTCGGGTGCAGCGACGACCATGGGTTCCACGCCTTGAAGCGCACGCCGGCCACGTAGTCGCCCTCGGTGCCCATCGGCTGCAGAGGCAGCGCGTGGCCATTGCAGGTGATCGCGTAACGGCTGGGGTTGAAGCCGGCCACGCGCACTTCGAGCCGCTCCAGCGACGAATCGACATAGCGCGCGGTACCGCCGCCGGCGCTTTCTTCGCCCATCACGTGCCACGGCTCCAGCGCGTTGCGCAGCGTAAGCTGCATGCCCAGCACGTTCAGCTCGCCGACGATGGGGAAGCGGAACTCGAGGTGCGGCGCGAACCAGGCGCTGTCGAACGCATAGCCGGCGCGGCGCAGGTCGGCCATCACGTCGTCGAAGTCCAGCTGCACATAGGCGGGCAGCATGAAGCGGTCGTGCAGCTGCGTGCCCCAGCGCGTGGCGGGCGCGGTGTAGGGCGTGCGCCAGAAGCGCGCCACCAATGCGCGCATCAGCAACTGCTGCGCGATCGACATGCGCGCGTGCGGCGGCATCTCGAAGGCGCGCATTTCCAGCAGGCCCAGGCGGCCGGCGGGGCCTTCGGGGGAGTACAGCTTGTCGATGCAGAACTCGCTGCGGTGGGTGTTGCCGGTGACGTCTATGAGGATGTTGCGCAGGCTGCGATCGACCAGCCACGGCGGCATCGCCTCGCCGTGGTCTGTGCGGGCTTTGTGGATTTCCTGCAGCGCAATCTCCAGTTCATACAACTGGTCGTTGCGCGCCTCGTCCACCCGCGGCGCCTGGCTGGTGGGGCCGATGAACAGGCCGCTGAACAGATACGACAGCGACGGGTGGTTGTGCCAGTACAGGATCAGGCTGGCCAGCAGTTCTGGCTTGCGCAGGAACGGGCTGTCGTCGGGCGTGGCGCCGCCCAGCACGAAATGGTTGCCGCCGCCGGTGCCGGTGTGGCGTCCGTCGGTCATGAACTTTTCGGCCGACAGGCGGGTTTCAAACGCCTGTTGGTACAGAAATTCGGTGTTGTCGACCAGTTCGCGCCAGTTCGTCACCGGCTGGATGTTGGCTTCGATCACGCCGGGGTCGGGCGTGATCTGCAGCATCTTCAGGCGCTTGTCGCGCGGCGGTGGGTAGCCCTCCATGACGATGGGCAGGTTCAGCTCGGCGGCGGTCTTCTCGATGGCGGTCACCAGCGCCAGATAGTCTTCGGCGTGGTCCAGCGGGGGCATGAAGACGTACAGCAGGCTCGACTTGCCGGGCTTCAGCGCGTATTTGGCGACCGCCGCCTGGTGCGCATTGCGTGCGGCGCGGCGGGCTTCGGCGGCTTCGTCGTCGCCTTCGATTTCGGGCAGCTCGGTGTCGGGCGTGTGCGAGCGCACCGGGTCGCGCACCTCCACCACCAGCGCGGTGCGCGGCACCCAGGCGGCGGATTCGCCGCGCGCGGGTTCGCGGTCGCGGGGATCGATTGCTTCGTTTTCAGGAGCGTCCTGCGCTTGGCTGTCAACCGATTCAAGCTCATCCGGCGCATACGGGTCTTTGGGAAAGGTCTTCGGCAAGTCGGCATCGCTGACCCACGGCAGGCTGCTCAGCGGCAGCCGGAAGCCCATGGGCGAATCGCCCGGCACCAGATACAGCCGGTCGTCGCGGAACCACCAGCGGCCGGTGAGCCAACGCGGGCGCTGGTCTGCCGGCACGTCGCGCAGGAAGTCGGGCGTGGGCTCCAGCTGCGACGTGGCGCGCAGCGGCAGCAGGTAGCCAATCGCCTTGTCCAGCCCCTGCTTGAACACGCGGCGCAGCCGGGCGCGTTCCATCTCGTCGCCGAGCTTGCTGTCGAACGGATCGACGTTGACGGGCAGGCGCCGCTCGGCCTGGATGTAATGCCACGGGTCTTCGTAGCCGGGACGGATGGTTTGCGTGCCAACCCCGAGGCGCCGTGCCAGCGCGTGAATGAAGCGCTCGGCGTCTTCCGGCTTGGCCTGCTGGGGTTGGCGTTCGTCGGCCAGCAGCGCGGGGTTGTGCCACAGCGGCTGGCCGTCGGGCCGCCAGAACAGGCTGAGCGCCCAGCGCGGCAGTTGCTCGCCGGGGTACCACTTGCCCTGGCCCAGGTGCAGGAAGCCGTTGGGGCCGTACTTGGCTTTCAGGCGGTGCAGTAGATCGAGGGCGAACACGCGCTTGGTGGGCCCCAGGGCGGCGGTATTCCATTCCGGCCCGTCGCGGTCGTCAATGCCAACAAAGGTCGGCTCGCCGCCCATCGTCAGGCGCACGTCGTCGGCTTGCAGTTGCGCATCGACTTCATCGCCCAGCTTCAGGATCGCGTCCCACTGCGCATCGCTGTAGGGCAGGGTGACGCGCGGCGATTCGTGGATGCGCGTGACGGCCATGTCGTGGCGGAATTGCACTTCGGCCGGGTCGATCAGCCCTTCGATGGGCGCGGCGCCACTCGGTTGCGGTGTGCAGGCGAGCGGGATGTGCCCTTCGCCCGCCAGCAGGCCTGACGTGGGGTCCAGCCCGATCCAGCCCGCGCCGGGCAGATACACCTCGCACCAGGCGTGCAGGTCGGTGAAGTCGACTTCGGTGCCACTCGGGCCATCGAGCGATTTCTGGTCGGCCTTCAACTGGATCAGGTAGCCCGACACAAAGCGCGCCGCCAGCCCGCAATGGCGCAGCAGTTGCACCAGCAGCCAGCCCGAATCGCGACATGAGCCGCTGGCGTTGCCCAGCGTCTGCTCGGGTGTCTGCACGCCGGGCTCCATGCGGATCAGGTAGCGGATGTCGCCTTGCAGCCGCTGGTTCAGGCCGACCAGGAAGTCGATGGTGCGCTGTGGGCGCCGGTCGATGCCGGCCAGGTATTTTTCAAACAAATCGCCGTTGGCCGCGCGTGCCAGGTACGGCGCCAGCTCTTCTTTCAATAGCGGAGCGTATTGAAAAGGGAAGTTCTCGGCCTCCGGCTCCAGGAAGAAGTCGAACGGGTTGTAGACCGCCATCTCGGCCACCAGATCGACGGTGACCTTGAACTCGCGCGTCTTCTCGGGGAAGACCAGGCGCGCCTGCCAGTTGGCGAACGGATCTTGCTGCCAATTGAGGAAGTGGTTGGCCGGCTCGACTTTGAGCGAATACGAAATGATCTTGCTGCGGCAATGCGGTGCCGGGCGCAGGCGCACCACCTGCGGGCCGAGCTGCACGGGCCGGTCGTAGCGGTAGTGGGTGACGTGGTGCAGCGCGGCGTGGATGGACATGGGGCTTTCCTGATCGGGTGATCCGATACGCTACGCATGCTAGCAAGCGCGGGGCCAGCCCCCGGTAGGACGCGGGGCCGCGCTGCGCCATCCCGCAGAATCGCGCCAGTTTCGCTGATCCCGCCACCGCTCCACATCCGTCCACCATGCAGGCCGCCTTTTCTGTCGCCGAGCGCCTGCGCTGGCGTGGCCACGCGCTGGCGGCGCTGCTCTCTGGCTGGGTGCTGGGCACGGGCCTGCAACTGCAGCAGCCGGCGCTGTGGCCGGGGTGGCACTACGCGGCGATGGGTGCGGTGGCGCTGTGCCTGGCGCTGCTGGGTGCGTGGCAAAGGGCGCGCGGCGTACTCGCGTGCGGGGTCTGGCTGCTGGCTGGCGCGGCGGCGGGGTTTTCGGCAGTGGGCTGGCGGGCCGACGCCATGATGGCCGCGCAACTGGCGCCCGCGCTGGAAGGGCGCGACGTGGTGCTGGTTGGCCGCATCGCCCGCATGCCGCAGCGCAGCGACATGGGCTGGCGCTTTCGCTTCGACGTCGAGGCGGCGCGCCTGGACGGCGCCACGGTGCGCGTGTCGCCGCGCGTGCAACTGAGCTGGTATGGCTCCGTCAGCACCGCCGAGGAAGCCGATGCACCGCGCCCGCTGGCGGCCGAGCTGCGCGCCGGCGACCGCTGGGAGTTGACGGCACGCCTGAAGGCGCCGCACGGCAACCTGAACCCGCACGGCTTTGATTACGAGCTGTGGCTGTGGGAGCAGGGCGTGCGCGCCACCGGCTACGTGCGCGCCGGTCCGCGCGACGCGGTGCCACGACGGGTGGCCGAAGGGGGCTGGTCCATCGAGCGCTGGCGCCAGTCGGTGCGCGACCGCATCCTGGATGGAACGAGCGGGGGCTCTGGTGGGGGCGAAGCGGACCCGCGCCGCTTTGCCGGCATCGTCGCCGCGCTGGTGACGGGCGACCAGAACGTGATCGAGCGCGCCGACTGGGATGTGTTCCGCGCCACCGGCGTGGCGCATTTGATGAGCATCTCGGGCCTGCACATCACCATGTTCTCGTGGCTGGCGGTGGCGCTGGTGGGGTGGGGCTGGCGCCGTACGGCGCTGCTGCGGCTGCCGGCTCGCTGGGACCCGTGCCTGTGGCTGCCGGCGCCAACAGCGGCGCTGATCGGCGGCGTGGCGCTGGCGGCGGGCTACGCGGTGTTCAGCGGCTGGGGCGTGCCAGCGCAGCGCACCGTGCTGATGCTGGCCACCGCCGCGCTGTTGCGCATTGCCGGCCTGCGCTGGCCCTGGTGGCTGAACTGGCTGCTGGCCTGCGCAGTGGTGGTGCTGGTGGACCCGTGGGCGCTGCTGCAGGCGGGCTTCTGGCTGAGCTTTGTCGCTGTGGCGGTGCTGTTTGCTACCGATCCAGGAGCATCCCGCCCAGCATCCAAAAGCGCGAGCGGCCCATTGGTGCGACTGCTGAGGGAGCAGGGTGTGGTCACGCTGGCGCTCACGCCGCTGTCGCTGATGCTGTTTGGGCAGGCGTCGGTGGTCGGGCTGCTGGCCAACCTGCTGGCAATTCCATGGGTGACGCTGGTGGTCACGCCGCTGGCGCTGCTGGGCATCGTCTGGGCGCCGCTGTGGCAGGCGGCGGTCTGGGCGCTGTGGCCGCTGGCCGGCGTGTTGCGGTGGCTGGCAGACTGGCCGTGGGCCAGTGTGTCCATGGCGAGCGCGCCGCTGGCCCTGGGCGTGCTGGCGGTGGCCGGTGGCGTGCTGCTGGCGCTGCGCTGGCCATGGCCCTGGCGCTCGGCCGGGCTGCCGCTGGTGTTGCCCCTGCTGCTGTGGCAGCCCGCGCGGCCGGCACCTGGCCAGTTCGAGTTGCTGGCGGCCGATGTGGGGCAGGGCAACGCCGTCATCGTGCGCACCGCCGCGCGCACGCTGGTGTACGACGCTGGGCCGCGTTATTCACTGGAGAGCGACGCCGGCCACCGCGTGCTGGTGCCGCTGTTGCGCGCGTTCGGCGAGCGGGTCGATACGCTGGTGCTGAGTCACCGCGATACCGACCACACCGGCGGCGCGCGGCCCGTGCTGGCGATGCACAAGGGAGCGGCGCTGCTGTCGTCGATCGAGGAAGGGCATGAGCTGCAAGGCGCGCGCACCGCCATGCGCTGCCAGGCCGGCCAGCACTGGGACTGGGACGGCGTGCGCTTCGACGTGCTGCATCCGGCAGCTGACGACTACCGTACGCCGAATAAATCCAACGCCATGAGCTGCGTGCTGCGCGTGGAGGGCGGTGGCCGCACGGCGCTGCTGGTGGGCGACATCGAGGCCGATCAGGAGCGCACGCTGGTGACCGCGCACGGCGACGCCCTGCGGGCCGACGTGCTGCTGGTGCCGCACCACGGCAGCCGAACCTCGTCCACGACCGCGTTCGTCGACGCGGTGCGCCCCGGCTGGGCGCTGGTGCAATCCGGCTACCGCAACCGCTTTGGCCATCCGGTGGCGGAGGTGCTGGCGCGTTACACCGAGCGCGGCGTGCGGATCGCCGATTCGCCCCGTTGTGGTGCGATGCGCTGGCACAGTGCGCAGCCCGATGCCGTGCGCTGCGAACGTGAACACGCGGCGCGCTACTGGCACCACCGCCTGCCCTGAGCGTTTTCCCGCGACGCGGCTGGCGTGCATCTTGCTATGCTATTGACACTGCGTCGGCGCGCCGCGCAGCCGCCAGGAACCCACAGGAGCCCCGAAGGCCATGCACCCGTTCGATGAGATGTACGAAAGCCTGGCCTCGACCCAGGCCGACCCGCAGGCCTACGCCGGCAGCGCCATTCGCGGCCACTACCACGGCTATGCCGACTGGCTGGCCGGCCAAAGCCCCGACGTGATGCGCGCGCGCCGCGAGGAGGCCGAGGTCATCTTCCGCCGCGTCGGCATCACCTTCGCCGTCTATGGCGCCAAGGACGAGGACGGCGCCGGCACCGAACGGCTGATCCCATTCGACCTGATCCCGCGCATCATCCCCGCCGATGAGTGGGCCATGCTGGAGCGCGGTCTGGTGCAGCGCGTGACGGCGCTGAACAAGTTCATCCACGACGTGTATCACGGCCAGGAGATCCTCAAGGCCGGCATCGTGCCGAAAGAGCAGGTGCTGAACAACGCGCAGTACCGCCCCACCATGCAGGGCGTGGCGGTGCCCAACCAGATCTACTCGCACATCTCGGGCGTCGACATCGTGCGCGCCGGCAACGCCGCCGGCCAGGGCGAGTACTACGTGCTGGAAGACAACCTGCGCGTGCCCAGCGGCGTGAGCTACATGCTGGAAGACCGCAAGATGATGATGCGGCTGTTCCCCAACCTGTTCAGCCAGCACCGCGTGGCGCCGGTTGCGCACTACCCCGACTTGCTGCTGGAGACCCTGCGCGCCAGCAGCCCCAGCACCTCGGCCAATCCCACGGTGGTGGTGTTGACGCCCGGCATGTACAACAGCGCGTACTTCGAGCACGCGTTCCTGGCCCAGCAGATGGGCGTCGAGTTGGTCGAAGGGCAGGATCTGTTCGTCAAGGACAACTTCGTCTATATGCGCACCACGCGCGGCCCGCAGCGGGTGGATGTGATCTACCGCCGGGTGGACGACGACTTCCTCGATCCGCAGGTGTTCCGCGCCGACACTTCGCTCGGTTGTGCCGGCCTGATGGCCGCGTATCGTGCCGGCCACGTCACCATCTGCAATGGCGTGGGCACCGGCGTGGCGGACGACAAGTCGATCTACCCCTATGTGCCCAAGATGATCGAGTTCTACCTGGGCGAAAAGCCGATTTTGAACAACGTGCCCACCCACATGTGCCGCGACCCGGAGGACCTGGCCTACGTGATGGCCAACCTGAAGGACCTGGTGGTGAAAGAGGTGCACGGCGCCGGCGGCTACGGCATGCTGGTCGGCCCGGCGTCCACGCAGGCCGAGATCGAGGACTTCCGCCAGGCCGTGCTGGCCCGGCCCGACGGCTACATCGCCCAGCCCACGCTCAGCCTGTCGAGCTGCCCGACCTATGTCGATGCGGGCATCGCGCCGCGCCACATCGACCTGCGCCCGTTCGTGCTGAGCGGCACCGAGGTGCAGATGGTGCCGGGCGGCCTGACGCGCGTGGCCCTTAAGCAGGGGTCGCTGGTGGTCAACTCATCGCAGGGTGGCGGCACCAAGGACACGTGGGTGCTGGAAGACAACGCAGTGCCGGTTGGCGGCATGACGCAGCGCATCACCGCCGATGGCCGCATGGAGCAGAGTCAAGGCTTCGGCTCGGGTGCTCAGCGCCAGAGCCTCTGATCGGCTCAGCCACCTTACCAGCAACACCGCTCAACCCTTCACGCGGAACAAAACATGCTTTCCCGCACCGCCGATCACCTCTTCTGGCTTTCACGCTACACCGAGCGCGCCGAGAACACCGCGCGCATGCTCAACGTGCATTACGAGACCTCGCTGCTGCCGCAGTCCGCAGCGGTGTCGCAGTACGGCTGGCAGGGCGTGCTGTCGCTGTCCGAGCTGCTGCCGGCCTACACCGCGCGCCATGGCGAGGTCACACCGCAGGGCGTGATGCAGTTTATGGTGCTTGATGAAGGCAACGGCTCGTCCATCATGGCCTGCCTGAAGGCCGCACGCGAAAACGCCCGCGCCGTGCGCGGCACGCTGACCACCGAGGTGTGGGAAACGCTGAACCAGACCTGGCTGGAAATCGGCCGCCTGCGGCAAGAGGGCGCCTTCGACCGCGACCCCGGCGCGTTCTTTGAGTGGGTCAAGTTCCGCTCGCACCTCTCGCGCGGCGTCACGCTCGGCACCATGCTGCAGGACGAGGCGTTCCACTTCCTGCGCCTGGGCACCTTCCTGGAGCGCGCCGACAACACCGCGCGCATTCTGGACGTGAAGTTCCACGCCGTCGAGAGCGAATTCTTCGGCGCCGCCAGCGAGAAGGATCTGGAGTACGACTTCTACCACTGGGCCGCCATCCTGCGCAGCCTAAGCGGCTTCGAGATTTACCGAAAGGTCTACCGCGACGTGATCGAGCCCGAGCGCGTGGCCGAGCTGCTGATGCTGCGCGAACCCATGCCGCGCTCGCTGCACCACTGCATGAGCGAGGTGCTGAACAACCTGCGCCTGGTCGGCGCCGAGCCCGACGGCCAGACCATGCGCCACGCCGGCCGCCTGCGCGCCGATTTGCGCTACGGCCACATCGACGACATCCTGGCCACCGGGTTGCATGCGTTCCTGACGCAGTTTCTGGACCGCGTGAACCAGCTGGGCGCGCACATCAGCCGGGATTTTCTGGTGCCGGCCGCTGGATGATTTTGCTGAGTTGGCCCTTCGCGTAGGGCGGGCACTTGTGCCCGCGAAACCGATGATTGGTCAGATACGCCGTTCAGCGCGGGCATGTATGCCCGCCCTACCGCGGAAAAAACGGAGAAGACATGTCGCTGTATCGACGGGCGAACGTGGCGGGTGGGTGCTACTTTTTCACCGTGGTGACCGAGCAGCGCCGAGCGATCTTCACGCAACCGGATGTGCGTGACGCGCTGCGGTCGGCGATTGTGGCGGTGCGGCAAAACCGGCCGTTTGCCATCCTCGGCTGGGTGCTGCTGCCGGATCATTTGCACGCCATCTGGCAATTACCGCCCGACGACGCCGATTTTTCCACCCGCTGGTCACAAATCAAGCGCCGGGTGACCCATGCCTGCGGCACCGCGTACGCCGACGCCGAGTTGCTGACCGCGCGCCGCGTGGCCAAACGGCACGGCACGATCTGGCAGCACCGGTTTTGGGAGCACCTAATCCGAAACGATCGCGACTTTCGTCACCACATGGATTACTTGCATTACAACCCCGTCAAACATGGGTTGGTCGAGCGCGCGGCCGATTGGCCTTATTCGTCGTTTCACCGGCTGATGCGGGAAGGGGTTTATGCTGCGGATTGGGGTGGGGGCCTGGCGTTGGATGGTCGGGTGGCGGGCAGAGGGGCGGCGCGGGCATGAATGCCCGCCCTACGTGGGGCGGTTACCTCCATCGTAGGGCGGGCACTTGTGCCCGCGATGGGGGTGGTGCGGCAAACGCCGGTTCCGCGCGGGCATGAATGCCCGCCCTACGTGGGGCGGTTACCTCCATCGTAGGGCGGGCACTTGTGCCCGCGTCGGGGGTGATGTCGCAAGCGCCGGTTCCGCGCGGGCATGAATGCCCGCCCTACGGAGGGTCAGCGCGCCACCACCGCCGCCACTTCCTGCCCCAAGTCAATCACCGCCATCGCGTAATAGCTGCTCCAGTTGTAGCGCGTGATGACGTAGAAGTTCTCGGTGCCGGCGACGTATTGCGGCTCGTTGCCGGGCAGGGTGGGGTCGCCGTTCTGCAGCTCGATCAGGGC